>Ga0302230_10001032_pt1 | contig 19362 bp, 36 predicted proteins | sample II_Palsa_N2_1_FD_193523 | JGI IMG/M metagenome (GOLD analysis project Ga0302230, IMG submission 193523) | Peat permafrost microbial communities from Stordalen Mire near Abisko, Sweden - II_Palsa_N2_1 | ecosystem: Environmental > Terrestrial > Soil > Palsa > Peat permafrost | place: Sweden... | reverse complement strand
GGGGGAGGGGGAGGGGGACTTAACAGAGTGTTTCTTCTCTCGTTTTTAGATGGACACGCGATTGCTCGAATATCTTCGTGCCTTCCGGGAAGGCAAGGCATGGTACGGCCATCCGAGCAGCATCCTGGACGGGCTGACGGAAAAGTTGGGGATGATGCAACAGTTTGGGTATGTCGCCTATCATATTTTTTTTACCATACTAAAATATTCTGGCACTTTAGCGACCCAGCGGTTGGTTTTTGCCCGTGCGTCTTTGTGCACCCAGAGTGCGGCATGTCGTGCCAGCAACACACCGTATACCGTTTCTGGATTACGTTCATGCGTGCGTTTGTGCTCTACCTCCCGGTGCACACCGTCCCGTCTCTGCTGTTCCGGTTCAACCTCTTCCGCTCGAACCCGCTCTCCTTCCTCGTCAACAACCTCTTGGCGTCATCGAGATCGGCGGCCTTCCTCGGCGTGTTTGTATCATCCATCTATACGGCCGTCTGTCTCGTGCGCAACCAGCTGCAAAACGAAACCATCTACGGCCCCCTCCTAGGGTCCTTCCTCTGCGGCTTTTCGCTGCTGATCGAGAAAAAGGTTTTACTGCATAGTTTGTTACCTTTTTTTTTCTTTTCTCTAACAGTACCAACCTTGCAGAGCCGACGCATGGAGCTGGCTCTCTATTGTGTTCCCCGCGCGCTCTACTCCATTTACCTCAAGCAGCTGGAGGCGGGCCGCTTGCCGCAGATCAAGCACTTTGACCTGTTCCTCTTTGCCCTCTCGGGTGCCGCGTTGATGTACTTTGCCGAGCACGAGCCCAAGACCATCCGCCCCTCGATCCTCTCTCTCATGCGCTGGTTCTTCGACCTGCCCCGCCCGCAAAAACTCCAGGTCGCCGCCGCCTCCAAAGATGCCGCCGATCTTGACCTCGGCGCCTCATCCTCATCTTCCTCATCCTCGTCATCCGCCGGTGCAGCAGCGGCAGTGCAGTCAGAGTTGTAGACTAGGAAAGTTGTGAAGAAAGGAGCAGTGAAAAAATAAAATTAAATAGTAATTTCGTGCCCGCCACAGCGAACGTCACCACACCTCATGACCACCTCGTGGTTCACTAGCAACAAGGTCAGCGCGGCCTCCACGGCAACCCAAGGTACGGGCGCACCGAGCGGCCGAGGGTGGCTGCCCTATGGGAGCACGACGACGAGCGGGAGCAGCCTGGATGGGGATGTCCCGACACCGTCGTCTTCCTTGGGACCTGCAAGTGGCTTTGGAGGCGTCAGCGGCGCCGCGAGCTGGTTTCGCGACGACGAGGACGACGAGTATGCTATCGGGGCGGCAGCCGCCGCGGCGACTATCGGTGTGACAGGTGGCTTTGGTAACACGGCGGCAGCATTAGCAGACAACAGGAGTATTACCACCACGACCACGTCCACATCCCTGGTTTCCACAAGCCAGACATTGCCACCGCAGCAGCACCACGGCTACCAGAGCCAGCCGCAACTACAGCAGCAGCAACAACAGCAACAACAGCCGCCACCGCCGTATACGGACGTCAAGGTCGCGTCCGAGAGCACGCCGCTCCTGGACGACTTGGCCAGCAGTGGCAAGAACACCCTGTGCGTCCTCTCTCTCTCTCTCTCCCCCCTCCCTCTTTTTCGCACCACTGATCCAGACCCGTTTAGATTTCAAGGAATACTACTCAAGCTGGCCTATGCTCTCGTGGCGATCACCCTCGTCGTGGGGCCCTTTTTCATCTACTTTTATGTGCCTCGTGCTCCTGGCCTCACGTACCAGACGTCCTACCTGATCAAGCTCAACTTGACGGGCCAAGCAATCATCCTGCGGGTACAAACGTTTTTGTGCGTGGGTCGCAATGGATGCCTTACTCTCGTTTCATCGTCAACAGGATGAATGGCTCGTGGACAACCAAAACTATCAAGACTTGACCCTAACAAAGTTCACCTATGATATTTACTATGAGGGCATTCTCTTTGGCTCGGGGTCCAACGAGTATAACACCGTGTTTTCGCCTCGCAGCCAGGGCTCTGTATGTTTTTTTTTTTTCTTTTTAAATCATTGCGCGGTAAACTTATATCCCGTCTTAGTTTAACGCGACCAAGCTCATCTGCTCCACAAACTCGTCGGTATTTGCATCAATTGTGGATGATTGCAGGTACCGCTCCCTTTTCTTGGCTTGTTGCTAACATTTTTTATTTATTAAAAGGGCAACGGGCACGTTCAGCCTGAAGACAGAATCGCAATCGTTCTGGAAAATCATGCTGAGCTCTCAGTACCTCAGCTCGGTTAACACGGCGTCGTACTTTTGCGACAGCTGGCAGATCCCTGGTGTTCCCGAGTAACTACTCTCTCCCCCATCATTTATGTTTTATAAAGATGACATGTTTTCCATCCGAAACAACAACAACTGCATTTACTTGTGCTGCTTCATGAATGCCTCAACATCGTTGAGGTTACGGAAGCCGACAAACTTGTCAACGATTTCGCCGTCCTTGAACGCAGCCACCGTCGGGAGACTCCTGATCTGCATCGAACGCGTTAGCTGGCCAAAAAAGTCCTTGTGCAGACAAACATACATCGTATTTCGAGGCAATCATCTCGTTCTCATCCGTGTTCACCTTGACAACACGAGTGCCTGTCGATGCACCGGCCTGATGCATCAATGGGGCGAGCATTCGGCAGGGTGCGCACCAACTGTGTCCTGTCTGGTCAGCACGCACAATCACACGTGTTCTTTTTCACGTACTCGGCGTAAAAGTCGACCACAGTCAGTCCGGGTTCCTTGAGCACCTTCTTCTCAAAGGTCTCGTCCGACGCGGCGATGACAGAATAGCCGGTGGCATTGGCAGAGGTCGACAACAAGCGCGCAGCAGACAGTCCAAGTGCTTGAGTACGAGCGCCCTTAAGAGAAAGCATAGTAATACTGGCAGGCGAGCATACCAGTCTTCTTGAGTGCTGCCGACGATTGCGGGGTGCTAGCCTTGGCAGCGGCGGCAGCCGTGAGAGTGATGACGGTGCGATGCATTTTGTAAGCAAACGTGGCAATGTCAAATTATTTTTCCCACCCTGCGACCCCCACCAAAGATGTTGCCTGCCGCACTCGCAAACACGAAGAAGATCGTGGCCATCGGCCGCAACTTTAAGGAGCACGCCAAGGAACTCGGCAATGCCGTGCCCACGTAAGTCTGGGGGGGATGCGCGGTCGTGGAGCCTAACCAGGCTGCGTACGTAGCGCGCCTTTCTTCTTCCTCAAGCCGACCAGTTCGTTCATCGTTCAAGGTATCCAAGTGGTCGGGCCGTTGCCCTTCTGTGACTCAAAGCCTTTCGTTCTCTGTGCAGGTCAATCAATCGAAGTGCCACCGTCGTGCACCGAGCTGCACCACGAGGTTGAGCTCGGAGTGGTCATTGGCAAGGGCGGACGGGACATCTCCGCCGACGTGGCCATGCAGCACGTCAGTGGCTACGTCCTTGCGCTCGACATGACCGCACGGAGCCTGCAGAACGAGGCCAAGAAGGCAGGGCTGCCCTGGAGCGCTGCCAAGGGATACGACACATTCTGCCCCGTCAGCTCGTTCATCGAGAAGAGCAAGATCGACAACCCGCAGAATGTGAACCTGTGGCTCAAGGTCAACGGGCAGACCAAGCAAGATGGCAACACGACCGACATGATCTTCACGTACCGACTTGATTTGGATCTCTTTTAAAAAAAAAATAAATAAATAAATAAATAATACTAATATACTACGTAACACACCGTTCAGGATCGCCCAACTGATTGCGAGCGTCTCAAACGTCATGACGCTGGAGCCAGGAGATGTCATCCTCACGGGCACGCCCTCGGGAGTTGGTGCCGTCAAGCCGGGCGACGTGATCGAGTGTGGCCTTGCCAATATCGTCAAAATGGTCTTCCCGGTTGTGAAGCGCCCCTCAGCTAACCTCTAACTCTTTGAGGAGTCTCTCTAAGGGTTTTTTTTTTCTTTACATGTCAGTCAGTCAGTGTTTGTTCCAAGCAAAGAAAAAAGCACAATCACGAGAAGAAAGACTACTGGAATCGAGTCCCGCCTATAACACGCTCAGTCTTTGCTGTCGACTCAAAATCGTCAAAGTCAGTGAGCTGCGAGGACGATTTCTCCTGCGTCCGTCTGACATAATCTTCAGAGACGGTGACACGGCGGTCTGCTTGAGTAACGTTCGCCGACAATTGTATTGCCAGATGGATGTGTTGATCGAGAAGGTCGACGGTTGACTTGCTATTATTGGTTGTTTTTGTAAGTTCCATTCCTTAATGTGAAAAACACGCACGTGTCAAAGCTTTCATCTTCGCTCTGGAACGACACCATGCCGGTCGACTGGTCGATGGTCGCAAAGATTTCTCCGTCGGCAATCTGAAGAGGGGGGAGAAATAAAATTACCCAAATGCAAATAGCAATAGCGAATTTACATACCATGCGAAGGAGGATGCTCTCGGCTTCCTTTGCATTCAAGAGATTTCCAGACTTGGCGATATCGCCCAAGGAGAGAGTGACAAACGTATTTGTCAGTCGCTGGATGTTTCGGCGTTTCAGGGAATCTACGACCTGTTTTACGAGGCCAAAGTTGCGATCCTGACAGCGAATACCACTTTGAGTCAAGCATTCTTTGAGTGCACAGAATACTTTTTTTTTACCTTTTCAAAGTCGGCCCTGTACTTGGTCACGGTCTTGTCAAGCTCCTCCGCTTTGAACGTGCTAAACGCCTTGGCAAGCTCAGAATAGCCGACAGCGATGTTGGGTAGGTGGCGACTAACGCTCTCTGGAGTGTACTTGGGCAGAGTGAAGGGCTCACCGTGGAGCAAGAGGGCGACTAGACTAATCTTTTTGTATGCCTCCAGAACGACGGCACTAAGGACTTGTGCCGGCATGGTGACGGCCTATAGTACAGGCATAAGTTGTCTTCTTGGCTACCGCATCACTTGTTACCACAAGGTAGGCGTCATAGGCACGGGAGAGTTGCTTGAGGCCAGTATAAACCAGCCCAGCATAGTAAAAATACGTCACGACATCCTTGGGCTCGACTGATGTTACCTGTTGCAAGCATTACGAAAGGGGGGGAAAAAAAAAAAGCAACCAATCCCGATGCATACCGACGGATCCACGTCCAGGATGTCATCCTGCACAAGCGTGAGAGCGGCCTCGTAGTTGTGGCTCAGCAGGCACACCTTGACAAAGTCCGCGTGCAGAGGCGTCAGCGAGTTTGGCGACGGACGCAATGCCTTAATCGCAGCCTCCAGTGGACCAATGGCCAATTGCGCCTTCACACGTAACGCGATTGAACTTGCTTGTTGTTGCCAATAGATTATTTGCTCGTACCATGTCTGCGCTGATCGTGGCATTCGCGAAGGCTCGAGCAATTGCTTTCACTAGATGGACCAGATGAGAATTTAACAAGACGATTCGCAAAGGGAAAAGGACTGCCCCCCTCCCCTCCTCGTACGAGTATCCGGCTTGACGTGGAAGCCGCAGCGCGCACTGCCAAACAAAAGCAGATCAGTGGCCTGCTTGAGGAAGAGCTGTGTCTGCAGGGACGACGCAGGCTCCTTCTGCACCTTGATACCCCTGTGTTTTCCAGGCTCAGAACGGAGAAACGGGATGGAGAACAACCGAGACACTACAGCAGGGCAATGTAGACGAGCGTGTCCTGCGGGAGCGTGAGTGACGCGATCGCGTTGTCCAACAAGCCCGACGTGGCGGTTGCCGACAACGGCTTCAGGGCATTGTCCACGCTTGCCGCGAGCTGCTGCAAGACAGCTTGGCTCTCAGGGGACGGTCCGCCAGCCGCCGTCGCCGCTGCTACTGACGCGCGAATGGACGTGACCAGTTCAGCCATATTTTCAAAGTTGGCCTCCCAGAGCGAGCACATGGCGACAACGACGAGGACTGGGCTAAACATCCTTGTCACGGGCACGCCGGGGACAGGCAAGACGACGTTCTCGGAGCTCCTCGTGGCCGCACTCGGCGGCGCGCCGTACCAAACCGTCAACGTGAGCGAGCTGGTCAAGACAAAAGGCCTGCACGAGGGCTGGGTACACACACTTACGTCGTCCATGATGAAGCCTTTCTGACCGACCGCATGACTCAGGACGAAGAGTACCAATGCTTTGTGCTGGATGAGGACAAGCTGCTGGACGAGATGGAGGTGATGCTGCAGGATGGCTTCCGGGTAGTAGACTATCATAGCTCGGAACTCTTCCCTGAGCGATGGTTTGATCTGGTCGTGGTGCTGCGTACGGACAACACCGTTCTCTACGGACGCCTGGAGGCAAGAGGCTACTCGGATGCCAAAATCCAGGAGAATGTGGAGTGCGAGATCATGCAGGTGCCGGTCGACGAGGCTCGTGAGGCGTACAAGCCAGAGATCATCGTCGAGCTCACAAGCAACACGCTAGACGACATGGAAAACAACGTCGAGACTGTGCAAAGGCACCTTGCATCGCTGCGCCACCAATGATTTGCTTTTTTTTTTAAAAAAAAATTTTATGTTTCACTTCTCGACTACAAATAATAAAGAAAGTTTAATCTGATGATTGCAAAGGCTTAAGGAAGAAAGGGTAGGATGATGAAGGAAGAGGAATCAAACCATGCACATTATCTGCAGTAAAGGATGATCGCCTAGCTTGAGAGTCTTGAGTGCAGCCTGATTTTTTATTCAAAACCAGCCCTTAAATAAAGACTCTTTTTATTTTTTTTTCCCTTTTGATACCGTATCGTCTAGAACGTGTCCGGTAAGGAAGATGCGTTGCTTGTCAACAGGAATCTTTTCCATTTGATGAACAAGCTCCTTGACGCTATCAGAAAAGCGTATGAGTGAAAAAATAAAATAAAAAAAGTAACAAGTACTCTCGAACGATGTTGGCTTCAAACATGGTCACCTTGAGATCCTTGGGTGTGGAGAGGCGGAGAACGAGGGCGATTTCTTTGCCCTTGTCCTGCGGTGTTGACGGTTTCACCTGCCAAAAAAAAAATTTTTTTTTCTTTGTTTAAAAGACGGACAGGTGAAACAACGGCTCGTACGGCTTCCGGCAGGGAAGCAGCAGCGGATGCAGAGGCACTGGACGAGGAGGAAGGAGCAGCCACAGACGGCGATGTTCGAGCAGACCCATCGTCGTTGATGAGATTGGACGGCTCTGCGACACAGTACAGCGGGACATTGTACTTTCGTCCCTGCTCGTCGTAGGCTTCTGTGAGGGTGCCCGTCGGTAGGAGGATGTTGGCCGAGTCGATGATTGCCTGGGCGAGCTTCACGTCATCCGATTCGCACGCGGCCTTCAGAGCGTCCCAAATCTCCCTATGGCCTTCGTAGCTGTGTGCCGTGTCCCAGAACTCGGCGCGCTTGCGCTGCAGCTGTGTCACCGTCATCGCAACATCAGCGGTCCAGACAGGCCTGACGGCAAGCAGCACCTTGTTGCCGCCTGCATGCAAAGTAAAACTACACGTTTTTTTGTGGACAACAATAGTACCGACAGCGGGTAACCGGACGTTGCCACTGCTTGTTTGTTGTGGTGGTGCCGAGTACCCTTCCGTGCCCCTTGTGACAGCAGAACAAAGTGAGTTGGGCCAAACATTATTGGGTGCGTACGCGGCACTTGTCGAGCAACAAGCTCCCATCGTCCAGACTGAAGAAAAGGTGACGAAAAAGGAGGCATGATTCCTACGGTGTGTGACCCGTCTCTTTCAATTGGTATGCACACGAACACGACCCTGCTTCATCCGTGCGGCTCCTGGAGGAGGAGGAGGAGGAGGAGGAGGAGGAGGGGAGGAGCTTGTTCTGCTGTGGGAGCGAGCTGGCGGGGACGAGAAGCAGGCACCTGGGGGGAGATGGATTGGATGGATTGGAGGGACGGATTGGATTGGATTGGTGGACCTAATTTCCAAGTTTGCACGAGTCGGCGTCTCCTTGGAGTGTTCCTGCCTCTGCTCTGTTTGCGACTGTGCACTCTCTCCTCGCACACTTCCCCCCTCGAATAATTTCCCCATGGTTGGTCTCGTTGCTAAGTTTCACCGTCCCCTTCGATAATAGACAATGTCGGCCCCCAAGGCAAAAACGCCCAAGACGGGCATTGCCCAGGGCTTCAACAAGGGCCACGTCACGACCCTCCGGACAGCTGCCCCCAAGATTTCCACTCGCAAGGGCGTATGTGTAGCAGCTGTCGCGAGCGCTCGACTAACGTAATTCAAAAAAAAAAAAAAAACAGACCCTCGGCAAGAAGGTCAAGTTTGTCCGCGAAATCATCCGTGAGGTCGCTGGCTTTGCCCCCTATGAGCGCCGCGCTATGGAGTTGCTCAAGGTCGGCAAGGACAAGCGTGCTCGCAAGTTCACCAAGAAGCGCGTACGTTTTTTTTTACTCCCATGCCTAATGACAAATCCCATCAACCATTATTATTTGTCCTCAGCTGGGTACCATGCTCCGTGCCAAGAAGAAGCTCGAGGAGCTCAACAACGTTATCATTGCGCAGCGCCGCGGTTAAAGAAAGCAATCTGTGCTGTGTGCGGAAGCCAAACTGAAGATTTATCTTTGGAAAAAGTTTTTGTACATGCTTGGTTTGTTTGCTTGACTTTTGACGATTCCTAAATCGAAACGCACAACCCAACGTGCACACGAACGATGCCATGATGAGAAGGATGCGGGCATTGAAACCTCTCCTCAGTCTCCTCAAAAGAAAATAATTCATGATTTCATAATTGATGACGCTGCCCACGAGTACAGCGGGCGGGAAGAAGACGCCCGCCACTGACGCCAGTGTCCACAAGGCGTACGCCGACAAGCACCACCGCGTGAGCTGGTCGCCGTGGTGGTACCTGCTTTTGGAGAGTGTGTGGCTGTTTTTGCGGGACTTGTTTGCACGTGTCCTCTTGCCTTCGCCGCACCGCACCGCGCCCAAGCTGTACCCTCTGGACCCGATTATCCTCACGAGCGCGACGGACCTGGCCGCGATGATCCGCGCGGGCAAGGTGACCTCGCGTAAGGCAACCGAGGTCTACATCGAGCGTTGCAAGGCCATCAACCCGTTCCTCAACACGGTCGTTGCTGATCGGTTCGAGGAGGCCCTCAAGGAGGCCGACAAGGCCGACGCTCTCATCAAGCAAAAGTCCCCGCTCGTCGACAGGATGCCCTTCCTCGGTGTCCCCTGCACAATCAAGGTGTGCATGCAGTGCACTCGTGTATTAAAAAAAAAAGGTAAACGCAGGAATCGTTCGCACTCCAAGGCATGCCCAACACGGCCGGGCTCCCATCTCGTCTTCCGCAGTATGCCATTGCCAAGGAGGACGCCGTCGCTGTCGCTCGCATGCGTGCCGCCGGCCTGTACGTCATCTGTAAAAAAAAATAACAGGTTGTATGTTGAGCAGGTATGTAGTATCCCGATCGGCGTCACAAACATCTCCGAGCTGTGCATGTGGTACGAGAGCAACAACAAGGTCTACGGCCGCACTTGCAACCCCTACGACTTGCGGCGCATCGTCGGCGGAAGCTCGGGAGGCGAGGGAGCGGCTGTGGGCTCTGCCATCTCGGTTCTCGGCCTCGGCGCAGACATCGGCGGCTCGATCCGCATGCCTGCATTCTTCAACGGCGTCTTTGGCCATAAACCTTCGCCTGCAGTTGTGCCCAACGAGGGTCAGCACCCCATGGCCCAGAACGAGGCCGCGCGCTACAACGCGACGGGCCCCATTTGTCGGTAATTGCTACTAACAACAATACAAAAAACAAAAACAAAAACAAAAACAAAGAACGTATTTTAAGAACTTTCACCAATCAGTTATGCGACCGACATCTGGCCCACCCTGCAAATTCTCAAGGAGCCGCACATCGACCTGGGTCACCCCAAGGACGTCGACTTGTCCAAGCTGCGTGTGCTCTCGATCGCCGGCCACCCAGGCGTCCTCATCGGCCAGTCGGTCACGCCCGAGATTGAAGACGCACAGACCAAGGTCCTGCACCACCTGGTGGAAGTCGTTGGCATGAAGCAGATCGCCCCCTCCAAACAACTCCTCGAGGGTCTCACACAGGCCTTTGATGTGTGGTCGGCCATGCTCAATGCGGCCGCTGACACGCCCTTCACCGATCTCCTCATTGGCCGCAAGGTCGACTTTTTCAAGGACTTTGGTGCGCTCCTCACCGGCAAGTCTAGCCACACCCTGCCTGCGCTCGGGCTCGCCTGGATCGAAAAGTTCCCTGAAATCATCGCACCTGCTCGCTTCCAAGCAAGCATCAAGAAGGGCCTCGAGATGCGCAAGGAGATCCAAGAGCTCCTCGGCGAGGACGGCATCCTACTTTACCCGACACACCCGACTCCGGCTGTTCTGGTATTGTTTATTTATTCACACTCTCGAGCATATGAAAATAGCTAAATTGATATAACAGCACAACGCACCGCTCCTCGTCCCGCTCAACTTCCAGTATACTGGCATCCTGAACGTCCTCGAGCTGACAGCCACAGCCATCCCGATGGGCCTCTCCAAGGCCGAGGGCGTCCCACTGGGCATCCAAGTCGCCGCGGGCGATCGAAACGACAAGCTCACTGTTGCCGTCGCCATCGAGCTCGAAAAGGCCTTTGGCGGGTGGGTCCCACCCACGGCTGTGTGAACCAGGTCAGAAAACACTGTGGATAATGTCACAAGCAAAGCATTCAAAAAAAAATATATACATATATATTCCTGCAAAAAAAAGTGTCCAATGCCGGGATCGAACCGACGACCTTGGCGTTATTAGCACCACGCTCTAACCAACTGAGCTAATCGGACGACACTTCTGAGGCGTGGCTCTCTCGAAAGGCCCCGTGAACCTGGATTTTTTACTGGAGAGAGAAAAACAGATGCACTCACTGCAAAAAGACTGGGACAAGCTGGGCAAGCGTCAGCGGTCGGCGGCAGTCAAGGTGGAGGCGGCCCTGGATGACATGATGGCACAGGTGCGAACGGCGCGGGACGCGCTGCAACAGCAGGAGCAGCAGGAGCAGCACGACGCCGCTGCTGGCTCATCGCCATCAGCAACAGTGTCAACAACGCTCGGCAATGCGAGCAAACGGCTGAAGCAGGCCACGGGCGACATTGCCAGCGAGCACAAGGAGGTGCACAACCTCGTATCCAAGTACGGCAAGGTGCTCGACAAGACGTTCAAGAGCGAGATAGCGGGGGCGAGCGACCCCAAGGCCTTTGTGGACAAGGCAGAGCACCTGAACGTGGCCATGGCCCACCACTTTTACCGGCAGGGCCGCTTCCAGGTCGCCGAGACGTTTGTGGACGAGGCCAATCTGTCGACGTCCGTGGTCGACCCGGCCGTGCGCGAGCGCTTCTCCGAAATGTTTACCATCCTCCAGCACATCAAGAACCGTGACCTCATGCTCGCGCTCAAGTGGGCTGCCCTCAACCGCGAGCGTCTCATCGCCCGCGCAAGTGACCTCGAGTTCAAGCTCTTCCAGCAACAGTACCTCCACCTGGTCACGTCCGGCAACCGTGTCCAGGCCGTCCAGTATGCCAAGCAAAGCTTCAGCGGCCTCTCATCCCCTGCCCATCTCAAGGACGTCAAGCGGCTCATGGGCATGCTTCTCTACGTCGATCGGCTGGCGTCCAGCCCCTACGCCGACCTCATCTCTCCGTCGCACTGGGCAGACATGGAGCACTCGTTCACCCGGGAGTACTGCGCGCTGATCGGATTGCCGAGCGAGAGCCCACTTTATGTTTGGTAAGATACCTGAGCGCTCTTGTTCTAATTTCCAATATCAACCAATGATAGCGTCTCCGCAGGGGCCACCGCCCTCCCAACACTCCTCAAGATGGCCCGAGTGATGCAGGCCAAGAAAACAGAGTGGAGCCAGCAGGACGAACTGCCTGTATTTTTTTTTTTTTTTTGCGTAGACGATTTACATCCTCAACTCTGTTTTTCTTTTTAACACAGGTCGAATTGCCACTGAGCAAGGATTTCACCTACCACTCGATCTTTGTCTGCCCCGTGGCAAAGGAACAAGTCACGCGCACAAACCCACCCATGATCATACCATGCGGTCACGTCATCTGCCAGGAGTCCTTGAACAAAGTCACCAAGAGCAGTGGGTACGACCTAGTTGCCTCAACAATGTCTTTTTTTTGCTCACTTTTTTGTCTCTCTCAATCTTCAGACGGTTAAAGTGCCCCTACTGTCCAACGGAGACGACAAAGACGCAGGCCAAGCGTGTATACTTTTAAAAAATAGTATTTTTTTTTTTTTTTTTTTTGCAAAAACATGTGAAACAAGCCGCAACTGAGGGAAAGAAAAGACAAGTACACGGAAAAAGCACTTTACAAGAACCCACGATAAGTTATTCAGAGATGGGAAGAATCACTGTGCAAGGGCCCGGCGGACTCGTTTGGTTGGTGATGCATTTTCAGAGGACTGGTCAAAATGCAGAGGAAGAGTGTTTGCTCTCTTGGAGGCCGAGACGGGTGTGCTCTGCAGGCGATTGGACGCGGTCGGTGTGAGGGTGGCCGATGTAGACAAGGGAGCACGTGAGGTGCTTCGATTGGGTGTGGATGGCGCTGCTCCCGTCGACGCCTTGGAATTGGCGCCATTGAGTGGAGTAGCGATGCCGCCGCCAACTTTCTTGGTTCCCACGTTTCGCTCCTGGATAAACTCTTCCAAAATCGCCAAGTAGGGCTTGCCATCCACAGTGAAGGGGGCGCCTTGATGCTCGTCCTGCCACGCGATCAGCTTGTCCCGCAGCGCCTCCTCCATCTATGTTATTTATTTTTTTCATTTAAATATGTGCTCTTTTTTTTTTTTTTTTTGAATACCTTTGGAACTTGATTCTTCATTGCCGAGCGCATCTTTTCCTCACGCAAAAGTCGTCCGGGATCGCCGCGAACCGATCGATTCGTGAGTCTCTGCGGATCGTTGCTTGCGAGCTTTTTATATTTTAAGAAAAACAGCATAAAAAAAAAATTTTTTTTTTACCAAGAAATCCTGCCACTCTTGCATCTTTTGCTTGTGTTCATTCACTGCCGAAAGGATGGGTTCGTATTCGACAACAAGGTTTTGAAGACGCAAGACCTCGTGCTCGTGCGTCGTCAGAGCTTCCTCGGTAAAAACATCTGGGAAAATAAAATTGTGTTAGAGCTATTAAACTACTTGTGCCGTACCAGTGAACGCAGCGGCAAACACACGACGTTCCTGCTCAGACATGTACAGGCGGTCCCACAGAGCTTGGAGTTCGGTGCGACACGCCATGACGAAGCGCGACAAGTGTTGACGCTTGAGGATTTTGAGGCGCTCGAGCTCCTCTGCGCATTTTGCAAACACTCCAGCACTGAAACCAGAGGTGGCCTTGAGAAACTGACTGCGTTCGTTGTCATCGATCGAAAGGCGGTCCCAGAGAGTTGCGATTTCGCTCATCAGCACGTGCTTGCTGGCCACTTTCCCGGCCTTTTCGTCATTGAGCTGTAGAAATGATTAGGTTAGATTTGAAAAGCTTTCTCTGGGACACGTACGAGCACGAGCTTGCTGTCAATGCGTTTGATCATCTCGTCGCTAACGAGTGTTGAGAATTGGTAGTCATTGATGGCCTGGTCGAGCTCGGTCTGGGGCTCCATTCCAAGCTCAGCCCACAAATCCACAATGCTCTTTGTCAACAGAGCGACCATTTCACGTCGCTGAAACTAAAGGAAACCAATACTATTAATTTCATTTGCACTGAGAATCGATCGTGTTACCCGCTGAGTGCGGAGAGCGTCCACATCCAGTTGCAATTGGCCAACAGTCGTGACCGGAAGCATCACTTGATCGCTGTTGGATGACGCAACTTCCACAATGTAAGCAGGCATCGACGTGCTGTTGCCGTAGATCTCCCTGTGCAGCAATTTGTACTCGTCAAAGAGCTCGTTGATTCGCCGGATGCGAGTTTGCAGTTTCTAAAAATAAAAGCATACATTATTTTCTAGTCTTCTGGTCAGGGAAGGGCTATTGTACCTCTGTCATCGTCGCCGAAAGCGAGTTCAGGTAGTCAACGCGAGCTTTGAGTGGGAGGTTCTAATTGCACACACCGACCGAGTTGAGAGGGAATATTATATTCAAAAAAGGTAAACCTTGCCGGCAGAGGCGGTAGCGTTGTTGCTGCTCTCCCCAAGTCGCCTGGCCAGCACGGGAATGCTCGTTTCCAACTCCTTTTCCTGCTCGCTCAGCTTCAGCAGCGTCTCTTGCGCCTCCTCCTGGTGTGCGTGGAACACCACAGACATTTCGTGCACGATTTGCTATGTGAAAACGTATTTTTTACACCCGGAAAGACAGAAGGCTGAGCACGACCGAGCGTACCCTCATGTTGGTCGCTTGTTGCTCGGTTGTCAGCCCCATTTGTCGCCAGCTCTCGTAGAGCGCTCGCAGGGCTGGCGCCAGCTCACTCGCAAGCGTTTCCATTTTTTGTGCCGGTGCGAAAAATGTAACGGTTTTTTGCCACCCTCGATTGTACATCACAGTCTATGTTCTAAAGCTAATTTGCCTTCTTGTCTGCAGCACGAGCGACCAGGGGAGACGGAACTTGGGACTGTATCGACGACGGAACAGGGGTGCCATTGCTAGTGGAGCGTTTGATGCGATTCCAGAGGCTGGGAGTGAAGCGCACGATCGTAAAAAGCGCCCAGAGGGACAGGAGGACGGCCCAGCCAATGAGGACTTCGTTCGGCCAAGGCTTGACAAAATGGCCTTTGCCCCATTTGATGCACAGGAGCGTCTCGGTCTGGATCACGGCCAGACACATCCACGATTGCGAACCAAGGCGCTTGCACTTTCTGCACAGAAAATAAATTAAAAAAAAAGGGAGGGAAGAAGAAACGAGACTTAGTTGCGCCTCATTCAAGTCACTGTGGCCACATACTTGTCAGTGACGTATTGGTAGCACTCACGGATGCCGACAACACCAAAGAAAAAGTGCAGGATCAAGCGGACGGTATTGAGTGGCTCCTCTGGCGCAAACCACAAGAGGTACTTGAGGTAGAAGCAGTTGAGCTCGACTTGGAGGACCTGTGAATTTTTTTTTTTGGTCGTCGTTAAATTGTAAAAATCTAAATTCAACATACGATTGCAACAACAAAGGCCGCCGCCATCCATCGTTTAAAGGTCATTGTCGCCCCCCACTCAAACACATCCCACGTGTAGGGTGTGAACTGTTGCACAACGCGCTGAACCTTGCCTGCTTTCGTCTTGATCGTGTCCCAACCACGCCAGTCGTACGTCTGCACATACACACAAAAAATAATAATAAATCAGCAAAAACTGATGCAAAAATAGGGCACCCAGAAAACCTTGTTCTCTAGGTAGTGCAATGTCTTGATGCCAGCCCAGATTCCAATGCCGTTGCAAATAAGCACATCCAGTAGCCAGTGATCCCACCAGCACTTTTTTTTTTTTTGGACAAGGTGAAAAAAAAAATAATAATACCATTAGTGAAAAAAAAACGTACCTCGGCAAAGTTGGGCAGGTGGTGCTCAAGCGAGTACTCCATGACCTCAAACATGATCGAGATGATCCATGTCATCCAAAAGTCGCGCAGGATGAGCGCCTTGGCCCACCATCCGACCGCATGTGCGACCACAAACACGTCCACGCCCTCCCAGACCGTCTCGAAATCAAAGCTGCAGTTCTCCGCGTACGACTTTTCGGGAAGGGGCACGCCGAGCGAGGGGTTGATGTGCTTGAACAGCTGACGCGCATCGTCCACGTTCTGGAAGAGCAGGTACACCAGAAACATTTCGTAAAGGACCGAGATGGCGAGCACGCCACGCCAGACAACCGGGTGCGGGCGCACAAAGGGCCCTGCACAGTTTTCTCTCGTTCTTTGGCGCATGTTATCACTGGGGAGCGAGGCACGTTACCGTTTGGGAACTGGACCATTCCGATCAGCACAAACACGAGTGCGGCCGCCAGCAGGCCCCACTTGCTATTGACCACAAACGAGTCGTTGTCGCCCGTGAAGAGGGCAACATAGAGGCCCGAGAACAGAAGCAGGAGCAGCACCGTGATCGTGTGCGGCTTGCAATAAAACATGTCAGCACTCTCTCTCTCTCTCTCTCTCCCCACCGCACGCCGTCCATACCTGCTGGAAGAAACCGAGCGAGGGATCCTCTCGACCATACTGTTCAATCTTGGCGGCCTGTTCAAAAAGTGGTGGGTCGTGTGCCGCGTTAACCCAACAGCCGCCATAGCTCTCGTACCCGCTCAAGCTGAAGGGACGTCGACACCGACGCAACAGACGACACCGACGCAACAGAGGACACCGGGGACAGGGTCTCCGTCGACACCTCCGTCGACATCCACGTGGTCGACTTTAAAAAAAACTTTTTTTTCTGGGTCCTCTGACATAATTAATCAATCATCGCCGTCAAAATAGTCGGATGGCGGCGTCGCGGGCTGCTCCTCGTAGGCCTGCTGCAATTGGGCAGTCTGCTGTGGTGGTTGGATCTGGGACGGCACAATCTTTTTCTCCTGAGGTTGCTGCTGCTGCTGCTGCTGCTCGAGCCAGTCGCCGTACCTTTTCAGACGCTCCGCTTCCTCCTCGTCTGTCTCCTCCTTGCTGGACAAGAACGCGTCGTAACGTGTGCCATCGTAAATAGAGGCTTCGATACGCGCCCCTGCAAAGTACCGCCCGTCCATCAACTCCACACACGCAGCAGCGGCATCCGGCTCGGTGAACTTGACCGCGCAAAGTCCGTCAGGGTGTTTCTAACAAATAAATAAAAGATCAGTGCGCAGCCACTTTAACACCCACATACGTCGTAGACTGTGACCGTGGTCACGGTGCCGAGCTTTTCGCATTCGGATCTGATGTCCTCCTTGAGATCGATAATTATGCCCGGGTCTTCCTAAAAAATTTTTTTTTCTTTTTTAACACGAAGCAAAAAAGTGAGTGCAACGTACATCGACCTCTTCGGGCTTAAACATGTGCTTGAGGATGGCAATCTTCATATGCTTGGTGGGTTTTTGCCCTTCGTCAAACCACTCGAGCTTCCTGAAAAGCAACAAATATGAAAATAGCAACAAACATTAAAATTTTGTTTCTTTTTGAGGAACGACAAACACATACTTTTCGAGGCTCTTGAGATTGTTGGCAATCAAGCGCTTCTCAGCCTTGGTCTTCTTCTTCTTGGCACCATTGCCTTTGTCGGTGAACTCGGCCTGCGTCACTTTGATTACATAGCCCGACCGGTACTCGGTTCCATCGAGCAGATCGATCGCCATCTTGACAGACTCTTCTCTCAAGTAGGACACATAGCCGTCCCCCTTCAAGTTGCCCTTGTCATCCTTGTACAGCTTTATCTTAGGGCCCTCTGCGACGACAACGAGAAATTATCAGCACTGGCTAGGGGGACAAGAGAAAAACAAACATACTTGTCAAAAAGTCCACCTTGATAATCCCGCACCGCTTGAAGAATTCAGACATTTCCTCGACCGAGTTTTCGTCAGTCGGCATGCCCGTGACGTAGACGACAGTCTTGGGCTGCACCTTGGAGCCGATCGTTGATTGGTCTTTGTTGGCCTCCTCGGCAGCCTCGTCGTCCTCGGTGTGCTTGCGCTTCTTGTTGCGCTGTGGCTTTGGGGGACGCACCAGGTCCTCGTCCGTGGCTTCTTTAAGGGTGATGCCCTGCTTGATAAACTGCTTGTCATAGATCGACTGCTGTGCCTCGACAAGATTTTCCTGGTAGATGGGGAACCACAGTTTGCGCAGCTCGTCCCACTCGTACACCGTGCCGTCCTCGCCAGTCTTGGTCTTCTTGTTGCTCATCAGCTCATACTGTGCCGCGTCAAACTTGGCTGCAGAAGGACTCAACGGTTTTGCCACGGCCGCCTGTTTTGGACGTTTTAGGAGAACAAGTTTGGCGGTTTTCCCGTTACCTCCACATGCTGCTCCGGCTTTTTTGGCGGTTGCTGCCCCATCACCTCTTCTTCCACCTCCCTCTCGTCCTCGTCCATGTCGACATCATCTTCATCCTCGCTGCTCATGAACCCGCCATCGGCCGCCGCCTCGGCGGCAATCGCCTTCAAGAAGGCCTCGTCCGCTTCGTCCATACGCTACGGAAAACACACTGGGGCAAAATGGTGGGCGACGCTTTTTTTTTTTTTTTGCCAGCACTCTTGACTGTGCAGCGATGTGAGGCCCACTTTGCTCGACCTTCGATGGCGTCCCCTCTGCCCGGCGCCCAGCCCGGCGCCACGTCCACATCCTCCACGCATGACGACAATGCGCAGCTGCCGTCGTCCCGCGTGGCCTTGCAGCGCTCAGCACGCGCGCTGGCCAGTGCTCGACATCAACCGTCTCAGAGTCGCGAGGCCGAGATGATGGACGAGCTGATGCGCGACGAACTGTTTTCGGGTGCCACCGTCAACCGGGCGAGCTACGCATCCACCGTGTCTGCAGCCACGGCGGCAGCAGCCGACGAGGAGGACGAGGAGACGGCGATGGCGCGACTCAAGCGTGAGCAGAAGCTTACGGTGCAGATGTCAGCCGAGGCCAGCAGACGCCTGGTCCACGAGGCCGATACTGCTAAGGGCATCGCCAACCAGACGATGGACTCGCTTCGCAAGCAGGGCGAACAGCTGAATCGCATCGAGCGAGGCGGCGTGCAAGTCGAGCGGCACCTCAAGGAAGCCGACCGAGACCTCTCCACGATGGAGCGATGCTGCAGCTGCTGCATGAACTGTTGTGGATGGTAACGTAGTCGTAGTCGTATACTTTCTGTTTTACAAACCAAAAAAAAAAAAAAATAAAAATAAAATTGCACAGGATCAACACACGCAAGCCTCCCAAGCCGATGCCATCGGGCCGCACGCCGTTCACCTTCCCCGTCCGTGCAAGCATCATTCCAGACGACAAGCTTGAGGGTGCGGACGCCGATACCGACCATCCCCCCACAGACAAGCAACCCGGACGGATCGAGGCCATGACCAGAACGTATGCTCCTACAGGTATCGGCATGCCTATCGCAGCACCGCAGCCGCGGACACCGTTTGATGACTTTGGCGAGGAAGGTGATGAAGACGGAGCGACGGAGGAACCCAAGGAGGTCAAATCAGAGTCTTTGCTGCCCGGCGATCGGTACGAGATTGAGCTCGAGCGCAACATGGCCATCGTGGAAGATGTGGTTGCGAGTCTGCGTGACGACGCTTTGCTGATGAGCCAGGAGCTGGATGCTCAGAAGAAGCACATTGAGCGACTCAACGACACATTTGAAGAGTCAAACCAGCACGCCTGGGTTGTAAATCAACGGACGAGGAGTGTATGGTGAACAAAAACAAAATACTCCTTGATGTACTACAAATTGAAAAAATAAATTGGGGGAGTTGGGTGGACGAGAACATGATAAGAGACGATA
>Ga0302230_10001026_pt1 | contig 19431 bp, 34 predicted proteins | sample II_Palsa_N2_1_FD_193523 | JGI IMG/M metagenome (GOLD analysis project Ga0302230, IMG submission 193523) | Peat permafrost microbial communities from Stordalen Mire near Abisko, Sweden - II_Palsa_N2_1 | ecosystem: Environmental > Terrestrial > Soil > Palsa > Peat permafrost | place: Sweden... | reverse complement strand
CGGCGGTCTCGAGATATGCGGACTCCATCGCTTTGTGTTTTTTCGCTGGTTCGTTGGATGGCTTTAGGGGAGGGAATGTGAGAAGATGTTTTGCCTTAGGCTTGGAAAAAAAAAAAAAAAAAAAAAGTAGACGTACCTGGGAAATGTAATTGAGGAAATCCTTCATGTTTGGCAAAGATTTTTTAATGAAATCGTTGAATGGGAGCATGTATTCTTCTTTGTGGTACGATCCGTTTGCGAGGCTCGTGAGGATCTTTTTTTTTTTTTCGGGAGTTTATAATCAGAATGCAAACGATTTTTTCAGTGCTCACCTTGGATACGTAGACGAGCGAGCCGGCCTTGTTGGAAGGGACCTGTGAGGGCAGGAACAGCGCCTTTTCGACGGGTGCCATGACAGTGGGGACGATCAACCTCAAAAACATGAAAGCGCTCAGGACTTTTTGCGACGGAGCCAGGCTTTCGTCGGTCTCTCCCGCATGTGCATCGCTGCCAAGAGCTTCTTCGACGTTGACTCGTATGAAATGGCACAGGCGGCGAAACGAGGCAGGGATGAGATCACGCTTGCTCTGGAGCGAGTCCATGATGCTGTCGCAACACGCCTGCAGCGTTCGCACGCTCTGCTCAATCAGGTCTAGATCGGACTCTTTGGCAGGGTTGACCTCGACATGGACTGGGCTCTGCTGATATGTTGTCACTGCTCCGTAGATAAACAGAAAATGTTCTGTACTACCTCCAAGATTGTCGCGAGCGCATTGCCCAGGGTGGCACGCATAAAGTCCTCGCCCTCCATCAAAGCAAAGGCCATGATCATCATAACAGGCACAGTATTGTCACGCAGGAGATTCGTAGTGGCGTGGACTCCCTGGCCTGTTTGTCACGCAAGGTTAAAATATACCAAAAAAATAAATAAAAAATATAAATGTAAGCGTGCCCTTGAGACTATCCAGCTTTGTCTTGATAAGCTTTTTGAGGTAATCCTCGACGCGATTCTGCGACTGCAGCAGGACGACGAGTGACATGGCCACGGCTGAAATGTTTTCCTGCGGGCTGGTCTTTATGATCTATTGTTGTCACGCAGTTAACACTGGGGATCCGAGAGAACGAAAATCAAGACGCAGGGGAGCAGCGGGACGAAATACACTGACGGGAGGAACCCCTTCCCCCCACCCCCAACACACACACACAAAAAAAAAAAAGGCTGGACGTACCTCGGTGAGCATCTCGAGATCCTGTGTGAACACACTGTTGAGCATGATCTGTCGTACGTCCTCCTATCCGTCGATAACAACAACAACAAATACGTATGGTGAACGAGAACAAGAACGACCTAGAAACACACCTTTTTCTTTGGCTGGCCCTTCTTGTCCAGGCCGACGCTGAGCGAGAGCGGCTCGTCGGGGTGGTGCATCTTGAGGGCGTTGGCGACCATGCCAAGCAGTGGCGGGTCAGTCGACGTGGACGGCCCTCCCGCCACCGTAGGGGATACGCCACCGCTGTGCGTCCCGGGTGGGACAGGGCTGCTGGCACGGCTGTGCTCGGAGCTGCCGGGCGGCTTCAGCGACAACATTTCGAGTTTGCCAAAAATAGACGTTTTTTTTTTTTGGGACGTGAAAATACAGTGCACATTACTCGTCATCACCCTCCTCCTCGGCGGCATCGCCCTTGGGTCCGTCGGCGACAGCGCCGGCTTCGCCTGTCTTCTTGGCCTTCTTCTTCTTGTTCTTCTTGCTCGTGGAAACGGATTGGCTGAGCAAGGCAAGGAGGTCGGCGTCTTCGATCTTGTGCTCCGACTTGGTCAGACCCTCGTTCGAGGGCGCGACGGTGATCTTGGACTGGCCGCTGGCGAGCACGAGGACAGTGTACTTGTACTGGGCAATAAATTCGCCTGGATCGGGGACGTGTTCACATTTTAACAACAAGAGCAACAACAACAACAACAAAAAATAACCATACCCTCCTTCTCGTAGTAGACCTCGTAGGGCTGGACGACACTGTGCTTGGTGCACTCGATAATGCCAAGCTTGGCATTGCTCTCGTCCTTGAGGGCGCGGAGGGTGAAGGCAAAGGTGCCAAAGGTCTTTTGGATCTCGCTGTAGACGGCGCGGGCGGCCTTCATCTTGAGCATGTAGGTGACCTCTGTGCGGCGGAAGACGGTTGTTCGCGTGTCCTGGGCCTTGATCTAAGCCGTACCATTGCGTAAGGGAAAAACTGGAAAAGCACACAATTACCTTGCCCTCGCCGGACGAGACAATAATGTCAATGTTGTACGCCTCGTTCTCCTCAAACTCAATCACCTTGTCCTTCTTTTGGTTTTCGCTCGGGTTGACCGTGATCGACTTGTCGCCACCATCGAGCACGTTCTGCTTGTTGATGTACATCGAGATGCCTAAGCGTGGGCCAATTGGTCAAACAACAGCAGCAGGAAAAAAAAAAAAGGTTTGCTCTGCCCTCGAGGAACTTGACGTCGTATGCCTTGAGGACCTTGTTGATGGCGTCGACAACTTCTGTGCTCTGTGCTGCACTGTTACAGAGAGAATTGCTTCCCAGATTACCTTTTTGCCGGGCTTGATCAGACGAAGAGCGGCCTCGCCAGCAAGCTGAGCTGCCTGAATGACATCAGCCTTGCGACCAGTCGCAGGGGCATCCTAGCAAGGGTAGAGAAAGAGAAAATAGTTGAGCACGGCAGGTCCGCACGCTGGCAAACCTTGGTGGCGCCGACAATGAACGAATGGGCGCCAACAGCGGCGTAGCCATCAATGTGCGTGCCCAGCTCGACCTTGACGAGGTCGCCGTCCTTGAGCTCGGCCTCGGCCTCGTTGCTCAGGGGCGAAAAGTGAGCGGCAATGTTGTTGATAGACACGCAGGTGGGGAACGCAATGCCTGGGTAGGTCGACAGTCAATGAACTGTTTCTTTCCTTTCTCTCGCTCGTACCGCGCTCGATCTTGTCGCCGTTCTCCTTCTTCTTGGTGTAGACGCCGTTGGCACCATCGGCGATGACCTTGTCACCGGCCTTGCACAGCTCGATGATCTTGAGGCCCGCCTTGGCAGCCTCAGTCACGGCCTTGAGGGCACCTAGAAGCGCACACCAAGAGGTAGGAAAAGAAAGGGGAAAAAAAAAGGCTGCTTACGGTTCGTGATCTCGGCAGCCGTCTTGTACTTGGTAACGACGTCGGGGTTCTTGAGGGTCAAGTCGACCTCGACCTCCTGCATATACGAGTTAGTACGTGCCGGAGTTCTGAGGCCGCATACAGTGTCAGCGGCAGGCTGAGTGGCGGCGTTTGAGGCAGACATCTTTTTTTTTTCTTTTCGAAAGGTGACTCAAAAGTTTTTTGCCGACACAGTCCTTCTCACTGGGCGAGAGCTAGCACTGGGCGAGAGTTAGAGAGCTAGCGAGAGCGAGAAGGAAAGATCAAAAGCTCCTCGCTGTCAATGCCATTTTGGTCGTCGTCAAAATCAAAGTCCTCCTCGCCAAAAGGTTGGAGCACCTCATATCGATGGCGCGATGGGGCGCGTAGACGCGAGAGGCGACGCCACAGAGAGTCCACGTACCGAGCTGTCCAGTGCGGTTGTGCGAGTTGCTGTCGAGTCAAACAACAACAACAAAAAAAAAAGGAGAATTCGTAAAATTAGAGTTACGACGACATCAATATTTTTTTATTTTTTATTTTTTACCTCAGGAGTAGGCTTCTTGTACCGTTGAAGCCAAAGGGACGAGAGGACGACGGAGACAGAGGACACAGCCATCGCTCCCGCGGCAACAATGGGATGCATCTATTTGTTGAACATGTAATTCTCGCCAAAAAAAAAAAAAAAAAACTTACAATGATCCCAAACGGAATGAGGACACCCATGGCGAGCGGGATGGCGACAAAATTGTAGACTGTTGCCCACATAAAGTTCATCTGAATTCGGCGAAAAGTGACGCGCGAGAGATCGATCGCCGTGACGACGTCGAGGAGGTCGTTGTGGATGAGGACCATGTCGGCCGCCTCGACGGCGATCTCGGTGCCCGTGCCCACAGCGACACCGACGTCTGCTTGGGCGAGCGCCGGCGAGTCATTGATGCCATCGCCGACCATGCAGACAACACGGCCAGGGACGTTTTGCAGGCGCTTGACACAGTTGACCTTGCCGGACGGGGTGACCTCGGCGAGGACGTTGGACTCGGGGATGCCGACCCGATGCGCAATCACGGTCGCGGTGAGTTTTTGGTCGCCGGTGGCCATGTAAACATTGAGGCCCATGAGCTGCAAAAGCCGAACGGCCGAACCTGCTTCAGGCTTGATTTGATCTGCCAGGGCAATCATCGCAACGGGCGACTTGTCAAACGCGACGACCACCACCGTGTTCCCTTGGCCTTCGAGGTCTTGCTTGCTGAGACTGGTGAGTGTTACGACGAGTCAGAAATGAAGACGACATAAAAGCACACATCATACATCTGATGCGGCGAGAGATCCGCACATCCTCGCTCGCGCAGGAAGCGCACGCTGCCGACAAGCACTTCAACCGTTTGAGGGGGGGATGCCTTGCTAGACTGGACGACGCTGCAGATGCCCGACCCGACCACGGCCTCAAACGACGAATGGACATAGTCAAACTGTGCCTCTGCTCCCAGGGCCTCCTGTGCCTTGGCGACGATCGCGCTAGCCAACGGATGCTCGCTGCCCTTTTCTGCCGCACCCACCAGTTGCCAAAACGTTTTTGGCTCGGCAGCCTCTGCTCCCAGAAACACCGTCGAGGTCACGGCCAGCGTGCCCATGGTTAGCGTGCCCGTCTTGTCAAACACAAGGTCGGTAATCTTGTAGGCCATTTCGAGTGAGGCGCCGCCCTTGATGAGGATGCCAAGCTTGGCACCGACGCCCGTGCCCACCATCACTGCCGAAGGAGTTGCCAAACCGAGTGCACATGGACATGAAACCACCACGACGGCGATGCTGTCCTTTTTGCGTTAGAAAAGAAAGGAAGTACGCTAGAGCCTTACCACATCTTTAGGCATGCAAAGATCGTCGAGGGCTCGTTCATCAGGACAGATGGGTGGTAGTTGAAGCCGTAGAGGAGGACCAACCACAGAGCTAGCGTCGACAGGGACAGGATGATCACGGCGGGAACGAAAATGCCGGCAATCTTGTCTGCATATGCTTGAATGGGCGCTGAAAACAATTTTTTGTCGTTTAGATGAACAAGAAATAAACAATAATAGTACTAAAATAATAAAAAGGATTACCTTTGGACACTTGCGCCTCGTCGATGAGCCGCGTGATTTGGGCAAGAGTAGTGTCGGTGCCGACTCGCGTGACCCTCATGCGGAAAAGACCGTTCTGGTTGACGGAGCCGCAAATGACATGGCTACCGACGAGTTTGGCGACTGCCAGATGTTCGCCAGTGACCATGGACTCGTCCACGTACGAGGACCCATACATAAGCGTTCCATCAGTAGGAATCTTGTCGCCCGGGCCGACTTGAACAATGTCGTTTCGTTGCAGTAGCTCAACGGGGATCATCGTTTCACGGACAACGCGGTCGTTTGCCCCCATTTCCAGCAAGAGCGCCTCCGCCGGTTGCAGCGACATCAGCTTTGTGAGTGCTATGAAATATAATAAAAAGAAAAATTTTTTTTTGTTTGTCACATGTTTCTTAGCTTTCAGTATACCTTCGGAAGTCTTTCCCTTGGCCACACTCTCGAGATATCGTCCGACCGTAACAAACATTATCAACTGCAAAAAAAAATGAAGAGGTCAACTTTGTTTTTGTTTTTTCAATCGACATATCCCGCACAATACCATGGCAGATGTCTCAAACACAAGCGACGTCGAGTACTCAGAGTCCTGAGAGACGATGTTGACGATGACGCAGGCTAGAGAAAAGACAAAGGCCGACGTAGAGCCGAGGACGATGAGCGAGTCCATCGTCAGGTTGCCGTGTTTGATGGCTGCCCAAGCGGCCCGATAAAACCGGAGACCGACGCCGAATTGCACCGGCAGGACCAGTATGAGCTGTGCAGTCGCGTTGATCGTCAAGCCTGGGATGATTTCTTGTTGGAGCTTCATGTGGATGTCCATGGAACTAGGCGCGGGTGGGGAGACTCAATAAGACGCCATTGATAACGACTACGTACAACTCCATCAGAATGTGCGCGATAAACATCAGAGGGATTGCAAAGACAATCGACGTGATCATGGCGCGCCGCCACGATGTGATCTCGCCAGACCTTTTGAGGACCTCCAGCTGCGCGCGCGCGTCGCTGTTTTGCTGGAGTTGGGCCGCAAAACCCTGGTTACGGAGCGCACTGATAATGTCCCTAGCTCCTGTCACGTCCGCGTCAAAGTCCACAGATAGCAGTGCCATTGGAACGTCAACGACGGCGGCTGAAACACCTTTCAACGACAGAACCTGCAGGACAATGTAAACATAGTTTGTTTTTTTCCCCCCAATGTATCCCTATACCGTCGCCTCGATAAGCTTGGCGTCTGAGTGGCCGCCGATTGGGGACATGTGGAATTGCAGCTGTCCTGGCACATGCGTGCGTATGAGGGACGCGACAAAGCCAATGTCGTTGATGTGCTGCTCAATGTCGACGTCGCGGACGAGGGCGTTGTCGATCTGGACATCAGCCTTTTCCGCAAGGAGTCCAATTTGTACACTCACGACTCCCGGCTGCTTCATCAGGTGCCGTTCGATCGTGGCAACGCAGGACCCGCATGTCATCCCGTGGACGTCTAGCCTGACCCACCGTGTTTCGCCTGCCTTTTCCGATGGTATCCCAACTGACGAAGCGAGAGTTGGGGCCACAGGTGCAGGGCTGACGGAATCTAGTGAGAGGCGGACACGCCTTACCAGGTCCTGCCTGGCGACGGCAATGTCGCCTTCCGTAGAAGACGTTTCGAACCCTGCATCCGCGATTGCTCCGAGGAGTCTCCTTCTCGTTTCGTCGTTTGGGACAATGTCCGCTGCAAATCTCACCACCGTACACTCGTCGCGGAGATCCACATGCACCGCAGCGATCGTTTTGTCACCAGCCCTGGAACGCGAACGACTTTTCAAAAAAAGACAAAAAAAAAACAGAGACGATAACAAAGACGACGTACTGCAGTAACGCCTGCGTCACTGCTTGGACACACGAATTGCACGTCATCCCCTTGACGCTGTACACTTCGATGATTGCCGCAGGGAAGCCGCAATCCACAATCGCCTGCAATAGCAAACGTGCCCCGCGTGCGGTTGTTCTCGCCTAGTGACGCCACAAAAAAATATTTTTTTGTTTACATATTTTACTTTTTTAGACGAGCCGCTGCGTGTTACCGTCAAGTCCCCGTGCAACGCCGACGCCCCTGACACGAGCTCCACGGATGCATCCGCAGCCGCAACCGCACCGTCCACAGCGGCCTCGCACGAGGCGCACGTCATGGCGTCAACGGCCACGACCACATGGGCGAGTGCCATAATAAAGTATGTCGCGCCCAGCGCGACTCGTCAAAACAAAAACGAGCGCCAGTGATGGCGGCACGTGGATCGAGCACGTAACTAACGCGTACGGCGGAGAGCCACGACGGTTCTATCACACGATGGCGCATGTGGAGCGATTGCTGATGCTTTTCGAGCGATGGGACAAGCAAGCAGCCTGGCACGACAGGGAAGCCGTCGAGTTGGCCATCTACTTTCACGAGTACTACGTACAAAGCAGCGGATGTCGACCATCTAACAATCGTGTGCACAGCATCGTGTACGACCCGGAGCGGCACGACAACGAAGAGTGCAGCATAGTCGTCTTTGACAGCTATGCGCGAGATGCCCAACTGGTAAATACAAATCCTTTTGAAAAAGAATAAAAATAAGAATAGGACTGTTCAACTGCCCAAAAAGTGAGGGTAATGATCCGGTCCACAATCAAGCACGAGCTCATCCCGGAGGCCCTGGCATTGGCACCAGAGGATTTGCACGATGTCAAGATGTTTCTTGATTGCGACCTCGAAGTCCTAAGCTGGGAGCCCTCCTTGTACTCTGTCTACTGCACCCAGATCCGAAAAGTAATTATCATACGTACAAAAATATTTTTTATTTTTTTTTAAAAAAAAATAAAAAAAAAACTACGTGCACTCAGGAGTACTCGCACTTTTCCGATGTCGACTACCGCCGCGGCCGTGCCGCGGTCCTTGCCCGTTTCCTCGATCGTCCCCGTCTCTACTTTTCCGACGAGTTTGCCCCTCTCGAGGCTCAAGCCCGTCTCAATCTTGCGTCCGAGATTTCTTCCCTAGCCTTGTAACCTAGGGTGGCGAAAGTAAAGGATTCAGAAAAGAGTGAAGCCAAGAAACAGTGCGAGTACACTCCAAAAAATATGTCGCGTGCACCGTCGCGAGTTGGTGAACGAGACGGCGACGTCGCTGGCGGCCTCAAGGTCGGCGTGCGCGTGCTCCTGGAGAACGACAAGAAGGGTGTCGTCCGCTTTGTTGGGCCCACGCAGGTACGGTGGTGGTTACGGTGTAATCCCAACCATGAATCTGTGCAGTTCCGCGAAGGCACCTGGGTGGGCGTAGAGCTCGAGGACGCGACCGGAAAGAACGACGGCAGCGTCAGCGGTGTCAAGTACTTTGACTGCCAGCCCAACCACGGCATATTTGTCGTGCCCGGCAAGGTCAAGTTGGACAAGGCCGTCCTGGCCAGTCTTCCTGCTTCGCGCCTGCCCGCGCTCGCGAAGCCGTCTGGGATCCCCGCCCCGTCCGCCCGCGCGCCTTCCGCGACGCCTGCTCCCGCGGCCGTAACATCCACACCACCCGCTCTAGCGGCAGAGCATGCGCAGCCGGTGACGGCCGACGCCGCAAAGTCTCCACCTCCAAGCAAGTTGGCGCCGCCCGGGTCCAAGCTGGCGATGCCGGGAAGCAAGATAGGGCGACCAAGCATTGGCGGACCGGTAGCTCCTGCAGCGGCTGCCTCGTCCACGCCGCCTCCGCCTGCTGCGTCCACAGAACAGGGTAGCTCGATGGCCCAGGTCAAGGCCGATCTGTCCAAGTACACCATCTCCAAGAGTGAGGCGGCACAGGTCCTGTCAGAGGTCGATGCCTTGGCCAAGGATCCCTCTGCGGTCCTCAAAGTCATCTCTCAGGTAGCTCTGACCCTCTGGGGTTGTGCTGACCTTGCCAATTAATAGGAGGGAGAGGCCCAGCAGCAGCAGGTAAACAACGGGGCCGCCCTCGAGGAAGTGCGCAAGGAAAAAGCTGCAGTCGAAGCGGCCCTCAAGAGCGAGCTTCAGGCGCGCGACGCGTCAATTGCACAGCTGAAGAAGAAGCTCGTCGATACCGAGACCGAGTTTCAGGATAAGATTGCAACTCTGGAGCACTCGCTGTCGACGGTGGCTTCGACGGTCCAAACAGAGAGTCTGCAGGCCCAGCTGACGACTGCACAACAAGAGATCGTCGCCGTGCGCACCAAAGTCGTAGAGTTGCAGCAGCAGTGCGACTCTCGTGACGACCTCCTGCTCAAGGCCACCACCAACGAGGACAAGCTGCGCCAAGAGCTGATGGAGACGACCACCATCCTAGATTCTCAGGTGGAGTCCCTTCGCGAGTCGGAGGCGCGCCTCAAGCTGGAACTGCAGGCCCTGTCCTCCAAGGCCGACAACGGCGAGAGTGCTCGCGTCCAGCTTTTGCAAAGGCAGCTGGAGGAGGCCAACACAGCCACGACGATTGCCGTCGCCAAGTTCGAGGACCTCAAAAGTCGTACGCAGGAGCTCGAGCTGAAGAAAGACGAGGCGGCCGAGGCGGCCCATCAACACCAGCGGGCGCTCCAGCAGCAACTCGACGAATCCTTGCAGCAGTCCCAGCAGCGTCAACACCAGCTTGACGCGTCATTGCAGTCTGCCCAGCAACGAGCGCAAGAGCTCCAACAGCAGCTGGATGCTGCTCTGCAATCCTCCCAGCAGCGCGAGCAGGAAGCAAAACAGCAACACGACGCCATTGCTACCCTGCAACAGCAACTCGTGGCGGCCGGCAACGCGTCGGGCAGCCAACTCCAAGCCGCTCTCGAACGCGAGACGGTTGCCAAGGCGGAGGCCACCCAGCTTGGCCAGCAACTTGCCGCCCAGCAGACCGAGGCTGCCGCCGCCAGAGCCGCGCTCGAGGATCAGCTCTCCAAAGCCCGCGTTGCAGCCTCAGAGGAGCAGTCTCTCGTCCATCAACAGCTGCAGGCGGCAGAGACCAAACTGGGCCAACTTCAAGCGGACCTTGCGACTGCCCAGCAGTCGGGTGACTCGCAAGTACAGGACCTTCAAGCCCAGCTTGCGGCCGCGCGTGCTGCTCTTGAGCTCGCCCAAGGCGATAAGGCGCACCTGCAACAGGAGAAGGATCACGAGCAACAGGAAAAGGGCGCACTTACAGCGCGGCTGACCAAGGCACTTGCAGAACTCGACCAGCAAACCCTCAAGGTTGCCCAACTCTCGAGCGATCTCGATGGTGTCACAAGCCGGGGTGCTGCCACCCGGTCCGAACTCGAGGCCGTAAAGGTGACCCTGAAGGAGGTCGAGGCTTCCTCCAAGGAGCAGCAGGCATCTCACAGGAGCGAACTGGAGGCCCTGCAGCTGGCGCTCCAACGTAAGCACAGTGTCTTGCGCTTTTAACTCAGAATTTTATTCTATTTTTTTCCGACAGAAAAAGAGGGCCTTCTTCAAAAGCTCCAAGACAGCGAGAACGCGCTGAGGGCGGAAATCCAGACCAAGGATGAGACCCTCGCAAATGCAATGCAATCGTCGGGCTCGGCAGAGCAAAATCTCTTGGCGCAGGTGGATGCTATCAGCAAGGAGTCGCAGGCAAAAGAGTCCGAATTAGTTCAGACCAAGCACGATCTCGAGCATGCCCGCGCTGAACTAGCGAATCTGCAGTCGTCCCTCAGTTCTTTGCAAAATTCCAGCACTGACGAGAACGCCAAATTCGCTGAAGAAAAGAGAGCCCTACAAGCAGAGGTGGCCGCAAAGGACCAGCATCTGGCGTCAATTTCCACCGAGCTCCTGCAAGTGCGCGCGTCCCTCGATACCGCCAACGGCTCTCTTGCCAATATCCAAGCGGCTGCCGGTCAGTCCGAAGCGGCCCACATGCATCAACTGGTAAACTAAAATTAAAAATGTCGGAAAAGTTAAGAAGGAAAACATTTTCCATGTTGCAGGACGACCTTGCCTCCCAAATCTCTGAGCTCAAGCAGTCCCTCGCGTCTGCTGAAGCAAAGTCCGTGCAATTCGAAGCGGTAATTTGCCCCTCCCCCCAAGAGACAGAAAAAAAAACCTCATACTTTTTTCAGGACAAGGCATCTGTTCAACAGCAGCTTGACACCGTGTCGCAAGAGCTCGTGGCCTCTCAGTCTGAAATAAAGTATGTTACTCTGTGGTACCGCAGCTAATCTTTCAATTTGAAATAAGACGGCTGGAGGACTCGCACAAGTCAGCCCACGAGACTGCACAAAGCCTGTGCGTTTGTTGCCTACTTTTTTTTTTTTTTTTTGTTCTTACGTAAAAAAATAATTTGTTTTCAGGCACCACGAAAAGGATGCCAAGCTTCTCGAGGTAGCTGCCGTTGTGGCTGCGCTGCAATCGGACCTCGCCGGATCAAAGACTGCCATCGAACAGCAGCAGCAGGAGATCAACCTGTTAGAGGAGAAGCTCAAGACTAAACAGGCCGAGCTGGAGTCGTTTAGCCAATCGGGCGAGGAGCAAGTGACCAACGCCAAGGCCCTCCACGCCCAAGCCGAGTCCAAAGTCGAAGCGCTCACAGTTTCGTTGGCCTCTTCGCAAAAGTCCCTTGCGGAGACGGAGGCGTCGAGTGCAGCCAAGACTGAGAGCCTCCATCTGCTGGAGCAAGAGATCGCCAACCACAAGTTAAAGGTCGCCAATCTGGAGCAGCAAGAGGGTCAGGCGAAGGAGGCGCTCGGCCAGGCCATGCAGCAAATTGTTAGCCTTTCTGCCGACAAGGATGCCCAAGCCACTCAAGTTCTGCTGCTCTCTGATCAGATCAAAGTCCTGTCGTCAGCCTCGGAGTCCAGCGGTGGCCAGTTGCAAGCCCTCAACGCGCAGCTTGTCGAGCTCCATGCTTCCAAGGCTACGCTCGAGGAGGCACTCGTGCAAGACAGGGAATCCAGGTCGTCCCTTGAGGGCCAGCTTGTTGAAGCCAAGTCGTCCAAGGCTGCGCTCGAGGGGGAGCTTGTTCAAGCCAAGTCGGCGCATGAGGAGGAACTGGCCCATGCAAAGTCGTCCAAGGCGGCGCTCGAAGAGGAGCTAGTCCATGCCAAGTCGTCCAAGGCGGCGCTCGAAGAGGAGCTAGTCCATGCCAAGGCATCAAAGGCGGCGCTTGAAGAGGAGCTCGGAAACTTCAAGGGCTCGGCGTCCAATTCCCTGAGCGAGGTCGCCCAGATCAAAGCATCCAAAACCGCAATAGAGGCCGAGCTTACGCAGATGAAGACGGCCAGGTCGGCACTCGAAGACGAGGTTGCTCAGTTCAAGGCGTCCAAGTCAGTGCTCGAGGAGGAGCTCGCCCAAAGCAAGGCTTCGAAGACAGCGCTAGAGGGCGAGTTTGCTGAGATCAAGTCGTCCAAGGCGGAACTTGAGGAGGAACTAGCACACGCAAAGGGCCAGCTGTCGTCGTCGTCGTCTTCAACGTCAGAGTTGCAAGACGAACTCGCCAGGCTCAAGACGTCCAACTCTACCCTGGAGCAGGAGCTCTCACAAGCCAAGGCGGCATATCAGGACGAGGTCAATGTGCTCAAGCAGCACGTTGCTGAGGTTGCAGCCGTCCAAACACAACTTGATACGTCCATCAAAGTATGGTTACTTTAAATGGAGACACCAAAATAAAAGAAAACTTTTTTTTTTCCCAGGAAGCCCACACAGCCGAGCAAAAGAACAAAGCAGCGCAGGCCGAGGTGAGCCATCTCAAGCAGCAGCTCGACGACCTTCAGGCAAAGTCTGCACAGGCCGAGTCTTTGCAGCAGCGGATGACTTTGTTGGAGAACGAGAACAAGAAACTCTACGGGGATTTGGCCGTGATGTCGTCGCGGCCTGCAGCCACGAGCCACTCGTCTTCTAACGGGCCCGACTCCACCAAACTGGATCAGCTCGAAAAAGAGCTGCAGTTCCAACAGTCTGTGATCGCGGACCAGGTCGCCAAGCTGGCTTTGCTCGAGAAGGATCGGGACAAGTTCAAGCAAATGTACGAGGACATCAAGACCCAAGTCCCCGCACCCGCCTCCCTCCCTTCGTACTCGGCCAGCAAGAAAGTACCCGAGGAGCGACCGTACTGCTCCTTCTGCGAGGTCTTTGGCCACACGAGCGAGCAATGCACCAACGTTTCCATCGACACTGGCGTGCCTTCGCCGACCCGTTCCAAGGCCGCCCCGCTGCCCGATCGTGACTACTGCGTCCTCTGCGAAAGCTTTGGCCACATCGCCGACAACTGTCCCAACATGGATGAGGAGTTTTAGAAGACAGAATTCCTTCACTGATTTTGGCGGCCAACTGACGCTCTGTCCAGTTTTTTTAAAGTCTTGGAAAGGTTGATTTGTCAGCACGGGAGGGCTGAGATGGCGCCTCTCTACAACCTCGTAGCCGTGACCGGTGGTAACGGGTACATTGGCTCGTACGTCGTCAAGGGCCTGCTCGAGAAGGGCTACAAGGTGCGCGCGATCCTGCGCGACGTCAACGACCCCAGCAAGACGGATCACCTCAAGGCCCTGCCGCATGCAGACGGCCAATTGGAGCTGGTGGCGGCCGACCTGAAGGAGTCTGACTACCTCGTCGCCTTTGCGGGAGTGGACGCGGTCATCCACACGGCCGGCCCGTACATCTACTCTGCCCCGGATCCCCAGCGCGACATTGTCGATAAGGCCATCGAGGCGGCGCAGGGGGCGCTCTGGGCCGCGCAAAAGGTGGGCACGGTCAAGCGCTTTGTGTACACATCGTCGGGCGCGGCCATCTTCCACTTCCCCGTCGAGCCCGGCTACGTCTTCACGCAAAAGGACTGGAACCTGGGCTCGTCCACGGCCGCGCACCCGTACTTCCATTCCAAGCGCCTGGCCGAGCAGGCTGTGTGGGAGATCGCCAAGGCGCCCGAGAACAAGCTGGAGGTCGTGGTCGTCAACCCCCTCTACGTCACCGGCCCCTCGATCGACCCCAAGATCAACTCGTCCCAGTCGTGGCTCGTGGGCCTGCTCAAGGGCGAGAAGGACGCCATGCCCGGCTTTATTGGCGTCGTCGACGTCCGCGACGTCGCCAAGGGACACATCATCGCCCTCGAGCACCCCGACGCCGTCAACCAGCGTCTCTTCCTCTGCAGCAAGACCGTCTCCTGGGCGTATCTTGCGGAGATCTTCAAGGTGCAGTACCCGCAGTACCCCAATGCCCCCTCGCTCAAGGACAACACCTCGATCGCCAACCCGCCTGCGGTCCCCTCGGCGCCCCACAGCATCGACACGACTCCCATCCAGAAGCTTGGCTTTGGCGACTTTATCTCTGTGTACGACTCGATCGTCGAATCGGGCCAGTCACTCATCCACCACAAGCACATTTAACGCAGAGTAGTCACGTCATTGTACAAGAATGAAGCGGACCGATATTAATTCAAACTCATGTAGCTATTGCGACTGCTCGTGGCCGTCGAGCTGAGAGTGGGTTCTGTAAGGAAGGGGTGATGGAAAAGGTCCACCACAGAAGGACGGTCATCAGGGTTTCTTTAAAAAGGAAAAAAAAAAAAAAAAGATTAGGGGAAAAGCAAAAGTTGCATAAACGTCTCTTACTGGTTAAGGCACGTCAGAATCAGGTCGCTCGCGGCAATAGACATCGTGCCAGGGATTGTTGGTGGCTGGGACGTTGTGCCGATTCGGAAGAGAGCCTGCATTGGCTCCAGGTGACCCCACGGTGGCCCCCCTGTGAGCATTTCATAAATTGTACACCCGACACTCCTGCGATACGTAATCGACAGACATTAAAAAAAATTTTTTTTTTATTTTTCTTTTTTAACACTCCATACCAAATATCACACTTGAGACCGTGACCAGATTGCTTGATAACTTCGGGAGCCATCCAATACGGCGTACCTCGCACCGACTTTAGCATGGACGCACTCGCGATCGATTCGAGACGGGTTGCAGCGCCAAAGTCGGCCAACTTGACGATGCCGCGATTGTCTATGAGGATGTTGGCGCCCTTGATGTCACGGTGGACAATGTTGTTGTCGTGAAGGAACTCGAGACCGCGAAGGATCTGGTCCGTGTAGTTGCGCACGGTTGGCTCACTCAACGCTCCAAAGTGTTGCAACAGCGTTGCAAGCGACCCACCCGCGACATATTCCATGAAAATATTGAAGGAATCGTCGGTGATCTGCACGCCCAAGTACTGCACCAGATGGAGATGTTTGTGCTGGGAGAACGTTCGGATTTCCTCCTTCAACTTGGCCATGTCCTGGAGAGGGGGGGAAACAAGGTTTACAATCGATCCTCGAGGATAATTAAAAGTACCTTTTCGACGTTCTTGGAGGTCATCTGCAGTTTGATCTCCTTCATAGCCATGATCACACCCGTGCGTGCGTTGAGCACCGAAAAGACCTGCACAGCAAGTATTTTTGTTTTTTTTTTTGGGTTTTTTTTTTTGTTTTTTTTTTGGGGGGTTGGCAACAATAAAACTACAATTACCTGGCCGAAAGCACCGGATCCAAGCATCGACCCACGCGTGTACTCGATTGCGTCGCTGTAATCCTCCATCGGCTGCGGCGTGCCATTTTCATCGAAGAGTCCTCCGTCTATTCAAGGAACGCCTCATAAATGCATGCTTTTTATTCTTCTCAACAAACCTGGCTCATCGGGCTCGCCCAACATCCCGGGTCCAGCCATGCCTTCGTCCTCGGTCGATTGCAAAGGAGCCTTGGACAGGTAAAGCCTCAATGACTGATTTGCACCGGATAGCCGCCGGAACATGTTGAACGCCTCGTCGACTTCAAACTGGCTCTTGATGCTGATCATGTCGCCCTGCAGTTTTCTCTTAATTACAGAGACGGTGTCCTCGTGAATTGCTTACATCGCCGTCCTCAAACGTCATGTTGACCGCAAAGCCATACATCTCCTTTAGCCGTAGCTGCAATTGCACATAGCTCACGTTGGCGGGCACCGTCAGTACTCTAAGCAAAGGAGAAGAATGTTCAAGAGATGGCTGTGCACGCAGTGCCCCATCGTGCGCACGGCAGCGTACCTCAGCTCGTCTCCGAGTTGGCATTTTATTTTCAGCACCAGCGACGTCATCGGCAAAGACGCCATTTTTAGAAATTTATTCCATAGGATCCAACGAGAAAGAAAAAAAATTTTTTTCCTTTTTTTTTCTCACTGATCCTCCGGAGGCACCACTACGACGCGACCACGACCGCGTCCAGCAGACGCGCCTCCACTGGAGCCCACGCTGCTTGCAGCGATCGGAGCACCGCGGCCTCGACCAGGAGCACTGGCGACAGGGGTGTCTTCTCGACGATAGACGTAGCGTTGTTCCCCGCCCTGACCTCGTCCGGACGATGGCTGAGATGGAGCGACGGCCGGCTGGGGTACAGTTGGTTTCGCAGTGCTCGTTGATGTTGAACTCGACGGGGCTGGCAATGACGACGTTGACGACGACGTCGCGGGGTTCCGGGCCAAGATGGTCACTTTGGGCGCTGATTTTCCGTCCGCGTCTTGCTGTTTTGGTTGCTTCTGTCGTACATCTTGTGCACTCGACTGAGAGGACGATGGCGGGCGTCTTTGAGACAGTGTTAGACGTGGACGGAGAGAAATCAAAACCATACTCTTTTTTCCTGTCTTCTTTGGTGGACGCAGAGGTTGACTTGGAACTGCTGCTACTGCTAGAGCCACCAGACTTGCTGTCGCTCTTGATGGTGCTGCGCTTCTTTCGTTTCGTTTCTCGCAAATAGTCGATCAATGGAGTGGACACGAGAACCTTTTCTCCACGGAGGGCAGCCTCGTGCCGAGCTTGCTCCTGTCGTTCCAAAAGTGCCTCGGCGCTCAGAGGCGGCTCTATTTTTGCTGCTCTGGTTGCCAAGAAAGCCTGAAAGTCCTCATCTGCAAGGGAAAAAAATTTTTTTAACAAAAAACGACTGAGTTTTGACGGCTTGGGGCGGGAAGCACACCAGAGTCAACCGTGCCAGCATGCTTGTCAGTGGTGATCTTTGTGGCCTTGCGGGGCGTCTCATTGAAGAGCGACAACTCGACCGAAACACGAAACTCGTTGCCCTTTGCGTCCAAGAAGGCGTGTCCGTCGTACCCGCGGTAGAACGCCACCATCTGCTCATAGGTCCCAAAAGCGAGGGCTGCATGACCCAGAACGATGTCGTTACCTCGGCTGAAGTATGCAGAATGGTGAGCACAAGGATAGTAAGATTGCATTACGTGAAGCGGCCCGGGAAGTAACGAAAGTAGGTAAACGTTGGCTGGAAGGCCACAAGTGTGCCGACAAACGCCTCCTCGCTCAGCCCAGGTGGGAGCCGTCGCACGACGGCCTTGGTCTTGACGTTTCTGACGAGCTTGGGCTTTGGGAAGGCCATGGACGACGTCGTTGTCTCGACCGAGGAGGCAGACTCTGACGCCGCCTGCACGACGACCTGGTGTCGCGAGCGTTGATGCGCCTCGCTCGTCGCCACCGAGGTCTGCACGGACGGTGTGGAAGTCTTGCTGCTGCTGCTGCTGCTGCTGCTCGTCGACGACGATGACGACTTGGTTGAAGACTTGCTGGCTGACTTGCTGCCTGGCTTGCTGGAGGACGGCCCCTTGGCGGCCGTCATGGTCCTGCCGCTAGAACTACGTGTAGACAGGGATAAGTGGCACACACGCAGACGGTGGTACCTGCTCTGAGAAGACACTGCGGCGTCTTCACTGCCCCCGCCCCCGCCGCCTGGCTTGTACACGAATCGGGAAGAGGACATAGATTGAATTTTTTTTTTTTTTCCCAAAAGCAAAAAATACTACAAAAAAAGAAATCTTTTTTTGGGGGGAGGGGCAACAATAACTGGTCATCACTTGGTAACAGGGGCACTGGTCTTCGCAAGGGCTTGATCGGTGCGTCGATAGGAAAAGTCTTCAAAATTCTTGATCGGACTTGCTTCGTTCTCGGGAGTGAGCGTGGCCGGCAGGCTCGTAAACTCCTTGTCGAAATTGCGCGTGTCAAGGGCGCCCTCCTGGAATAGGCAAAAAAAAAAAAAAGTTACATAAAAAATAAATTTCCCATGTACGTACAACTTTCGGCTTGAACGGGGGCTGATAGACCTTGTTTTTGAGCTTTTCAAAGTCGATGCCCTGGAAGAATGGGTGGCGGATGAGTTCCTCACCATCGTCTTTGCCACAGCCGAGACGTTGAGACGGATCGCGTTGGAGAAGCTTTAATGTCGATTTTAGTACAGGAACAACACGGCATCCAAAACATACAGACTCGAGAAGAGAGCGTCCCTGCTCGCTCAGCGTGGAAGGGAACGAGATCGGCTGGTGCATGATGTTGTGGAAGAGCTTTTCCATATTGTTGGTGGGTCCGAAAGGAGGCTAGTCGCATTTTTTTCAGACAATGAAAAAAATTCCGCAGCCTGAGCGTACCCTGCCAACCATCATTTCGTACAGCACAACACCAAGAGCCCACCAGTCGACAGATCGGCCATAGTTTTCTTCTTCCAGAATCTTGTAAAGATTAAATTTCAAGAGTTTTATTTTCTCAAAAAAAAAAAATAAAAATAAAAAAAAATACCTCCGGAGCAAGATACTCGGGGGTTCCACAAAATGTAGAAGTCGTGTCCTCTTCTCCGATGCCTTCCTTCACGAGGCCAAAGTCAGTAATCTTGATGTGCCCAGACGCATCCAGGAGGAGGTTTTCGAGTTTGAGATCACTATTCAGGGTGTTTCAAGTTGGTTTCGTATTATCCTTCAGTTGAAAGGTAAAAAACGCACCGATAGACAATGTTGTGCTGGTGAAGATAGGACAGGGCGAGAAGGATTTCCCCGGCGTAGAAGCGTACACGTGTTTCCGAGAACTGCTTTTCGCGCCCAATGTGGAAGAAGAGCTCGCCACCGCTCACGTACTCCATCACAAAATAGAGTCGGTCCTAAGAGGAATTCCAGTTCAAAGGGAGCCAAAATTGAGCCAATAATACCTCGGTCTGGAACGAGTAATACAGCTTGACGAGAAACGGGTGATTGAGTGACTGGAGGACTCGGTTCTCGGCCAGGACATGTTCAAGGGACTCATCATCAATCAGACCAGACTTTTTGATGACCTTGACGGCATAGTATTGATTTGTCGGGTCGTTTTTGAAAGTCGCGAGCATCACCTGCGGGTAGTCGATTTTGTAAGAAAAGAAAAAAAAAAAGGCTTTTTATTGTTTTCACCTTGCCATAGTTGCCCTTGCCAAGGACCTTGATAAAGTTGAAGTCTTCCGGGCGCATCT
>Ga0302230_10001023_pt1 | contig 19484 bp, 31 predicted proteins | sample II_Palsa_N2_1_FD_193523 | JGI IMG/M metagenome (GOLD analysis project Ga0302230, IMG submission 193523) | Peat permafrost microbial communities from Stordalen Mire near Abisko, Sweden - II_Palsa_N2_1 | ecosystem: Environmental > Terrestrial > Soil > Palsa > Peat permafrost | place: Sweden... | reverse complement strand
AGGTGCGAGACGGCCTCAAGGGCGACCGCAGCGAGACCTTTGCCTTTGCAATGTTTTTCCCCGAGCCCCTTCAGTAAAAAAAGTTTCTTTTCTTCTTTTGCTTTCTTTAAAATAACGTTTCCAAAGACCACTGGCCAAGACTGCGTCGACTGTCGTTTTCCGTTTCCTGGTCCTTTTGCGCATGTGCGAGCGTGTGGAGCCTCGAACGCAAACGGAAATCGAGATGGAAGAAGCTATCCACGTGCGCAAGGATGCTCCTTCAATGCTCGGCACAGATACTGCCGACGCGGAGCGAAGGCGCCAGAAGGCCCTGACTGCGCTGGAATCACGTCTGGCCGTGCCGCAGCCACAGACCCGATTCGCGACTCCGAAAGTTGCCGGAGCAACGTCATCCTCGTCTGCTGTTGCATCGTCAGTACCGACAGCTGCCGCAAACAGTGGCGTAGGCACACCTGTTTCCACCACGGTCTTGCTAGTTGCCGCGCCTGACGGAGAGTCTGATACACATGAAGAGACTGTCTAGCTCATTTTCTAATCACCTCCGCCCTTCCTTGATCTTGTCTTTTTTTTTTTTTATTGTTTGTGGTTGCCCAAAAGAAAGAAAAAAATTTTTATTTTTTTTGCGTTAAAATGTCTATTTCTTTCCAGACTGTACTTGGCCCAGTTCGGCCGACGTGAGGCGATGCATATAGTCCAGTTGGTCTTTGTTGTAAAACAGCATGTAGGCTTTGGTCTGGACAACTTCGCTCGTGTGCACCTTTGTGACCTTGTCGTCGTCAATCTTGAACCATTCCTCGTTGGCGAGGACGTACACGACGTAATGGCCTGTCTCCATTGTGCCCACATGCGTGATCACGGCAAAAAGTGAGTACTCATGTCCTAGCGCGAGGATGTTTGGAACCACTCCCCTAGAGAAATACCGAATTGAAACTTTTTATTTTGTGAAAAACAGTTTCGATACTCTGGGACAGAGGCTGTGGAGCCCAAATTGGCCGACATGAAGGGCGCAAGGTTGAGTTTGGTGGGGAAGCTGCAAAAAGTGTCTATTTTGGCGCTGTTGCTGGCCCCAGTGAGCGTGTGCTCGAATCGCTTCAGGTGGATCGTGAGAACACAAGGCGCCTTCCAGATCGAGAGCTGCTTGGTCGACGCTTGATTACTCCCACAGTGCCCGCAGCGAACATCGCCCATCCCCAACCGCTCTGGGTGAGTGAATCGTCTGAGGCAGCCCATCAGCGTGTCCTCTGCCGTATCCGCAGGGGCGTGCTTTTTAAGAGAGAGGTCGACCGAGATGTCGAAAAAGGGATCACGGGCCGATGAAACGTGCCCGCACGAGAGACACGTCACGTCTGACTTGAGATTTCCTTTGAAGACCTTGTGGATAACGCACTGGCAATCAGACGGCGTTCCTGTAACACCGCCTTAGTTTGTATTTCCATATCTCCGTACCCAGCAGATGTGTGTGCAGGCCATTTAGAAGCGTGATGAAAAACTCGTGGGCATCCTGTTGCTCATATCCCGCAAGCTCGTTCGAATACGACCACACTGAATGGAGAAACTTGTGAGGGGCAAACGGCGCGTGCTCTCCAGAGTAGGCCTAGAGCAACAGATTCGTTAGGTGAAGGCTTTGTATTTTCAAGCACCTCCATAAAGAGAGAATCCAAGGAGCACGCCAAACAAGGCCCTTGCGGCGTCTGCGCAGACGTCTCGGAGCCCCGCTTGCAAGCCTTTGGGCTGTTGTTTTTTAAAAAATAAAATAAGAAAGATACATTAACAAAATTACAAGGCACACTCGCATACTTGTGGCCGTCCGACAGGAAAAACGACCGCATCATCGGGTTGTGCAGGATGGCTTGCAAAGTCGTGTTCATGAAGCAGGTTGAGCCCAGGTTGAACAGTCCTCGGAGGCCTGCCACATCTATTTAATCTGCAATGTTGGGACGTGATACATACGTGTGCACTTGACGATGGTGCCGTTGTTGCGGATGCTCTCATGCTCGCGCCTCCTATCTTCGGATCGCACTAGGGGAAAGCGAGCACGCTTGATCGGCGGCTGTCCCTCGTCAGACCTCCAGAGCATGTCTGAGCCCGGAGGGGTACACAGCTTGATTGAGCTGATCTTGTCGTACAGCTTGCGCATGTACTGCCAAATCAACTTGTCCGCATCCGCATTGTACACATAGTCGTCGCACACACTGCAAAACAGGTGTTTGCTCACAAGGTCGATCGCTGCATTCCCCGTTTGTTAGTGATGCAGGATGGCTATTACGTACCAAATCGGTGACCGTGTTCGGCAAGGTGGGACCTGAGATGGCTTCCGCCGCACATCAGCGAGACACAGTGGAGGCATCCGTGCACACGCTTTGTGGAGCCGCACTCGCCGCAGTTGACAGGCGGGAACTTTCATTGTTAAGCGAATGTTTTGGTCTTTCAGCACAGAGAGAGAGAAAAAAAAAAAGAAACCTTGGTGGGTTGTGCCTGCGGCTGTTGCTGCTGCGACGGAGGGGGCGCGGTGTACACCGGCTTCACTCCTGACGCCAAGGTCGCATACGTCGTCCAATCGAGCAGCGTGCACAGTGATGCCAGCATCGTGTCGTTCCGAAAGATGTCGTGAGTGTGCGCAGCCATTGCCTGCTGTGATTTTCTTCTGTGGAAAACACAAACACACACACACACAAAAAAAAAACAAGGTCATCCGCTTGCGTCAGTCCGGACATACATGTCGACTAAGATAAAAGTCTTTCACACTGAATGCGCTCGACAATGTACTGCGTAGTTTTTAAGCAAAGAGAGGGTTGTGCACTTTACGGGGCGCATTGCGAACCCACTTGCGAAAGTAGTCTTGAAGATGCGCTGCCATGTCGTCCTTGTGCTGGACAGGCAAACATAACAAAGCCTGCATTTTATATACATATTTTTTTTTTAAAAATAAAAAAATTTTTGTTTTTGAAAAGATACAGGCTCAAGCGCCTTCAGCGAGTCGAGCGTCATAACACTGTTGCCGTCGTGGGACTCGAGAAGAGAGAGGAAGAGACGTCCGGGAATGGAATGGATCTGACACTGACGAGAGAAACGTTATGCGCAATCCCCTCAAAAAAAAAGGACATCTACTTACGTGAGTCAGAACGGCAGCACCGGCACCTTCGATCACATTTGGAGCCTCGAGAGGCGGTGCAATCGCCTGGCCTCCCGCAGCAGACGTTTGCAGCACACGGAGAAGTGGGGGGAGGACCTCGTGATCTGCGGAACGATCGGTCAGGTAGTTGGCTAACCGGAGCGACTCGAGTGCCACGACGCTCTTGGCGTTGATCTTGCTAAAGAGTTTGCTGGAGAAATCTGATGCCCTCTCGATGGGAATTGCACCGCGGCAAAGCAGCAGCATGCACGCGCTGCCATCATCAACGTTGTAGAGGTCACATGCGGTCGAAGACGACGGGCCACTCTTTCTCACCCCTGCGACTGACGAAGGTTCACCATACAGGTACTGAAAGAGAAGATTTTCAATACAAAACAAAAAAAATTTTTTTTTATTTTTTGGTTTTCTTACGGGAACGCTGGGCACGACTAGTTGGCCGACGTGGCGCTTGATCGGAAAGACGGCCTCAAGCGAGTGCTCGCCAGGGCCTGCAAACCCGACCACGAGCGTGTTTGTGCTCTTGCAGACGTCAGCATCACTTGCGTTGTCCCATTTCCAGTGCACGCCCTCGACCTTGCGCAACGCCGCATGCACGCTTGCGGGCCTCGATGCACCACCCACGACAACAATGTCGTCGATCGAGTTTTCCGTGTCAGACTCGATGCCGTACCAGTGCGGCTTGAATTGCATCGACGACTGATGCTGCTGCTGATGACGGTGCTGCCTCTTTTGCACCGCCTGGCCAAACTCGCCACCGCTCACATCGGACGATAACGACGAGGACGATTCCTCCCCCGCCTCGTAATCGCTGTCATCATCAGACGAATCGTCGGGGGGGTCAAAGGTGCTGGACATTCAGTTGGCAAATGGGAAGGCCGTATGAAAATAGGGACAACATATCGGGCCATGTGGCGCGGCCATGTGGCAGTCATTTTCTGAACTTTTTTTTTTTTTTGGAACCGCGCGTTGTTTTTGCTCCGCGCGTTGTTTTTGCTCCGCGCCTGAAAAATACAAGCCGCCCTTCTGCTCGACCGTACCCTTTGCTGCCCGTGCTTCCTTTCTTTTCGAGTTCGAAAGGGTGTTTTTGTTGAAGATTTCTACTCTTTTTTTTTTTTCTCTCGTCTTATGAAAAAAATCTCCCTCGTTTTCTTTTCGTGTTCGTTCGTCGTGCCTGCAAAGGACTAAAATTCCCTGTGTCTGCACTACTCTTTCCGACCACTACTTCTTCCCCCCCCCTCCAAACACACACACACATACACACACGCGCGCGCGTTGTTCTAAATTTTTATTTATTTGCACAGTTTGAGGCGCAGGTATTCCAAAACCCCTCACGTAAAAAAAAAAAAGAGCAAGATGGCCACCGAAGAGTTTGACGGAGCGATCGGTATCGATCTCGGCACAACCTATTCGTGCGTTGGTGTCTGGGTCCAGGACCGCGTTGAGATTATCGCCAACGACCAGGTAAAAATAAAATAAAAAAATCCAAAGTTTTATTAAATACCTTTCTGCTCTTCCCCTTTTCTCTAGGGCAACCGCACCACCCCTTCGTACGTCGCCTTCACCGAGACTGAGCGTCTCATTGGTGACGCTGCCAAGAACCAGTCGGCCATGAACCCCAAGAACACTGTCTTCGATGCCAAGCGTCTGATCGGCCGCCGCTTCAACGACGCCTCGGTCAAGAGTACGTCTTTTTTTCCCCCCTTCTTTCCTTTGGCTAATTGCTTTGTGTGTGTGTGTGTGTGTGTGTTTTCAGAGGACATGATCAACTGGCCCTTCACCGTTATCGAGAAGGACGAGAAGCCCTACATCCAGGTCGACTACCTCAAGGAGCAAAAGGAGTTCAGCCCCGAGGAGATCTCCTCCATGGTCCTCATCAAGATGAAGGAGACCGCTGAGGCCTACCTCGGCAAGTCTGTCAAGAAGGCCGTCGTCACTGTCCCTGCCTACTTCAACGACGCCCAGCGCCAGGTATTACAAAAATAATATTTCACTCGCAGTTGAATTAAAAAATTCTCCTTTTTTCAGGCCACCAAGGATGCCGGTCTCATTGCCGGCCTCGAGGTCCTCCGTATCATCAACGAGCCCACCGCTGCCGCCATCGCCTACGGTCTCGACTCGAGCAACGACAAGAAGAAGAAGGAGCGCACCGTCCTCATCTTCGATCTCGGTGGCGGTACCTTCGATGTTTCCCTCCTCACCATCGACTCTGGCATCTTCACCGTCAAGGCCACCGCTGGTGACACTCACCTCGGTGGTGAGGACTTTGACAACCGCATGGTCGAGTACTTTAAGGGTGAGTTCAAGAAGAAGCACAAGAAGGACCTGAGCGAGAGCGCCCGTGCCGTCCGCCGTCTCCGCACCGCCTGCGAGCGCGCAAAGCGCAACCTCTCGGCCGCCACCCAGACCACCATTGAGATTGACTCGCTCTTTGATGGCATCGACTTTGCCAGCACCATCACCCGTGCCAAGTTTGAGGAGCTCAACATTGAGCTTTTCACTGGCTGCCTCGAGCCCGTCGACAAGGTCCTCAAGGACTCCAAGGTCAAGAAGGAGGCCGTTGACGACATTGTCCTCGTCGGTGGTTCCACCCGTATCCCCAAGATTCAGTCGCTCCTCCAGGTAAAGAAGAAGAAGAAGAAGAAAAACAAAAAACAAATAGAAACAATCGTCTGTTCTCACCCTATTTTCGTTTATTTTATTTGCACATTTTATAGGAGTTCTTCAAGGGCAAGTCTCTCAACCGCTCGATCAACCCCGACGAGGCCGTCGCCTACGGTGCCGCCGTCCAGGCCGCCGTCATCATGGGCAAGCAGAACGAGAAGACTGAGAACCTCCTCCTGCTCGACGTCGTCCCCCTCTCGCTCGGTGTCGAGATGCAGGGTGGCGTCTTCTCGGTTGTTGTCCCCCGCAACACCCCCATCCCCACCATCAAGAAGAAGGTCTTCACCACCACCCAGGACGGCCAGACCACTGTCGAGTTCCCCATCTATGAGGGTGAGCGCCCCATGTGCAAGGACAACAACCTCCTCGGCCGCTTTGAGCTCACCGGCATCCCCCCGGCACCCCGCGAGACCCCCGAGCTCGAGGTGACCTTTGACCTCGACGCCAACGGTATTCTCCACGTCACCGCTGAGGACCGTGCCACCCACCGCAAGAACGACATCACCATCAAGAACGACTCTGCCCGCCTCTCGTCGTCCGACATCTCGCGCATGCTCGCCGATGCCGAGAAGTTCAAGGAGGAGGACCGCAAGAACCGTGAGCGCGCCGCCGCCCGCGACGCCCTCAAGCACTACGTCTACCAGATCCAGGACCAGCTGAACGACCCCCAGGTGCTCCTCAAGTACCACGGCGATGTCGACGCCCTCACCGAGGCCCTTGCTGAGGCCCTCGTCTTTGCCGAGTCTGACGAGTCGGCCGACAAGGCCGAGATCCAGGCTAAGCAGAAGGCCCTCGAGAAGAAGGTCGGCCCATCCTTTGGCCGTGTGTACAAACAGAAGTAAATGCCTAGTTCCTCTGTCAGCCTTCCCAAAAAAAAAAAACAAAAAAAAAAAAAGACCACCGAAATTTTTCATCCACGTGGCCAATGTTTGCGTACGCAGTCGCGGTGGTCCTGGCTGCAGCAAGTGTCGCGACGGCGACGGCAACGGCAACAGCAACGGGACGGCTCGATGGTAAGCTCGTACCCACGCAGTTCCTTGTGGACATCGCGATGCTGGCTCCGACGACAAAAGTCGTGCTCAACAATGGCGAGTTTACGGCCTTTGTCCGCGAAGACGGCGGCTTTACATTGTACGTCCTGCGCACACGGGGGAGCAAGCAGTAATTTATAGCTTAAATACAGCCATGGCGTACCCACGGGCAAGTATACGCTCGATGTCTACAGTGGGACGCACTCGTTCGACAAACTAAGGATTGACTACGTCGCCAACGACAAATCCAAGACTCGTGTGGCACTTGCGACCATCAGCACCGAGGCACCCGTCGGAGACTCGCTGCCCTACCCTGTTCGCCTCGAGGTCAAAACACCTGTCGACTATTTTGTGGTAAAGAAAAGGTACAACTCGCGTTCTTTATCTCATGGTATATTCTGCTGGGTTTAGAAACGAGAAGGCTGGAGCATCATGAGCCTCTTGAGCAATCCCATGCTCTTGATGATGGCTGCCACGATGGGCATGGCCTACCTCTTGCCAAAGATGACTGAGGGCCTCGGTATCTGCAAATCCTCGAAGGAAAGCAAAAACTAAGATATATTATTTTTCAGACCCCGAGGCTCTCAAGGAGGCCCAGCAAGCCGCGGATATCTTTGTAGGACAATAAAAATCTTCGAAAGTCAATCTGACACAACGAAAATAGGGCAACAGTGGCGACGTTTCTCAGAAGCTGACCCAAGTGTTTTCGGGGTCAGCACCGGCTGGTTCCACCACCCCTTCTTCGAAAAAGGAGGCGAAAAAGGCCAAATAAAACGTTTTTTGTCATCGCGAACCAGCAGAAATAAAATAAAAAAATTTTTGAAGACAAGAAAACGCAAAAATGACATTGGAAATTATACACACATTTAGAAATATTTAAAGAAGGAACGACATTACTTCCCACTGCTAATGACAACGCTTTGGTTCCATTGCTGGTTTAATCTTTCCGTCTCCTCGTTCAAGAGTTCGTCACGATCTTTCCTTGTTGGCGCGTAGTGCATGGCGAGGCAAGCAAAGACCAGTCCTATGAGCTAAAAAGAAAAAAAAAATTTTTTTTTCAAGTAATAGCAGGTTCAGATTTGGCAGCGTGACAATAGCAAGACGTACCTGCACAAAACTGGCAGCGAGACCTGTTATGCGCACGTCGTTGAGCGCATCGTGGTTCACCTCGTACAGATCATTATGGCATCCTTCCACCTCTGTCACGATCAAGTCCACGCAATTGTCTGGCACGGGCATGTCTGTCGAATTGCCAAAGCCACAGCAATAGTACTGTTTTAAACAGAGGGTGGAGCGTTAACTCATAAACCCCCAGTGAAAGACATATACGTTGTTTTCTATCACCCACAGATTCGACTCGACGTACGCAGTCTTGTTTGACATATACAGCTCGTATTCATCCGCCCATTTGGACCTGAGGTTTGGGGTGATCTGCAGGATGTCCTCGTTAGAATGTAATCCATCCCAGACCTTGCATGCCTGCCTCTCGTCCGAATAGAAGGTGACGACCGTCAGTGAAAACACGATGCATATGCTCACGACAATGAAAAAGATGTACTGCCGACAAGCACCGAGGTTAGAACCCCACCCCTCCCAGCTCACAAACGACTGTACCAATGCAATGAGACGTGCGCTCTCGCGGGTCGAGCTGTACCAACCGAGAAAGGAGACAACAAAGATGAAGACACCCGTGACGATGAACGCTGCAAGCGTATATTTGTTAAAGAGGACTCGGTACGCAGTGAATGCACGTACAGACAGGCAGTATAGAAGCAAGCACATTCAGCGGGTTGGCCATGAACGCCCACGTCGAGAACCCGATGAGGACAAGGCCCGTCAGCTAAAAATGCAATTAGCCTTTTTTTTTCAAGTTTTGCAAGTTTGCCAGGGATTTACCAAGAAGATGACACTGAACCAGTACACGGCCCCGCGCCACTTTTCAAACTGCTCGGACCTCCGTTGCCAGTTGGACGGCATTCCTGCGGAAAGGCGGAGTGCGAAAAGCGGGAAACACCCAAAATTAAAATGGCCTCCAAAGACCCTCCCCCAGAGCTCGTGCAGTCGGTGGCCGTTGAGGTGAGCCGGGCACTGAACCTGCCGGGCAATCCCAACCATCTCCTGGCCAAGAAGATGATCTTCTCTGCCCGTGGCGCGCCATCGGCCAAGCAGTTTATCGAAGGTACCAGCCCTATGCTGTATCGGACGGGACTAATCGCAGCAAATTGGGCGGGGGGGGGGGGCCCCCCCCCAACAGACTGCGCAGAATTTGGCAAACTCAAGCACGACTTTCTCGAGGTGCTCTACGTCAAGATTGTCAACCATGAAGGGGAGGCTGCGACGTCGTCTGTCGGGGCATCCTCCTCGTCGTCGGCATCATCAGCGGCGGCCGCTGCACAGTCTGGCTTTGGCACGCACGAGCGCCTGCCGGAAGCCAAGCCCATGCGTGGTGGCCTTATCCTGCCCGCCAGCGCGTCTTCTTCTTCCATTGGCGGCGATGCTGACGGAGGCCAGCAGCAACAACACAAGTCGCTGCTTGGCCTCGACGCTCTAGCGGAACGCAAGCGCCAGGAGCAACGTGACGCCGCGCTCGAAGAGCGTGACGACCGTGGTGACGATGCAAGGGCCTCCAAGCGTCACCGCGCAGCGTCCCCGGATCGCAGCAACTATCGTGAGCGTGAGCGGAGCCGCGGTGCTGACAGTTACCGTGAACGGGATCGTGCACGTCGTGGAGATGGCCAGCAGCGCGACCGTGAGCGCGAAGACAGCGTCCGCGAACGTGAACAACACTACCGCGATCGAGAAGGGGACAGCAAGGACAGAGATCGCAGCGAGCGAAACTACCGCGAGCGCCGCGCCGAGACACCCTCAAATCCTGGTGGCGTCTCGGACGATGCCCTCGACCGCGTCCGTGATATTTCGCGACGTGCCAAAGGGAGAGGTAAGCAAACCCTTTTTTTTCTTCTGCTTTTACATTTATTAATTTTAAAAAAAAAAACTGACGACGATCAGATGGTGGAATTTCAGAAAGCAGTTCTCGCCGCACTGCCTACTCGAACGACTCCAGCGGCAGCAACAACAACGGAGGCTTTAAAGCACCATTGCCTCGCGGTCGCGAGTCTGTGCGACGGAGCGAATGGGAGGAGACCCCACGCGAGCGAGAGCGACTGGGAACCCCTAGTCGGCCTGGGTCATCTTGGTCTGCAGCATCCACCCCTTCTCTGCAATTCGAACGGGACGACAGTGTCAAAAAGGTGCCGGTTGGCTGGGAGAATGCCACGCCCCGGTACTCGTCGACATATGGCGATTTTGGTCCGGTATGGACGAAATGAAAAAAGCTGATAAAGGGTTGATTGAGCTCTTGTGCGCTAGGGGCTTTCTGACGAGGATGCGGTTTCCGGAAGTTGGGACAAGGAAGACAAGAAAAACGCAGGAGACGGTGGCAACAACAGCAGCAGCAAAACTGGTGACGAGCGGCGGTCTGGATGGCAGAAAAATCTGGACAAAAAAATGTACGAGGAAGAGCAACTCAAACTCGACCGCGAGTGGTACAGCGATCGCGAAGAGGACAGCGTCGTTGACGATGCCCACAATCCATTTGCACAACACGACGAATACTATGCACGCAAAGAACAAGAGCTGGCCAAGCGTCAGATCGTACTAAACACGATAAAGAAAATTTTATTCTGATTATTTTTCTTCCTTAATTTTTGGAAAAAAAAAAAAAACAGAGAAAACTCTCGATGCGACAGCAGCAAATCAACAAAGACAATGAAGCATGGGAAACAAGTCGAATGCTCGTTTCTGGTGTCGTCCAGCGAACTTCAGTCGATACGGACTTTGAGTCTGAGGAAGACGTATGAAACCCTTTTTTCGGAAACCTTGGTTTTTAAGCAACAAAGTGTTTTTTATTTTTTTATTTTGTAATGCAGGTCAGAGTTCACTTGCTTGTGCACGATCTCAAGCCTCCGTTTTTGGATGGGCGCATTGTCTTTACGCAGCAGTTGGACCCTGTGGTTCCCATCAAGGACATCACGAGCGACATGGCCATTTGCTCGCGCAAAGGCTCGCAACTTGTGCGTGAGAAGCGTCAGCAGCGTGAGCGCATGAAAGGACAGACGAAATTTTGGGAGCTTGCTGGAAGTCGTCTTGGCGATATTCTTGGTGTTAAGGAGGAGAAGAGCACTGATCCAAAGGGTACTGATTTTTGTGTGTCAAACCAAATTGAAATACTTTTTAATAAAAAACCAGCCGCTCTGGCCACTGACGACGACGAGTACAAGAGCGACTCGCAGTTTTCATCACATCTCAAGGACAAATCCGATGCCGTTTCAGCGTTTGCTCGCTCCAAGACCCTGAAGGAGCAGCGCGAATTTTTGCCTGCGTTTGCCGTTCGCAACGAGCTTCTCAAGATCATACGCGAAAACCAAGTCATCGTCGTCGTCGGTGAAACAGGCTCAGGCAAGACCACACAGCTGACGCAGTACCTGTATGAAGATGGCTATGGCACGTACGGCCTCATCGGTTGCACGCAGCCCCGCCGTGTTGCAGCCATGTCTGTTGCCAAGCGTGTTTCTGAAGAGATGGAGGTACTGTAGCAAAAAGTATTCTTCATCTGGCATTTACCCTTTCTTTTTTTTTTTTTTTTCCTCCCTCCTATCAACCACAGTCCAAGCTAGGTGATGTCGTCGGCTACGCGATCCGCTTTGAGGACTGCACGTCGGAAAACACGATCATCAAGTACATGACGGACGGAGTACTGCTGCGAGAATTCCTGAATGGGAAGGAGAGCGATTTGGACAAGTACAGCGCCATCATCATGGACGAAGCACACGAGAGGTCTCTGCATACAGACGTTCTTTTGGGCCTGCTCAAAAAGGTCGTGTCTCGTCGCCGCGACATGAAGTTGATTGTGACCTCTGCCACGATGAATGCCGACAAGGTGTGCGAGGGAGGGAATCACTTTGTTCTTCCACTCATTCTCATTTTCTTCCATTATAGTTTTCAAAGTTTTTCGGAGACGTGCCCGTCTTTACGATTCCCGGTCGCACGTTCCCGGTGGACATCCTCTTCTCCAAAAACCCCTGCGAGGACTATGTAGACGCAGCCGTGAAGCAAGTCTGTGCCATTCACCTGTCGGGCATGTCAGGCGACATCCTCGTGTTTATGACGGGCCAAGAGGACATCGAGACGACGTGCGAGGTTGTGGCCGAACGTCTTGCGCAGCTCGAGGATGCTCCTCCCCTGGCCATCCTGCCCATCTACTCGCAACTCCCCGCCGATTTGCAGGCCAAAATCTTTGAGCGCGCCGCCGACAGCGCCCGCAAGTGCATCGTTGCCACCAATATTGCGGAAACGTCGCTGACAGGTACGACCTCTCGAGAAAAAGAGGAAAGATTGTTTATGTCGTTCAATCAGTTGATGGCATCATGTACGTGGTCGACACTGGCTACTACAAGCTGAAGACGTACAACCCCAAGATTGGCATGGACGCCCTGCAAATTTACCCCATCTCGCAGGCCAATGCAAACCAGCGTTCTGGTCGTGCTGGACGTACGGGTCCAGGGTAACAGAAAAATCAATCTACTATTCTTTAAAACAAAATATAAATTATATTAATTTTTTAAAAAAAAGAACATGCTACCGTCTCTACACTGACCACGCCTTCAAACACGAACTGTTCCCCAACACGATCCCCGAAATCCAGCGGACCAACCTTGCCAACGTCGTATTGCTGCTCAAGTCACTGGGCGTCAAGGATCTGTTGCAGTTTGATTTTATGGACCCCCCTCCACAGGTACCGAAACAAAAAGCACCTTGAATCTTTCTGATATATCCATTTGTTGCGCTGGTCGACAGGACAACATTCTCAACTCGATGTACCAGTTGTGGACCCTCGGAGCCCTGGACAACACTGGAGAACTCACACCGGTGGGCCGTCGCATGATCGAGTTTCCGCTTGATCCTTCGCTCTCCAAGATGGTCATCGTCGGCGAAGAACTCGGCTGCACCGCAGAGATTGTGGTATGCCGTTGACCAATTCGTGTTGTTGAAAACGTTTCTTTTTTTCAAGACCATCGTTTCGTGTTTGTCTGTTCCGTCAATTTTCTACCGACCCCGCGAGCGCGAAGAGGAGAGTGATCAGATGCGCGAAAAGTTCCTCGTGCCGGAGAGCGACCATCTGACGCTATTGCACGTGTATCAGCAGTGGAAGGCCAACGGCTATCGGGACGACTGGTGCGACGAGCACTTTGTTCACTCCAAGGCTATGCGCAAGGCACGCGAGGTTCGATCTCAACTTGTCGACATCATGAAAACTGAAAAGATGGACTACTCTTCGTGTGGCACCGATTGGTATTTTCTAAAAAAAAGAGAGGAAATTAGTATGCTGATACTATATTCTCGCCAGGGATGTCGTGCGAAAGGCAATCTGCTCGGCGTACTTTCACCAGGCAGCCAAGCAAAAGGGCATCGGCGAGTATGTCAACTTGCGAACGGGCATGCCATGTCATCTCCATCCGACCTCGGCTCTGTACGGCCTCGGGTGTAAGTTGCTCTCTTAATCTATGTTGTTTTCTCATATTTTTATTTTAAATTCTACACAGACACCCCCGATTACGTCGTGTACAACGAGCTCGTGATGACTTCGAAAGAGTATATGCAGTGTGTAACGTCTGTGGACCCGCACTGGCTGGCAGAACTTGGTCCCATGTTTTTCTCAGTCAAGGAGTCTGATTATTCGCGCCTGGTATCGAATTTTTTATTTATTTTTTTATTTTAAACTGGCAATTTACTGTAATTTCACGCATAAAATTAATAGAAAAAGAAGCAGGAGCAAAAGGAGGAACTCAGCAAGATGCAGGATCAACTCGACCTTGCGCTTCAGGAGAAGCGCGAAAAGGACTCACAAGAGCAAATGGTCAAGGTTGAGTCGCGCAGCAAGATCGCCACTCCCGGCCTCAAGAGCTTGTCTTCCGGTGGTGCAACCCCCATTCGCCGCCGTGAACCCGGCACGCCCATGCGACGAACGTTTGGGATGTAAAGAAAAGAAAAAATTTTTTTGTTTTTGTTTTTGTTTTTGAAAAAAAACGTCGTGATGAACCGTGTGTTGTGGCTGTTGTCGCTGCTTTGCGTTGCAGGCACGGCGATGGCCTCGCAGGGCGATGAAGATGCACGTTTTAAAGAGTGCGTAGCGAAATGCATGATGGTGCCTCCGCACGCCCTAAGGTTTGTCTGCCAGTGTATCATCGGTTTGCCTGAAAAGTAGCCCTGTGCCCCCACTAGCCCCACCCTGCGCCTGACCCTGTGGACGTGGGAGGACAACTGCAAGTACGACTGCATGCATTCGATCGTGGCGTCGGATGTGGCGGCTGGCAGACCGATCATGCAGTACCACGGCAAGTGGCCGTTTGTGCGGTGGCTGGGCATGCAAGAGCCCGCGTCGGTGCTATTTTCGCTGCTCAATCTGCTCATGTACATTGTCTGTGGCTGGCGCTATTTTAAGCACGTTGCGGACAACCGCGATCACATGAACACGGTTACGTTGGGGTGCATCGCCTCCTCCTGTCGACTAACATGCACTACATTGCAGATGGTCGGTATCTACACCGTCGTGGGCGCCAATGCCTGGTTCTGGTCGGCTGTCTTTCACACCCGCGATCTGCTTGTCACCGAGCGGCTAGACTACTTTTCCGCAACCCTGCTCACCGTAGCAGGGACGTACATTGCCGCCGTTCGCGTGTTCAGTGTATGGTAATCCTCTTTGATTCGGTTACTTCAAAAAATCTATTCAGCTCCGGTCGGCGTTTGCACGGATTCTACTGGGCATCGGCTTTGCAATTCCCTATTTCGCACACGTGGGATACCTTGCCTTGGTGCGCTTCGACTATGGCTGGAACATGACTGTCAACATACTCATTGGCGTGGTCCACGGCTTGCTCTGGTAATAAATGGAAACGAAAAATATATATTTTTATTTATTAATAAATTGCGAAGGCTCGGGTGGTGGATCGCCAAGAAGCCAACTCAGGCCAAATGGGCACTAGCTGTGGTCCTCCTGCTCAGCGCGGGAATGTGCTTGGAATTGCTCGACTTTGCTCCGATCATGTACGTCATCGACGCGCACTCGCTCTGGCACGCCTACACGATCTTTGTTGTCCCCCTCTGGTTCAAATTTCTCGCCGAAGACCATAACGCTCGCCACGCTCTGTTTATGAAAAACGACTGATCCGACCTCACTCCTTTTGTTGTTGTTGTTGAAAAGATCACTGCTATAAATAAAAAAAAACTCCGATTTGTTGCCTTGCCAGAATTGGACGGGGAAGACGGGGCCTTCCACGGGGCTCTTATCTCCGGTCACTGCAAACAAACAATTTCCAGTACGGCAGCTTGAGGCTCCGCACCCTGTGAGGTCGACACCAATTTGCCAACAGGGCCTTTTTCCCTTTTTTCAGCACTCGGGCAGCCATGCAGCCCCTTCAACTTTGCCTGCAGAAGAGCACATCACAGTCCAGTCTCCTCTCGACGGCCAACAGCCCCACCAGCTCGCCTGCCACAACTCCACGTGGACAATGTGCCGGTATGAACGAAGTCGCAGCCTCTGCTGGCTCCGTCTCCGCTCCCGCAACTACGGCAGCAACAGCCATGCCCGGCAGAGGGTCAGCGCTGCCTGTTCAGCCCCATCGCCACTGCGGACCGTCCTTGTTGGCCTCGAGCCCGTCAATGGCGACTGCACGGTGGACCAAGGACGAGCGCCAAGTGGCCGAACGCATCCCCCACGGCCGGCTTCGGAGGCGTGCACCCACTTCGTTACTTACCGCCATCATCGAAGAGGACTGATGCGAGTTCCGCTCTTCGACAAAAAGAAAATTCCAACTGTGTTGGACATTCATTCATCATCATTCTGCACTCAGTTTCACTTCAACATCCTGCTTCAATCCATTCATTTGCCCTGCATTTTCTGCACCCGCCCTCCTCAAAAACCATCATTTTGTAAACTGTAAAAAAAAAAAAACTTGCATGAAGAGAACAAAAAAAAGAAAGAAATCAGCTGTAGTTCTTTGTTAGTCCCATTCGTCGTCGTCGTCATCGTCCGACTCGGAGTCGCTCGCCTCGATGGCGATACGACGCGCAAGAATGGCAGCAACGTTGTTTCCGCTGTCTTGCTGAGCTTCGCGTTTCTTGGGCTGCTCAACCACCTTGCGCAGTGGAATCTACAAGAGAATTAAATTAAAATAAAATAAAAATTCATATTCAAAAAAAAAGAGAGAAACATACACCACGCTGAATTGACGCAAGAAGATCGGTCGTGCGAGCTTCGAGCGAGTCAGGATCATGGTTAATGGCTGCTGCTGGTGGCGGTGGAGCGTTCGGTGCAGGAGGAGCACTCGGAGGCGGCGGCGGTGGGGGAGGCATACCGCCTGATGGAGGCGGCGGTGGCGGTGGGCCGCCAAAACCGGGCGGCGGTGGTGGGCCGCCAAAACCGGGCGGCGGTGGTGGACCGCCAAAACCGGGCGGCGGTGGTGGACCGCCAAAGCCAGACGGGGGAGGCGGTGGCACTGCACCAAATAGGCTGCACAACGACGACATTAATAAATAAAAAAAAATTGTTGCTATCTATAGGCCATACTTTGAGGCAGAGCCACTCGGCGGTGGGGGGAGGGGAATCGAATCCGACGGAGGTGGTGGGGGCGGGGCATTACCAAAGATCGATGCCACCTATGCTCACCATTAGTTTTTCATGTGAAAATTTTGTCACGCTGAATTACAGCAGAAGAGGGAGGCGGAGGCGGCAAGTCCTCACCCGAAGGTGGCGGCGGGGGGATAGCGCCAAAGGGAACCGACGGCTGCTTGTTCAGACTCGGTGGAGGCGGCGGGTGAGCCGGTGGTACACCTCCCGGGGGTGGCGGCGGCGGGGCACCAAATGCTGGCGGCGCAGGTGGCGGGGCGAATCCAGGAGCACCTCCTGGCGCACCACCTGGTGGGGGTGGCGGAGGGGCAAACGATGGCGGGGGCGGAGGAGCAAAGGACGGGGGTGGCGGAGGCGCGAACGAAGGGGGCGGCGGGGCCATACCAGCCGGAGGCGGTCCAAACTTGGCGCCGCCTGGACCCGAGGGGGCACCAGTCGGAAGAGGAGGTCCCGACACACCGCCAGCCGAGGCGAGAGCAGGGCTACTCGAAGGCGTATCTTGGCCCGTGAGCAGCTCGCCCTGCTGGTTGTAGCGCTTGACAGCAATCTCGCGGACCTTTTTCTTGGTGTCGTCTGTTGACTTGCCAACCTTCTTCTTCTTGCGCTCGGCCCTCTTCTTGCGGCGCTCTTCGTTCTCCTTGAGCATGAGCTTTTTCCACTCCTCGATGAAGAACTCGGGGTACGAGTAAAACTTTAGAGAATGTCAGTAAAAGAGATAACAGTGTGGGGAAACAAAAAAAAACCTTCATGCACGGCTGCTTGTCGTCGCGGTACTGGTCAAGGATCTTGAGGTTTGGCGGGGGTGCGCACTCGAGGTGGACCGACATGATGGACGAATTCTCAGAAGACTTGCTAAAGAGTTGGTCGTCGAGCGGCTGCTCGCTCTTCCAGTCGACACGCTCAATCTGCATCGTGTTGGTCACAGCGGCTTTGATCACACGCTGTTCAAGTGTCGGCACAGCCTCCTGGACCTTGCTGACGCGGACATTGAGGTCGGCAAGACGGTTGTTGGTATTGCTGGTGAGCGTGATCAAGTCTACACAGCAAGAAAAAAAAAAAAATACCCTGCCATCAATACGAAATACAGCAGGGGGGTCCTCAACCTTCAAAGAGCTCTGCCGCGTACTTGGACAGGTCGCTGAGTTGCTTGAGGGCTGCAGGAAAAACAACAAAACAAAAAAAATTAAAAATAGTCAAAAGGGGGAAAAAAGGAAGAAAAAAAAACAGGCTTGACAAGGAAAACTAACCAAAACCAGAGACAACCGCACCCAAGCCCACCCACAATAAGATCCTCTCTGCACACGACCAGGTGCGGACGACAGCGGGGTAAACCAGCGACCTTCCCAGAACAAACAAACAAAATACGAAATGCAATCCCCCCCCGAAAAAAAAAATGTCAACGTACCGCGAGCATATTGCAGACTGTTGACCTTGAGCAGGACCTCTTCTGCGGTCTTGCCCGGCGGGCCTTGCACGTCGAGTGCCGGTGCCCGCACGACGCGCTTCGAGACGGGCATCGCAGAACAAAAAAATCATGAATTGGCCTCCCACATTTTTAGCGATGTCGTCCCTAAAGCTGACTGTGTATGACTCCTCGACGTCGGCGGCCCTTGTGCTGGCTGTGCGCACGACAATGAGCGTGGGTCAGCTCAAGGTAAGCCGCCTCTTCCTCCTTGTCGCTCTCCCTTCTCTGAACGTTTCGTGGCCTTGGATGAAAAACACAAAAGGCCTTGATAGTCCGCGAACACCCGCTGCGACCGGCCGTGTCAACACAAACACTGATTTACTGTGGCAAAGTCCTTCAGGACAGCGACGTGATCGCGAGCGTGTTTGCGCGCATGGTACGTGCTTAGTTTGGTCCCCGTGATGTGGCTAATATTTGTGGCACAGCTGGAGGCAGAGCGACCGGGAGCCGAAAATGTTCAGGCCAGTGTCCACTTGGTCATTCAATGCGCTTCGCCTTTATTACTGGCCCAAGGCAACAGTAGTGACAAGGTTGCACTCGGCTCGTCATTGGCTTCCTCTTCATCATCCTCAGTGACCTCCTCTCCTTCGGCGCCGTCTTCGCCGTTGGCAATGCAGCCCGTCCAAGTCGTCATGCTTGGAGGGAAACGGTATTTGGTTGTTGCCTTGGGTGCCTCGACACCAGCGTTTGTGGCAAATCACGAGGGCGATGAAGACATCCAACACGGCGACGAAAACAACGTCCCCCCCGAACCGGCAGCCGAGCCGATTGCTGAAGCTCCTGCGCCTGCCCCTCCTGCCGCACAAAACAACAATAACGACGGAAGGCAGCCGCTCACAATCTTGGAAGTGCTGTCGATGCTTGCTCGTCTATCGTTTATGGGTAACATACGTCCCAGTGGAAATATTGCCGTGTTTGCTAACAAGTACTACCCCAACAGTCTTCCTGTTTTGTCAGGGCGCAGACTGGTACCGTGTCGTCCTTGTGACTGCGATTGCTGTTGTCATTTTCGCGTATGTTTTATTCTCCTTCCGCCCGATACGTTTGCTTACAACATTGCTTACACTAGGGTCCAGATCATCTATCGATTGCCTGCGCCTCAGCGCCGCCGCCTTCGACCCAACGCGAATAACGCGAATAATAACGATGCCAATGTCAATGACGCCGCTGTCGCAGCAAATGGGGAGGGTATCCACGGACAGCAGCAACAAGGATCGCCGCCAACAGTCATGCAGGAGGTGACAAAGATCCTTGTATCGTTTTTCACTTCCTTGCTTCCACATGTCGAGTTTGCGCACCCAGATGTGGCCGCTGCCGCTGTGGCCGCGGCGGCAGGGCCTGCAGTTCCTGCAGAGAATCCAGCACGATAGCAATAACTTACTAGGCACTAGCTGATTATTGTTTTGTCCAAAAAGTCCAAACAACGCAAGAAAATAAAAATAAAAATGAAACAAACAACTTTCTTTTTTTTTTTTTTCCCCCGTCAAAAGTCGTCTTCCTCGCCTTCCC
>Ga0302230_10001021_pt1 | contig 19505 bp, 33 predicted proteins | sample II_Palsa_N2_1_FD_193523 | JGI IMG/M metagenome (GOLD analysis project Ga0302230, IMG submission 193523) | Peat permafrost microbial communities from Stordalen Mire near Abisko, Sweden - II_Palsa_N2_1 | ecosystem: Environmental > Terrestrial > Soil > Palsa > Peat permafrost | place: Sweden... | reverse complement strand
CTGGGTGGAGCCGTCGTCGTCACCGTACCGTTCATGATGTTTTTTTTTTTTTCCATGCTGAATAGTTGTTTAGATCTACAAGAAGGGCTTCAACGTCCCCACTGCCAGCCCATCGGCCAACCTCGGCTACAACGCGGCCGTCGAGTGCAAGACAATCACCGTCCAGGTAAGTGAATTCGGCACAAGAGAATATCTGACCGATCGGCCAAACCAAAACAGGACTTTGCCAAGGCCCGCAGCGCAATCATGTCGGACAAGTTCCTGACCGAGCAGGACGTCCCGCTCAAGGCAAAGCTCTGAGGTCTGCTCGCTCGGAAAAAAAAAGAGAAGATATTTTGTTGTTGCTCTTGTCTGGAAAAATCAATGCTCATCGAATCATATTTCGGATCTAAAGTAAAGAAAATACGGTATAGGATCTTGTTTCAATGCTCAGTCGGAGGCGGTCACGGGCGCAGCAAAGATGTCAGATGTCTTGTCGTCGTACACGATCGCCTGCTCGGTAAAGTCGATCTTCTCGGTCTCGTAGCGGGCCTTGATAAACGCGGGCATGTCCAACGTGGCCTGGCCGCCAAACTCCACGGGCAGGGCCTCGGGGGCAATGAGGGCGTCCAGCTGAGACGATCCTCGCGCGACAAAGTGCCACTTGTTGGCAAACTTGGCGCTGAAAAAGTTGCGGAGGATGGCGTAGATGACTCCAAACCAGCTGGGCGTGTCGACGACGATAAACTTGCTGGAAAGGGACAGTGTTATTCATTTATTTATCAGTGCTGGGACGCGTACCGCAGACGGATGCTCACACGGGACTCGACCGTGCCCATAAAGGTCTTGGCGTACGAGGTCTCCCAGTTGCTCCAGCCCCATCCGTTCATGTCGGCGATGAACGTGAATCCGTACATCTGGGTGACGGGGTCGTCGGCCATACGCTCGAGGCAGTACACGACGGCGCGCATGAGCTCGGCCGTGGGCACCTTGTCGGGGAAGTAGTGGTTCGGCTTCATGTAGAGGATCGGGTAGCCGTCGCGGTCCTTGGTGAACGTCGGCATGATGACCTGCTGCTCGAGCACGTGGCGCACACGGTCGATCTTGAGCGGCACGAGCGTTCCGTTGAACTTTTTGCCATTGTTGGTGACTTGTTGGTACCAGGTCTAGGCGGGCAAGGGAGAAGAGGTTCATTCGCGCGTTGTCGGCACGAGAGTCGTACCACGTAGTTTTTCAGCACCGTCAGCGTCTTCTGCACGTTAAACTTGCGGGCGCGCAGGAACTTGAGCAGGTCGTCGTCCGAGAAGGTCACGTCCTTGACCTTGTGCACCACGTCCTTCTTGAGCTCGGCAAAGGCAGCCTGCTGCACCTCGTCCAGAGACAGTTGCTGTTCCAGGGGCAGCTGGCGGCGCTCGGCTTCCTGTAAATTCGAAAGTGCTGTAGGCGCCAAAACAGAGGACTTTTCTTTGTGCGCTCTTCGTACGGTGGGGGTTGACGCGGAAGGCATCAGCGAACGAATGGGAGGGCTCAGAGTGAGGAAAAAAGGAAAACGGGACAATTGCGGAACAAATGACGAGCACAGATCGGAAGCACCGGAACAAATACCGGAACAAATCACTTGCCCTCGAGCGGGTTCCTTGCGCTAAGACCATCGCGAATTCGCGATGAGAAAAGAAAGGAAAAAAAGAACAATTCCAGAACGCCGGGCTTTTCGGCGGTAGGTTCCTGCATTTTTGGCAAGTCGGGGTCGCCGAACGGCAAAGAGGCCAGGCGTGCCTTCCGTGTAGCTGCTGGCGACGCACAACGTTTGCTGCTGATCGGGGCAGCGCAGGTAGCGGCGGAGGCTACGAGGCCACGGGACGACCACCACCCGTGGCAACAGATTCTGGCAAAAAACACATCATCTGTTGACTTTTTTTTCACGCCTGCGACCCCCGTGCGCGAGCATGTCTGCACCGCCAAGTCCCGCGCCCACGAGCTACCAGGTAAACGGCGGTTGTCTGTGTGGCTAACCCCCCCAGCGGCGTGCAGGGCGAGTACACGTGCACCAAGGGGGACGCCTCCATGGAGGCGTTTTGCATGAGCTTTGATTTTCTCGTGGCCGCTGGGTACCTCCTGCTGGTGGTGTTCTCCCTGCGCGTGCTGCTGGCCAAGCTCGCCCAGGAGCAGGAGCGCAAGTGGCAGATATTTTTCCACTCGTTCCTCATGGTCGGGTGCATATGTACGTCCGACGGAAGACGAAAAACCTAACAAACAGTCTGGGTCCAAAAGGCCGTTGTGTCTACATGTGCATGCTCCCGTTCAGCTTCAACTGGCAGTCGTACCACATCATCCTCAACACCCTGCCGTCGTTCTTCTTCTACTCGGCCTACTTTGTCTTCCTCTTTTTCTGTACGTGTGGCGTGGGGTGACACCGTTTTTATATCTTATATTTGTCTTTTGTCACAGGGGCTGAACTGTACCACAACCGGGCGGGGCGCATGACAAACTTCAGGCTCCCGTACATCCTGCTCAACGTCGTTCTGTACACCATCATCATCTTCCTGTACGTGCTGGACGCGATCATCTACCCCTTTTGCGTTGATGAGGTTTGCCGCGACGACCCGTACCTCAACCCTGTACGTCCTTTTTTTTTCCGCCGACTAACGAGCGTGCGAATAAACACAGACCGAAGTCACTATTCACATCTACACGATCACGCCATACATAATTCTAGGTGCAGGATATGCGTTTTACGGCACAAGTGTATGCACTTTCGTTTCTTCTTTTTCACAAGTATCATCTCATTCTTTTCTTGTAGCTGTTCCTCACGTTCCACCGTCTGCCAGCGGGCAACATCCAAAAAAGAGACGACCAGCGAACGTTGCTCTTCAAGGTGCCTTATTTTTTTCGATTATTAATGAAGGCGCCAATTGTAATTTTTTCCCCAATGTAGCTCGGCTCCATCACCACAATTATGACCGTGTTTCTAATCACGCGCTTCATCGTCGTGATCCTGTGGCTCACACTCGACTGGTCCACGGCATGGTTCTTTGACCCCATCTACTTTCTGTTCCTCGAGGTCCTGCCGGTGTCGATCCTGTTCAAACTGTTTGCAATGTCGACCTCGTCCTCTCAAAACAACAACCAGGTCGCGGCCAACGCCCTCACGCGCGGCAAGGACGCCCCAACGGTCGTGTCCTCCAACAACCACTATGGAAGTACATTGAGCAGTAACAGCGCTGGCGGTGGATCCTCCGAGACATCGTCCCTGCTACGGTCTTGACCTTCAAAAGGGAATGATACTAAAAGTAATTTGTTCAAAAAGCCGCAGTATTTTTATGTTTTCCATTAGCTCTGAGAAAGACAGAATTTCTAAATATCCATCACATCATCAGCACCCGCTGCCGCACCCGCCGCCGCCGCCGCCGATTGTTGAGGGAGCGCCATGATGGATGCGACGGCTTCGCGGAACGAGCCAACAAGGAAGCCCAGCTGCATCTTTTCAGAGGCGCCAGTGCTGAGGTTGCTCTCGATGGTCGCTAGCCGGTCCATCAGAAATATCCTGTGCTCGGACGGCATTTCAAGCTGCACGACAAAAAACATTTTAGCTTTCGTCCTAGAGGAGCCAGGAGAAAGCGTTACCTGCATTAGGTACTCGTGGATCTCTTGCAAAAGGTCCATTAGGGCAAGACCCTTGGTTGTTTTGAGGTTCTGGATGCGGCTAAAGGCGGTCGTGTAGGGCTCGTTCAGGAGCCACTCGACGACCGACTGGATGTCCTCGGGCAGGGGCGCTCCGGTTGTGGTGTGGATAGAGTCTGCGTCCACAGTGTCGTACGCCGCCGAGGCCGCCTGGAGGATATTGAGGGCTTTGCGCATGTCGCCCTGGGACAGCTTTAGGAGTGCGTCCACGCCGCCCTCGCTGATGTTGACCTTTTCCTTTTCGATCACGACCTTGATGCGGAGCTTGATCTGCGCCTGTGGCAGCGGGGCAAAGCGGAAGCGAGTGCAGCGCGACTGGAGCGCAGGAATGATCTTACTCACGTAGTTGCAGATGATGCAAAAGCGCGCGTTCTTGGTGTACTTTTCGATGACTACGTGTAGCCATAGTCAGTATAGAAACAACATGGGATGGGCTGGGCTGTACCTCGGCGAAGCGCAGCCTGCGCAGGCTGGGTCATTGCGTCGGCCTCGTCCAGGATAATAAGCTTGAAGGCCGAGCTGAAGACGGACCGCGTGCTGGCAAACTCCTTGATCTGCTCGCGCACGACGTCGATGCCGCGCTCGTCCGACGCGTTGAGCTCGAGGATCATCGACTGGAACTTTGGCCCGTACAGCTTGCGCGCCACCGCGAGGATCATCGACGTCTTGCCCGTGCCGGGCGGGCCGTACAGCAGCAGGTGCGGCAGGCGCTTCTCCTCGATGAACCGTGTCACCGTCTGCACAATGTCCTGGTGCGCAATCATCTCGTCCAGGTCGCCCGGTCGGTACTTTTCCACCCTGCAAGAAGGCGCCAGTTGTCATGTTCGTTCGTTCCTGTGGGTTGTCTTACCAGGGAAGCGAGTCCACGCCCTCTGGCTCCGTCGCCACCTCCTTGCCCTTGCCCTTGCCGCTGTACGCAGCCAGGCCGCGTGGTGGGCCCGCAAGCGTCGTCCCGCTCATCTCGTTCTCGTCCTCGCTCGACGACATCCCTCGCTCTCTCTCTCTCTTTTTGGCGCGAAAAAAAAAATGGCACGGGCGTCACACTCGGGGTGCCATTTTAGACGCCGGAGGCTATTTGCGTCGTCGTTTTGCCAGCACAGCAAAGCGGCATGGACGCACCAGCCGACTGGGAGGTGCAGTTCTATGGTAAGCAACGCCCCCCCCACCGCGCCTCGTTGTGAGCTCTAACCCGCCCACCGCGCCCACTTGCCGTTGCAACCACAGGCATCGTCCGCGAGTACATCATCTTTATGATCATCCTCCTGGGCTTCTGCATGGTGTCGTTTGTAGGGCTCAAACAGTACCTGGATCGGCAGGTACGCGTGGTTGTGTGCTTGTGTGGTTGTGTGCTTGTCGCGTAAGCTGACTCGTTTTCGCGCGCACTGCAAAGCAGACAACGCACATTGGCGCATCATTCCTGATTTGCGTCGTGTGCCTGTCGGCTGTGTGGGCGTCGCTCGTGCTGCTGCCGGTGACAACGCTGGCCAACGAGGTCATCCTGAGGTTTCACGGCAGCGAGTGGCTGCCATGGCTCAACACCAACCTGCTGTCGATGCTGTGGTCCTCGGTACGTCGATTGACATGCCAACTTGCTGTAACCGTCTGCGATGGCGCAGGTGTACTTTCTCACCAACGGGGCCCTGTTCATCCTCCTGCCGTTTGCGTACTTCTACTATGAGACAGAGGACTTGCAGCACCGGCGGTGGTTCAGCAAGACGTTTGAGACGCTCAAGGTGCTTGTTCTGGTGGACGCGCTCATGTACGGCTTCACCAAGCTCGTCCAGTTCCTGCTCAGTCTCAACAGCGCGCACGGGTTCGCGGCCTTGAACGCGATGGCATGCGGAATGGGTGCGCTGGTGATCCTCCAGACCCTGCCAAGCGGATTTGTTGCTCTGTTTGAGTTTGCAAGGTGCGTGCCCCCTTATTTTGCGTTTGCCTCTCCTAAAACAGCCCTCGTGCAGGAGCCTCAACGTCGACATCATCGAGACGCTGGACGACGAGGAGAACAAATTAAAATTCGAGCTCCAAACAGAGGAGAGGCGGCTCGAGTACCTGAGGAATCACACCAGGCGGCAAGCCACCGGCACAAGTAGCGGCAATGGCTACGCAAACGGGACGGGGGTCGGCAGTGCCCGTCGCAGCTCTGGGAGCACCAATAGCCACCACCTGTATCACAATCACTACCAATTACCGTCGTCGGCGGGCGGAATAGGGGTAACAAGGAGACTGATCACCGAGGAAGGCGTGGATGACATCCCCGTGTACACCATGGAGGCCGCGGCCAGTGGTGCCGAGACTGCCCCGTCGTCCCAGTCGCTCGTACGCAGTGCATCGAGGCAATCGCTGCTCGTCAAGCTTGTGCGCAAGTCGACGCAGATCCTGTCCACGCCCACGCTGACCGATGACTCGTACGCAAGCTGTTTTAAAAAGATAAAGGTGGCTAACGCAGGATGTCCACAGGGAATGGCATATGGTGGCGGACACCGAGACCCAAACGACGACCGCAGAGGAGCGGGTAATGATGGCCACTGTCCTCGGGTTACGGACGCAGCTGTACGACATTTCCATGCGGCGAAACTATGCCCGCAAATCCCCGCTTCTTCGCAAGGTCACCTGGCTGTTTTGCATCGTCTTCAACTTGTTTTCATGGACGGCGCTCATGGCTCAGCTGGCTGTGAACCTTTTCCTGGTAGCAATAATTTTATTTGTCCAAAAAAAAAAAAAAAAAAAAAAAAAGAAACTAAAACTCGATCCATCAGGGCGTGTGGTCGCTTGTAATTCAGGACAATTGGAACACAATGCCCTTGCAGGGACGATCGGAAGCGTCGGGCCTGGGCCTGCTGTGGGCCCTGATGGAAGTGACTGTGTTTGTGTACGTGTTTCTCGCGGCCATGGTCGGCATCTACCGCATGCCCAACCTGCGGTGGCTGCAGCCCCGCATTGACCAGACGTCGATGCTGGAGATCTTTGGCAACCTGGGCCTGCTGCTGCTGATCTCGACCGCGCTGCCGTTTGTCGTGTCGATCTGCCGTCTCGCGAGCTTTGATGCCATGGGTCCATTGCAGGGCGTGTATTTTTTCACTGGCCGCAAGATCGTCGCCGTCCTCTTCACCGCAGCACTGCTCGCGCGGTCGCTGTGGCACTTGCGCCCCTGGTGAGTAATCGACTACTTTTTCTTTTTCATGAAAAACAACCAAAAGCGTTCATGTAAATACGCCGTATATTTCTTCCTCCTCTTGTACCCTGCATGGCAAAGATGAGTTGACCACACTCCTCAACTGCTCCTAGATCTGTAGCCCTATTATAATGTTGATTTTCATCGAGTGTGCACTCGGGGGTATATGCTTTGATGATACCACCAAATACAGCGGGCACAACAGGAAGAATAATGTTATTTTCTAAATGGACGACGGCGGAGGAAGCTGCTCGCTCATTTTGTACTTGATCGACTCGATGTGCTCAGCCGTGACCTCGGTGACACCGTCGGCACGAAGACGCTCAAACTCGGCCTTGAAGAAGCCCACCAGACCCGAAATCGCGCTCGCCATCCGTTGCTGTTCGTGGTAAGGACGTGTCTGCAGGGCAGCAATGCCCAGCTCGTAGGTCGATGTTACTTCTCCTGCGGGCGCCGGCGCAGTGGGGGCCGCAGGAGCTGTCACAGAGGGGCCGGTTGACGCTGCAGTCTCGTCCTCTTCGTCGTCCTCCTCATCTTCAACCAGGTTGGACACAAACTCGTCGCGGCCGACCGTCTCGATGAACTGTCGAACGTCCTGTAAAATATTCCGCGTTAAAGAACACAAAAAAACAAATGCACTTTTACCTTGAGCTCGATCCGCAAGAGGACGCTGCACGACTCGCATTCGCAGACCTTTTTGTCCCAGTCCTCGGCAAGGTAGAGATCGACGTCGCCAACGACCGCGGGTGCGCCACCGATCAAGCACATGCTTGTCTTGAGCTTTTTCGCCTCGGGCTGGTCGGCGTGCTGCTCGTCCTCAGCAGGCCTCTTGGATGCAGAGGCGGTTGGTTCCTGATCAGAGACCACGTCGATCGGCTCCTCAGACGCTGCAACGGAGGCGTGTGCCGGCTGGGATTGCGGCTGCTCATAGCCGACCTGGATCGCCCCAGCGAGAGCAAAGCGGTGCTGCACGAGCGTGGGCACGTTGCGCGCACATCGCGCACAGACAAACGTCGCGAACGCGTCTGCCGAGGCCGGCGGCTGGAAGAGACAGCGCGTGTGGAACCAGTCCTCGCACGCGGCGCACTGGTGCATGACGTCGTCCTCGCTGTTTGGGTCGTACGGCTTGTCGCACCGGCAGTACCTGTTGACAAAGTTGTGGCTGTACACGTTGCTGGGGTTGCTGGCCGCCTTGTCGGGCTCGAGCTTGCACTTGAACCCGGCAAAGGCGGCGTTGCCACAATCGCAGATAAAGTCGCGCTTGGTGAACAGCTCCAGCAGCTCGTGGTCCGCGTGGCAGCTAATCGAACAGCTGTAGCAGACACCGGCGATGCGGCCGCTGCCCGCCGGTGTGCACGTCTGGCAGGCGTACACGCGCTGGCGGTCGCACGGGAACCCTGCAACAGTCGGTCAGTACACAGCGGACGGTCCAGTGCTACCTGCAATGTAGCTGCACCTGTCGTGCTCGCCAGGAAACACCTGTGCCGCCTCGCGCTCCAGCTGCGCCAGTTGGTCCAGCAGCTCTTGGGCAAGCAGGCCTCGCTCGGGCTGGTTCTGGTCGCTCATTCCTTCCTTTCCTTTTTTTTTTTGGCAAAACAAAAGTGCGCGCCAAAATTTTCGAATTTCCAGCAACAGCAACAAAAGAAAGCCGATCGTCTCGGCCTGCGTAGTACGCTTCACCGATGAACTGGGCGGGCGAGAGGGTATATTTTTCTTTCCCAGATGGTTGCAACTAAACATCATTGAACAGACGAAAATTACACATTATATTTAATAATTATTTCGGGCAGCGCATTAGGGTGCACAGTACTAAATAATTACTCGGCAAGCTTGGATCGAATGACCGCAGCAAGAGCGGCAATGGAGGCAGCATCCTGCGGAATCGGATTCCAAGACACGCCACGGAGGCCGACATCGGCGGATGGTTTGGGGATGAGGTGAACGTGGAGGTGCGGCACCTCCTGCATAGCCTGCTTGCCGTTGTTTTGCAGCACGTTGTAGCTGTCAAGGCCCATCGCGATCGCTAGCTTGCGCACAATGGGCAGGAGCTCGACGAGGTAGTCGTCGCTCACATCTTGCAGCTTTGCGCCATGCACCTTTGGCACGATCAACTATGGCCGGGTTGCACAGAGTTTCCAGGTCGAATCGTGTCGAGTCGAGTCAGTCCACACTTGGCAAACACCAAACACAAACGGCGTACAGAGTGTCCTTGGGAGAGCGGGTTGATGTCGAGGTACGCAAGCACTTTGTCCGTCTCGATGAGCTTGTGACACGGCACCTGCCCCGTGCATATCTATTTGAACCCAAGCCGCCCAACTGAGTCTTGCCAACAAGCACTGCTTTGCTACCTTGCAAAAGATGCAGTCAGGGTCCATTTGTCCCAGTTGCAACACTTGTGTAAACGATGGCCTCCGGCGAGGACCCAACCGTCGCGTTTGAGGCGGGCCAAAAGCTGCTGCGCGACGCCTTTGCCAAAGTGGTACGCAGGTGGGGACATGTGGGTGTGGTGCGGTGTGGGTGTGAGGTGTGGGGGTTATCGCCAAAGGGCGCTGGGATTACCCACACAAATGTACCAACGCGCCAAAATAACTGTGTGCAGACGATTGCCCGCGAGACAGAGCTGGCCAAGATGCGCAACGAGATCACGAGCCGCGACATGAAGATCGCAGGTGCGAACCATGGCAGCTGTTTTTTTCGTTTTTGGCGCTTAACAAAAAAGCTGCATCCCAGATCTGCAGAAAAAGGTGCAACGGCTGATGGAGGATATGCAAAAGGTCTCGAGCGAGAACCAGCAGCTGCACCAGGAGGTTGACAAGCTGCACGCGCTCAAGAAGAACATCCTCGAGCAGTTTGACGACCGGGATCTCACGGACCGGCGGGTGTATGGCAGCAGCGAGGTACGTGGACGAGCGCGGTAGTGCACGGCTTGCTGACATGCGTATACAGAAGCCACTGTACCAGCAGCAGCAGCAGCAGCAGCATCAGACGTCACCCCCAGTAGCATCGGCGGCGGCGGGGTCAAAGCAGAAACACCATCACCTCCACCAGCAGTACAAGGCGGACGACTTTGGGTCGGGCGGCGGGGTGGCCAGTGCGAGCGACTTTTTCGCCCCGCCTCCCAGTGGACTCAAGTCCAACGGTGCCTTCAACCCCTCGTCGGAACTGACCATGGATGAGTACGCCCGTGATGCACATTTTTTTTTTTTAACCAAGGCCTGTTGTATTCAAAAAGGCTCTCGGAGGACGACAGCGCGTTTGATCTGCCCGTGTCGACCTCGGGTTTGAAGGGCGGCAAGCAACAGCAACAGCCACAGCCGCAGCTAAAGTCGCAGCAGCAGCCAAAGACGTCCTTCCCCAACGCCACGACATCAACCGCGTACAGCGCACCCAATGCGACCGTCGTGGATGGGAAAGAGTTCTTCAACAATGCGCGTGCGCGTCTTTCCTACGACAGCTTTAGCTTACTTCTCGGTATGACAAACAAGCTGTGCGCATGACTCACGTTGTCTCCCTCTCCCTCGCGCGTGCAGGCCATATTCAAAAGTACAATCGTCGCGAGCGGAGCAAAGACGAGACCCTGGAGGCCCTGTCTCGGCTATTTGACAACACGCAGCGGGACTTGTTTGACCAGTTTGTGGCGATGGTGAACCAGTAATCCTATATTTTTTTGTCCCCGTTTTCTTTCGTGCACATTTTTCTCCCCCATTTGTTTTTCGCGACCGATCGATAGCTCCTTACATTTCAAAGAAGAGGAATAGGGAAACAAGTATGGTTACGGTGATTAGAGAATGTGGGGACAGGGGGGAGCACTCAAATTTGAATCAAAAAAAAAATTGTTTTGTTTTGTTCTGTTTTTTAAACCTCACTCGGAGGCTCGAGGATGCGCGAGATGCGCGTCATTTCCTTGAGATCGACAATGACCGTGCCCATCGACTGCTCCAGGACGCTGATGATCTTCGGATCCTCCTTGTAGGCGTAGTCGGCCTGTTGGTAGGCGCGGATCTCGTTGAGGATGTTGCCAATCGTCGTAAACTTGAAAAAGTTGACGCGGTTGTTGGACAGCATCGACGGCGAGCCATCCTCGGAAAAGGTGAGGTCGCCCAGGTGCAGACCAATGTAAGGAACAAGCGGGAAACTGAATAGTTTTGATTAGCACAGTTTTCCCTTGTCCAAACGCGCCTTACCCGGAGCTCTTGAGGGTACTGCGGTAGATGATCGAATTGTCCTTGGGCTGGATGAAGCGCACGAGGTCATCAAAGACCTGGGCGCTCTTGCTGGGCAGGCCCTTCCATGTCTTCTTCAGGCGCGAGACGGGCGAGAGCATGAGGCCCGAGACGATTGCGTACGTCGTGCTGAAATTGTGGAAGCCGAGGCAGTACTTTGCAATCTCGAGGAAGAGCTTGATGAGCGACACGCGCTGCGACTGCTTGTTCTCACTGCAGATCACGGTTGCGACCCAGAAAGACACGTGATTGAACCAACCGATGACCCGCAACAGGTTGGGCGCGGTCTCCGAGCGCTTGTTCTTGGACCACTTTTGCATCACGAGCTCGTCCTGGAACACTCGCTGGAAAAACTCGGCCTCGATTAGCGTCAGCTGCTGCGCGAGCTTGTCGGCCTTGATGTCGAGGACATCGGAAGCCTTGGTGGCCTTCCCCGACGGCTGCGAAATAAATATTTTTTTTTTTACTTTACAACACGCGTTTTATTATTTGTAATACCACAGGCGCGCCGTTGTCTGTAAACTTGAACGCCGAGACAAAGCTCGTCACGACGGGGTGCTTCTTGCCCTTGGTCTGCTCACGCGGCATGTGGTTTTCCTTGGCCAGCTCGGCGATCGATGTACCGATGCGAGCGAGGTCCTTCAAAAGAAATGCGTCAATGCTTGACTTTCAAACTCTGGATACCTTGATCGGCAGCACGCTAACGTCGACAAAACGCTTGACCTTGTTCTCGAGCGTGGCGTCCCTCACAAAGTCATCTGGATGCCGTGTGACCCTACAGTTTCTTCATTAGGCCATGTGCTGTTTCCATCTTGTAATTACCACATTCGCACGACGTTCAGCACACGCGCCTGGCGGGCCTTGGCTTGCATATCGGGTGAAGACATTGACAACGCTGAGGACCCCCGTAAATAAATTAAAAAAAGTAGACTTTTCGTAACGACGCACCTTCGCCATCAGTCTTCTTCAGCTTGAGCGTATTGTTGCCATCGCTTTGCGCGAGTGCGGACAGGGGAGAGGCCTTGTTGACTGGGGCGCTCTGGCTAAGATGGGTTGAGGAGGCGGCGACACTGGCTTCGGACTCGTTTGTGCGATTGAACCGCTTGATGAGCATGTCGAGAAGCACGTGAGCGTCCTGTAAGTAGTCGAGGTAAATACTTTGAATAAATGCAGTTGGGCTGGCCCGCACCATGAAATAGCGATAGGTGGACAAAAAGTGGTGCGTGTAGTCGAGGCTGACCTGGCCCTCGGACATGAGGAGCTCGACGAGGCCCTCTGTCGTGGCCGCCGAGACGAGCTTCTTGCCTGCATTGTCGTTGTCAAACTCGATGCGCAGGTCCTCCTCGGGCGTGCCGGGCTCCGTGTGCTCGTCCTTGAGCGAGACGAACCGCTTTGCGTTGATGACCGACTGGACGACCGTCCTGAGCTTTGCCTTTGGCTGCTGGTCGCGGGTCTTCTCGAGCATCTTGTCGACCTCGGTCTCCTGCGCACGCCGCTGGTCCAGGTCGGACCCCTTGAGGTCCAGGTGCTGGCCCATGCTGACGATCATCCGCAAGTCCTCCACCGACACGGACCGCCGCCTAAGCGCCTTGACAGAGATTGTGTCGCCCCCAGCGTCGGCGCCCACGGCGCGGCGCAGAAGCACGTCGCCCCAGATGTCCTCTTCGCTGTCGCTCGACTCGAGCTCCTTCTTGTCCTCCTGCGGCGGCTGTTCTTGGGCCTCCTCGCTGGGCTTGGCCGACGAGGCCGCAAACGACTTGCGGAACGACGTGGCCCGGAAGAAGGCAGACGTCATCAGGTCCTCGTTGCTCTTGTCGATCAGCAGGCTGTTTTGCCGCGTGGGGGGCTTCCTAATCCCCTCGCCATTGGGCAGGAGCTGTGGCAACGTCAACGACCGGTTGAGTCTCGCACCGGCCGTGGTCGCGTCGCCACCCTCGCCCCCCAGCGACGACGAACTGCTGTTTCCACTGGGCCCGGCGGCGGCCGCGAGGTGCGGCGGGGCATGGAACCCCGGACGCTTGGCTTGCGGCGGCGGCGGTGTCGTCGACATCTGTCAAAACGGAAGGTATATTTTTGGTCGTGAAACACCGCACATTATGAGAGGGAGAAAAGAGCAAAACAAGCGTGCGACGCCCCAAGTGCGAAAACAACGGGGCGGGAGGGCGAAGGAACAAGCAGCGGACACAGCAGCAGCAGCAGCAGCAGCAGCAGCAGCAGCAGCAGCAGCACGTTTCCGCCCTTCTCGCAGAACAAGTGAACGACCACGAGATCGCGGCCACGTGGATGTCGTTCAAACTTGAGAACTATCAGGCCCCTGACTGCATCCATTGCCGTTCTCCTGATGTCCGCAGTACCGCACACATATATACAGCACACATATATACAGCACACTCGCCGATGCTCTATTTTTTTCGAAGGTCCACTTGCACTTGATCGACGTCAAAGGAAGGCAGCGATGATTTGCCTTTGGACCACGGGGTGTCGTACTCGCCACGCCGTCCCCGCTTGGCTTCTGCTTCTAGTTTGGCCGTCAGTGAGACCGAGGCGGCGGAGGATGATAAAGAGGACGATGGACCGCGGAACGGGTTCTTGTTGCCGGCATTGTCTGCGGGCATGAGGGCGACACCGACCATGATCGCAACGCCCAGCCCAGAGATCAGGCAGACTCGCGCAAACGACGCCCAGCTCATCGACGAACGTACGCCGGCCATCTGCGCCTCGTGGACCTGGTACTTGCCCCTGTAGTTTGCGCCCGATGATTGCTGCTGCTGGTATCGCTGTTGCAGATGGTGTGCGTTCTGCTCCTGTCGTAACCTCGCGTCGTACTTTGCACGCTCCGCATCTGGCGTCGGTGTTGTATGAGATGGATAGCTTCGATTGGGACAATGCTTCGTTACTGTCAGAGAGGACCGAGTACGCCTCGCTCACGCCTTTAAACTTGAGCGCATCGCCGTCCGCTCGATCGGGATGCTGCAGTTCCCGAGGTTAAAGGACTCACAAGTGGCTGCTGCGTACCCATCGCGCAGCCAGCGCCTTGTACGCCGTCCGGACCTCGTCCCCGCGTGCCTCGGGCCGCACGCCCAAGACATCGTAGAACGACATGCGAATTTCAAAGTGACCTGTCCTGACCAACAGAATGTTGCTGAGGCTCCAGGGCTTGCTCAGGCCACGAGCCCGCTCTCTGTCGTCTGCCGCCGTGCGTCGGCATGGCACGCACCCGCTCCTGCAGCTGGGCGACGAGGTGGCACAGGCCATCCACGAGCATCGCCCGGTGGTGGCCCTCGAGTCGACCATTGTCTCTCACGGTACCGCTGTACCTGCTTGGACCTCTTTTCAGCTCTATCCTTTCTCTAGGGATGCCGTACCCGCAAAACATGAGCACGGCCGACGCCGTCGAGGCCATTGTGCGATCGACAGGGAGCACACCTGCGACCATCGCGGTCATGGACGGAAAGATCAAGGTCGGACTGAGCGCCCCAGAGCTGCAGCGGCTGGCCGAGGAGGGCGCGTCCAATGCCCTCAAGACGTCCCGGCGGGATCTGGCGTGGGTGCTGTCGCGGTCAGGCATGATCGGCAGCACGACCGTGTCGGGCACGATGATCGCCGCGCACATGGCCGGCATCCACGTCTTTGTGACGGGCGGGATCGGGGGCGTGCACAGGGGCGCACAGACGACGATGGACGTGTCGGCGGACCTGACCGAGCTCGGCAGGACGCCCGTGGCCGTCGTGTGCGCAGGCGTCAAGTCGATCCTCGACATCGGGCTCACCCTCGAGTTCCTCGAGACCCAGGGCGTGACCGTGGCCACGCTCGGACCCACAGACGACTTCCCCTCGTTTTACACACCGACGTCGGGCTTCAAGGCGCCCTTTGCTACCGATAGCATCGACGACATTGCCGCAATGCTCGCCAAGCAGCACGAGCTGGGTCTCTCCAGCGGCTCGGTAATTGGTAAGGTTTAAAATTCTTTTTTTAATTATTATCTTTAACTGTGAGCCTGTAGCCGTTCCAATCCCTGCCGCTGATGCTGCAGCTGAGTACGCTTACCCCATGTCCCTCTCTACTTTTATTTACCTATCAAAATCTATAAACACAGTGTCGAGGACGCGATCAAGATCGCCCTGGCCGAGGCCGACAAACGGGGCATCCGTGGCGCCGCCGTCACGCCCTTCATCCTGCAGAAAGTCAGCGAGCTCACGCACGGCGCGTCGCTCAAGGCCAACATTGCCCTGATAAAGAACAACGCCATCAAAGGTGGCCAGCTTGCCGTCGCCCTCAGCAAGCGACTCCACCATCCAGCATTAGCAGCAGCTCAGTCACAGAAGCCAGGTGTCGCACGGCCGCTTGTAATTGGAGGCGTCGTGCGTGACATCACGGCCAAGGTGTCTGGTGACATCGCTGCACACTCATCCACGCCCGCTACCGTGCACTCGTCGTGGGGCGGTGTCGCGCGCAACATTGCCACCAACATGTTTAGGCTCGGTGCCCAGCCACGCCTAATCGCCCCCATCGGTGCGGATGACTTCGGTGCAATGTTCAAGCGGGACTGGGCCACGATGGGTCTCGACACGTCTGGTCTCTTTGTGCCCACCAAGTAAGAACACAATCAATAGTAATGACTGAATTGGAGAACGCGACAGGTCTGCAGCCATGGCCGTTTACTCGGCGATCCACGACTCCAAGGGCGACTTGTTTGTGGCAACAATCGACACAAACCTCATGGACACGGTCACCCCAGAGTACCTCAAGAACGAGATCAACCTGGAGGAGAGCGTTGTGAAAAGCGACGTATGGCGAAAAATAAAAATTAACATTTTACTTATTTATGCCGCCGTAGTTTGTGGTCGTGGACGCCAATTTGTCCGTGCCGTGTCTGGCCTACATCCTGGACGCCTGTGCTCGGCACGGCAAGCAGCTGATCTTTGAGCCGACCTCTGTGCCCAAGAGCACCAAGATCTTTGACGCCCTCAAGCTCTTTGGCCACGGTGACATGAGGGCGCCGTCGCCCCTTGCGCTCATCACGCCGAACCGCAACGAGATTGTTTCGATGGCCAAGTATGTGGCCAACGGCACCAATCAGGGCGAAGAACTGTCCTTGGCCGCATGCGAGGAAGTGCTGTTGCCATACTGCCCCAAGATCCTGCTCAAGTTGGACGGCGACGGTGCTCGCGTTATAACCAGCAAGGGTAGCGCCGTGGGCAATGCGCAGATCCTCGACCCGTCCAAGATCAAGAGCGTGACGGGCGCGGGCGACTCCATGGTGGCAGCGTTCACGATCGCGCAGAGCCAGCTCAAGTACAGCGACCACGACGCCCTCCAAGTCAGCCAAGCCGTCGCTGCGGCTGTCCTCCAAAGCTCCGATGCCGACTCGCCCACCGTGAAGCCTGCACTGCTGCACAGAATTTAAATACGTCATAATTTCTCCTTGTACACAGCAGCAAACAAGGACTACAATTACTGCGAGAGCTCGAGCTGAAGCGAACAAAAGGCCTCGAGACGGCGGGCGCTGTGACGCTGTGCCGAGTCGCAGATGCCGCTGACGAGGTCACGATCATGCAGCAGCTCGTCGTCGTTGGAGAGCTCGCGCTCGAGCACGTCCTCGCAGATCTGCTTGAGATCGTCGAGCAAAAAGTAGTCTGCGGCGCTCAGGACCTCGAGGGCGTTCTGGCCGTCGACGAGGGGCACCTTGGTCTCGTTGCCGCCGTAGATGTAGCGCAGGATGACGTCGATCACGGGCGCAGAGAACGGAACAGAGACCGTGCGCCGGTTGATGTCGCTAAAGCCACGCGTCGTGTCCCACAGGGCACGGAAGTAGGGGCAGCGGGCAATCAGCACGGCCTTGTGCGCGGCGATCTTGCCCTCTGCTGCCGCCTCGCCGTGCTTCTGGCCGTCGGGCTGGGCAAGAAACGTGATGTCTGAAAAGCGGTCAGCGTCGACCATCGCCTGGAGGTCCGCGGTGATTGTGCTCTCGGTGCTGCTGTTGTTGACGGGACGACGGGACGATCCCAGCAGCCGCGTGCACAGGATCACGAGGCGGTCCAGGCGGAAGCGGCGAGCCAGCGCGGCAACCTCGGGAATAAAGTAGAGCGGCACCTTGAGATGGTCCGTGTACAGGTAGCGCAGCAGGCCCTGGAACACGACGAAACGTGCCTTGGGGATCCTGATCGTGGCAATGTCCTCCTTGGTCGGCGAGAACCGGCGGTGCATGGCGATCATGCTCGCCAGGTGCGGGCTCCGACTGAATAATCCAAGTTTATGAAATAGCTGATGTGGACAGACATACGCAGAGACAATAACGCTATGGGCGTTGATCCGCTTGTTGTCGGCGACAAACGCGACGTCGCAAAGGGGGGCCGACGGCGCGAGCACTGCATGTTATTTTTTATATTTTTTTTAAAAAAAAAAAATTACTAAGTAAATCAACTATGTAATCATTTATCACGTACGACGCTCAAAGTCAAACGCAAACGTGGACGAGCCCTCCTTGACGACCACGTTGTGCTTCCAGCCGCCCGCAGCAGCGACAATTTGGTCTCCCTCGAGGGCGCGGATGACGGTCGGCACGAGGCGGTACTTGCTGTCGCCGTGGCCCAGGACACCGCACGATCCCCAGCCGCACGACCACAGCGATCCGTCCACGAGGGTGAAGAGCGTATGCAGATGGCCGCACGCGATCGATTTGATCTTCATCGCCTCTGCAAAATGAATGCGCCATAATTAATTAAAGAAACCTGCGTACGTAATGACGCATTCTTTTACCGGCGCCGTTCTTGAGCTCAAAGGGACGTGGAAGAAGGGCGTTGCGGTCCTCGCCGCCACCCTCGCCGGCAACGTCACCGCGACCCTGCTGGCCGTACTCACCATGGCCAAAGGAGAACACCAGCTGCTCGGGCTCCTCGGCGAGACAGAACGTGTGGTACGTGCCGCACGAGATCTGGCTGATCTTGATGTGGCTCAGCGCGCTCACCAGTCTCGGTGACATGACATCGCGGCCTACGCAGTAAAAAAAAGAATAATTTTTATTTTTTGTTTTACGTATTTTGCTTTACCGTCGCCGTGACCGATGCCAAACACACCGCCACCCCACGTGAAGAGATGGCCCTCGGCCGAGACGGCGACCGAGTGCTGTTGTCCCGCGGCGATCTTGACAATCCTATAGGGCGCCAACGCGGCAATGCGCGTGGGGACGTCCTTTGCAAAGCGGTCGCCGTGGCCCAGCTGGCCCTTGTCGTTGAAGCCAAACGAGTAGATGGCCCCGGCGGCGGTGATGATCAGGTAAAAGCCTGTTTTTCGTTCATTTATTTACTTATTTTATGACTTCCTCCGCCGGTTACCGTAGCCCACGGCAACGTCGACAACGCGGCGGTCGTCCTCTGTCGACTCGGCGTCATCGGAACCGGGCCCGACGTTGAGGATCTCTGGGATGCGCACCGTGCGACGACGGAGTGCACCCGTGGACGCGATGACCTCACTCATGTTTGTGTCCTCGGGCCCGATGTCGTCCTTGTTGGAGAAGTAGAGGTAGTGCGACCGGTCAATCATCTCCTTGAAGTCTGCGCTGTGCGAGATGCCGTCGCCCAGGCCAAAGTAGGCCGCGATGCCGTCATCTTGTGTCTGCGCAGCACGTCATGCGTGCGCGGTGAGCTGACGTTATCGGCAATATGTAAGGTACCAGTTCGTGGAACAGGCCCCAGCGATACAGGCGGCCGTCGCTCGTGATGGCAAAGGACTGGTGGCCGCCCGCGACGATCTTGACGACGCGCTCGCGCAGGAGGTGCTCGATGCGCACGGGCGACGCATAGTTGTACTGCGTCGAGTTCTGCCCGGCCTGGCCCTCGCGGTTGCGGCCCCAGGCGTACACGTTGCCCAGGTCGTCCAGGGCAAGCGAGTGCTGCTCGCCGGCGCCGATCGACACGACGTGCTTGCCGCGCAGCTGGCCCTCCACCACGATCGGCAGCTGCTCGTCCTTGCTCTCGCCCGTGCCAACGGCACCGGCAGCGCCTGCGCCCCAGCACGCCACGCTCATTCTGGCTAGCCTCGTACCCAGGCTGCCTGCAATCTCACGATCGTTGTCTTACGAATTCCTGACGTCATTCTATCGATTTTGGCAGCCTGGAAGAACTCGTTTGATTGGTCAATTTCAGGTGTCGTCACGCCGTCGAATGAAACGTACTGAAGGGGCAGCTGGAGGTCCAGCTGGAGGTCCAGGAGGTCCAGGTGTGGATAAACCAGTGCGGCAGAGTGTCTTGCACCGGCCGAACCAGGCCTTTTTAGCGCCATTGCGCGAGTCTCTTATGGTAATCTGCCTTATCAGTGGGCTTTTTTTTTTTACTTGTAACAACAGACTGCGTTTACGGACGACGCTGCCGCCACTGCAGAGGAAGAACGCCATGTGCCGTTGCTTCCGCAGGTTGAGGTACCTCACGAACGTGATGCTCGTGAGGTAC
>Ga0302230_10001020_pt1 | contig 19506 bp, 15 predicted proteins | sample II_Palsa_N2_1_FD_193523 | JGI IMG/M metagenome (GOLD analysis project Ga0302230, IMG submission 193523) | Peat permafrost microbial communities from Stordalen Mire near Abisko, Sweden - II_Palsa_N2_1 | ecosystem: Environmental > Terrestrial > Soil > Palsa > Peat permafrost | place: Sweden... | reverse complement strand
TGGAGCTGCTCGACGAAATCGGGTTTGACGCCGTTCAATTTCAGCTGCAGCAGGCGTGCGTGCTTGCGGCATGCGTCGGCCAGCGAGGTCGCGCTGCGTGCACGAATCTGGAAGCCGCCGCCGGAGAAATCGTCGATGCGCAAACCACCTTCGACGACGAGCATTTCGTCACGGGTCAACAGCGGCGCGATCTGCTGATACAGCTCGCCGAAGAAGCTCACTTCGATGCTGCCGGTACCGTCCTCGATGCGTACGAACGCGTCGCTGTCACCGCGCTTGCGCACGGCGGTAACCATGCCGGCGATCGTCCACGGCGTGTCCGGGCCACGGCGAAAGCGGTTGCCGTCGTCATTGTCGTTCTTGCGCGGCTTGGGCGGCTGGTAGCGCGCGGAAATCTCGCCCAGCGGGCAGGTCGACAGCTGCGCCAGCTCGTCCTTCCACGGATCAGTGGGATGGCCGGAAAGATAGTGGCCCAGCGTGTCGCGCTCGCCCTGCAGCAGCTGTTCCAGCGGCCATTCCGGCGCGGTGGGCAGGTCGATGTGCACCACCGGTGTCAGCGCGCCCGAGGCCGCGCCGAACATGTCGTTCTGGCCCGACTGCCGATCGCGCAGATGCTGCTCGGCAGCCTTGATGGTGTCAGGCAACTGCAGCATCAGGCTGGCGCGTGTGGGCGCCAGTGCGTCCAGTGCGCCGGAATGGATCAGCGCCTCGAGCACGCGGCGGTTGAGCTTGGTCGGATCGACGCGTCGGCAAAAGTCGGCCAGGTCGGTGTAACGACCGTTCTGGCGTTCCGCCACGATCGCCTCACACACGCCTTGCCCCACGCCCTTGATCGCGCCGAGGCCGTATTGGATCGTGCGAGCGCCTTGGCGTGAGTTATTGGATGACGTGTCGGGCCCTACCGCGACGAACATGTAGTCCGACGCGTTGACGTCCGGCGGCAGCACGGTGAGCCCGATGGCGCGGGACTCGTCGAGGAAGATCACCGCCTTGTCGGTGTTGTCCATGTCCGACGAGATCGTGGCGGCCATGAACTCGGCGGGGTAGTGCGCCTTCAACCAGGCCGTCTGATAACTGACCAGCGCGTAGGCCGCGGCGTGCGACTTGTTGAAGCCGTAGCCGGCGAACTTCTCCATCAGGTCGAAGATTTCGTCGGCCTTGGAACCAGCCAGACCGTCCTTCGCCGCACCGTCGCGGAACTTGGCGCGCTCCTCGGCCATCTTCTTGGCGTCTTTCTTGCCCATCGCGCGACGCAGCAGGTCGGCGCCGCCGAGCGAGTAACCGCCGACGATCTGCGCCATCTGCATGACCTGCTCCTGGTAGACCATGATGCCGTAGGTCTCCTCCAGGATCGGCTGTACGCGCGGGTCGGGATAGCTCACCTCCTCGCGGCCGTGCTTGCGCGAGACGAAGCTGGGGATCAGATCCATTGGGCCGGGTCGGTACAGTGCCACCAGCGCGATGATGTCCTCGAAGCGATCGGGCTTGGCATCTTTCAGCATGCGTTGCATGCCTGAGGATTCGAGCTGAAATACCGCGATGGTCTGTGCTTTTTTCAGCAAGTCGTAAGGCTTTGGATCGTTCAGCGGCAGCTGCGAAATATCTAGCGGCGCTTCGTCGGTTTTCGCGCGACGAAGGTTGATCGCCTTCACCGCCCAATCGATGATGGTGAGCGTGCGCAGCCCGAGGAAGTCGAACTTCACCAGGCCGACCGCTTCGACGTCGTCCTTGTCGAACTGGGTTACCACGCCGCCGCCGCCCGCTTCGCAGTACAACGGAGCAAAATCGGTCAGCGCGGTGGGCGCGATCACGACGCCGCCGGCGTGCTTGCCGGCGTTGCGGGTGAGGCTCTCGAGTTTCAACGCCAGGTCGATCAGCGCGCGGGCGTCTTCATCCTGCTCATAGGCTTCGCAGAATTCCTTGACGACGCGATCGGTTTCTTTCTTCGATTTTTCCGAACGGCCCAGCGCATCGGACAAGGTCAGATCGAGCGGGCGCGGGGGCACCAGCTTGGCCAGCTTGTCGACCTGGCCGTAAGGCATGCTCAGCACGCGACCCGAATCGCGCAGCACGGCCTTGGCCGCCATCGAGCCGTAGGTGATGATCTGGCTGACGCGGTCGCGGCCGTATTTGCGCGATACGTAATCGATCACCTCGTCGCGACGATCCATGCAGAAGTCGATGTCGAAGTCGGGCATCGACACGCGTTCGGGATTGAGGAATCGCTCGAACAGCAGGTCGAACTGCAGCGGGTCGAGGTCGGTGATCTTCAGCGCCCATGCGACCAGCGAACCGGCGCCCGAACCGCGACCCGGACCCACCGGAATGCCGTGTTCCTTGCCCCAGTTGATGAAGTCCGCCACGATCAGGAAGTAACCGGGAAACCCCATCTCGATGATGACGTCCAGTTCGCGCTCGAGCCGCGTCTGGTAGTCGGCGGCTGTACGGCCGTTGGCCAGTGGTGCAGCGGCGTGGCGTTGCTGCAGGCCTTCGCGCGACAGCTCGCGGATGTAACTCGCCAGGTCGTGCCCCGGAGGCACCGGAAAGTCGGGCAGGTAATACGTGCCAAACTTCAGCTCGACATTGCAGCGCCGGGCCAGCTCGACGGTGTTTTCCAGCGCTTCGGGAATGTCGGCAAACAGCGCCTCCATTTCCTCTGGCGATTTCAGATACTGCTGGTTGCTGTAATCACGCGGGCGCTTGTTATCCGCCAGCACACGTCCCTGGTTGATGCATACGCGCGCCTCGTGCGCCTCGAAGTCGTCCTGCAGCAGAAAGCGTACATCGTTGCTTGCGACCACTGGCAGATCCAGTTCGCCAGCGAGCGCCAGTGCGAGGGTGTTCCAGTTTTCCTCACCCTCGCGGCCGCAGCGGGTCAGCTCCAGATACAGGCGGTCCGGGAAAAGGCGTATCAACGGCTGCAGTTTCGCCAGTGCAGCATCGATGCCCTGATTCAAGGCAATGCGGCCGATCTCGCTTTCGCGCCCCAGCAGGGCGATCAATCCATGTGCTGCGTCGGCATGTAGCCAGCCGGCTTCGATCAGCGCGCGGCCGCTGTGCTGGCCCTCGCGCCAGGCACGCGATACGAGACGCGACAGGTTGAGGTAACCATCGCGGTTCTGGCATAGCAGGTTGAGCCGCCAGGGCCGCGGGTCGTCGGGTGCGGAAATCCACAGGTCGCAGCCGCTGATCGGCTTGATGCCCGCCGCGCTGCAGGCCTTGTAGAACTTCACCAGCGCGAACATGTTGCATTCGTCGGTGAGTGCTACCGCCGGCATGTTGGCGCGCACGCAAGCGTCAACCAGCCCCTTGATGCGGATGGTCGAATCGACCAGCGAATACTCGCTGTGCAGATGCAGGTGGACGAAGCGGGTGGTCATGGAACTCACGCGGCGAGTCCATGAAGGCTACCCGTCCGATTGCGCACCGACAAGGTTTGACTTACGCGCATATTCCGCGATTCGTTGCGCTGGGCGGGAGCCGCGTTCAATTCACCGAGGTAATCGTTTTTTGCGCAGCGGATGAGCTGGACGCCGCGGGCAGTGCGGACGGTTCGGCCATCAACGTATTTATTTCGGCAAGCAGGTCATCAAGCATGGCTTCGCTATAACCCACATGGACGTCGGCCACAGTGCCGTCGCGATGAAGCATCACCATCACCGGAATGCCCTTGTTCGTGCCGAACGGTTTGCCGATTGAGCCGTCACGATCCCAGCTCATCAGCAGGCCGGGCAGGCGAGGCCGCAATAGGCGGGCGGTCCGGAGAAAAACGTCGCGATCCTCCTTATGATCGATGGAGACAACCTGAAGCGGCAGATGGCGTTCGGTGGCCAGCTTCTGCAAGCCCGCGAGTATCGGCAACTCCTTCATGCAGTAGGTGCACCATGTGGCCCAAAAGCTGATAACCACGACCTTGTCACGCATCGAAGCGAGGCTGACGATCTCACCATTGGGCGTTTTGCCCAAGGCGTCAGGCGGCACCGCACCCGGCTGGATTTCCGCGTTCGCCGAGAAGCAAATCAAGGCGATGATCCATGCAAAAACTATCCTGCGCATCCGGCAAACTCCCCTGTCCAGGCTGCTAGCGTAGCGCCTTGTCGGGAGTACTGAAACGCTGCTTTATTGCCGCTCAGCCGAAGGCAGTCAGGAGCAGGTAGCCATCCAGTACGATCACGACCGCGGTACCGGTTGCAGCCAGCGCCATAAAGATACGACCGAAGCCGTACTGACCCATCAGGTCGCGCCGGCGCGCCAGCATCAGCATCGGCAGCAGAGCGAACGGCAGGGCGACGCCCAGCACGCACTGGCTGAGTACCAGCAGGGTGTCGGCACCCATCCCGGGGCGGGCGGCGAGCAGCACGAACCCGATGCAGACGCCGGCCAGGCGCGTGGCGATGCCGCGCAGCCAGGTACGGCTTGCTCGGCCGCGAAAGCCTTGGCTCAATATGCGGCCAGCCAATACGCCGGTGATTGCCGAACTCTGCCCGGCGGCGTATAGCGCCACGGCGAATATCACTGCCGCGCCGCTGCCCAAGGTCAGGGCAATCGCGTGGTAGGCATCGTCCAGGCTTTGTACCGGCCTGCTCAGGTGAGTCAGCGAGGCGGCGGCCACCATCAGCATTGCCGCGTTGACCAGGGTGGCCAGCAGTAGCGAGACGCGCGTATCGGTTTCGACCACGCGCAGCGCCATGGGTCGTTCGTGTGCAGGAAGCTCTTTGCTGCGTTCGGCGATCAGGCCCGAATGCAAAAACAAATTGTGCGGCATCACCGTGGCACCCACGATACCCAGCGCTATGGCCAGCATGCCGTGGTTGCCAAAAATATCGCCGCTGGACGCCAGCCCATGCAGTACATCTTGGGCAGCCGGGCTGGCCTTGATCAGCAGATAGACAAAGGTCAGCGAGACGACGGCCAGCAGTGCACTGACCACATACTCGTGCGTGCGCTGGCGACGTTGCGAAAGCGCCATGATCGCCAAAGTCCCCATGGCCGCCACGATCAAACCAGCCTGCAGCGGCAGCCCGAACAACAGCCGTAGCGCGATCGCCCCACCGACCAGTTCAGCCAGGGCCGTGGCGACGATGGCCAGCTCGCTGGCCATCCACGCAGACACCGTCAACGAGCGTGGCAGCAGGCGGCGGGTCAGCGTGGCGAGGTCTTCACCGGTAGCCATTCCCAGTCGTGCAGCCATGGTCTGGAACAACAGCCCGAGCAGGCTGGCCAGCAACACCGAACCTAGCAGCGTGTAGCCATAGCTGGAACCCGCAGCGATATCGGTGGCCCAATTGCCCGGATCGACGTAGCCCACTGCCACCAGCAGCCCCGGTCCAATCATCCGGCGCATGGAAATGCGCGTCGCCGGTGACAGCGATCGGTTGACAGGATACAGAAAGCTCAAGGTTTCGATCAGCGCAGACATGGCCGCAAGGCAGGAGTTCGGACGCGTCCATTGGGACCCATCCGAGGTGCCGCTGTCCAAGTGATCCTGCCCATGTCGACCATAGGCAAAAGCTATGACCTATCGATCACAAGAAAGTCGTGTCTATGGCATGAGCAGCCGCTTTACCGGTGCAAAGCTGCGGCGATGCTGCGGGCACGGGCCCAATAGCGTCAGCGCAGCGAGGTGTGCCGGCGTGGGATAGCCCTTGTGTATGGCAAAACCGTAGCCTGGATGCTTCGCTTCCATCGTCACCATCAATCGATCACGGGTGACTTTCGCGAGAATCGAGGCAGCGCTGATGGCCGGTTCCAACGCATCGCCACCAACGATCGCGCGGCCGCGGCAGGGCAGGTCCTTCGGCAGCTGGTTGCCATCGATCAGCGCCTCATCGGCGATGATCGCTAGGCCAGCCACGGCACGGCTCATGCCGGCCATGGTGGCCTGGAAGATATTCAGCCGGTCGATTTCGTTCGGCTCGATAAGCACCACGCACCAGGCCAGGGCGCGCTCGATGATCTGCGGATACAGCGCTTCGCGTTTCGCTTCGCTGAGTTTCTTCGAGTCATTGAGACCGATGATGGGGCGGGCAGGGTCAAGGATGACGGCAGCCACAGAAAGCGGACCCGCCAGCGGTCCACGGCCAGCTTCGTCGACGCCAGCCACTAAAACGCTTATTGCCTTTGCCCCGTCCCCCTCCCGAGGCTTCGGTTGGGATGAGGTGACGGTGGCACTTGCCTCAAACAAATCAGTCGCCATCAGTACCATCCACCAACTCGGCAATCGCCGCCGCGGCTCGTTCACCCGCGTGGCCTTCCAGACCGCTACGCAATGCTTGATGCAACTGCTCGAACGCGCTGACGATGTAGCCGCGTCGTTCGCTGTCCTGAAACAGCGTCAGCGTTGCAGCGGCGAGATTTCCGGCGGTGCACTCATCCTGCATGAACTCCGGCACCAGCAGTTCGCCCTGGATACCGCTGGCGCGCGCCAGAATATTGGGTAGCGCGTAGACGTCGGTTTTCAGCATTTTCAACGCGCGTGCAATGCGATAACTCAGCGGCGCGACGCGGTAGCCGACCACCATGGGTCGTTTGGCCAGCATGGCTTCCAGTGTTGCTGTGCCCGAGGCCAGCAACACCACGTCGGCCGCCAACATGGCTTCGTGCGCATGGCCGTCCAGCAACAGCGGTCCGGTTTCATCGCGAGGCAGTTTTGCCAGCAACGCCTTGAGCCTGGCGTGCACCTGCGGGTTGGCCGCGGGTATGACGATGCGCAGGCCTGGAAGTGCTGCGGCAACGCGGGTTGCCGCGTCGATAAAAATCTGGCCCATCCGCGCCAGTTCGGATGGCCGGCTTCCGGGCAACAAAGCCAGGATTGGCGCCTGTTGCGGCAACTGCAGAAACTCGCGCGCGCCGACGCGATCGGACACCAGCGCAAAGCGATCGGCCAGCGGATGCCCGACAAAGCGCGCATCGATGCCGTGTTTGGCGTAGATCGCTGGCTCCATAGGGAACAGGCACAGCACTCGGTTGGCGCTGCGGCCGATTTTCTCCGCGCGTTTTTCGCGCCACGCCCACACCGACGGGCTGACGTAGTGAACGGTTTTCAGGCCGGCCTGCTTCAGGCGCTGCTCGACGCCAAGATTGAAATCCGGCGCGTCGATGCCGACGACTATCGCGGGCTGCACCTTGAGCAATTTCGCAATCAGTGCGCGGCGCAGTCGCAACAGTCGCGGCAGATGGCTGATGACCTCGCTGAAACCGAACAGCGACAGTTCGTGGATGTCGTACCAGGATTCGAAACCCTGTGCCTGCATGCGGGCACCGCCAATGCCGACGAAGCGCACATGCGGATAGCGTTGACGCAGAGCGATGATGAGGTCAGCGCCGAGCTGGTCGCCGGAATCTTCACCGGCGATCAGTGCGATGAGTGGGGTGTTGGTGGAGACGTCGATGTTTTGCATTTCGTCTCCTAAGTAAAGCGGGACTCAGAGCGCGATCTTGATTCCCTCATAAGCGCGTAGCGCTTATGAGGGCGCATATCAGCGGGCTAGCGCGCGATTGCTGCGGTCAAGAAAATCGAGCATGGCGTTAACATCCTCACTCTCGCCTGCCTGTTTTGTCAGCAGTTCGCGGGCTTCGGGCAACGACAGGCCAGCCATGTAGAGGGTGCGATAGGCACGTTTGATTGCGGAAATACGCGCGGCATCGAAACCGCGACGTTTCAGGCCTTCACTGTTGATGCCACGTGGACGACCGTGCTGCTCGTTCGCCATCATCACGAAGGGCGGCACGTCCGAGCCGACCAGGCAACCCATGCCGATGAAGGCATGGGCGCCGACCTTGCAGAACTGATGGATGCCGGAATAGCCGGACAGGATCGTCCAATCGCCGATTTCCACGTGTCCGGCCAGTGCGGAGTAGTTGGAGAACACGATGTTGTTGCCGACCTGACAATCGTGCGCGATATGCACATAGGCCAGTAACCAGTTGTCATTGCCGATGCGGGTAACGCCGCCACCGTCACCGGTGCCACGGTTGATGCTGGCGAACTCGCGAATCAGGTTGCGATCGCCGATCACCAGCTCGGTGCGCTCACCGGCAAACTTCTTGTCTTGCGGATCACCACCCAGTGAAGCGAATTGGGCGATACGGTTGTCACGTCCGATTTTTGTCGGTCCTTCGATCACCACGTGCGGACCGATGACCGTGCCATCGCCGATTTCCACATCAGCGCCGATAACACTGTAGGCGCCGATGCTGACGTTTTCGCCAATGCGCGCGGAGGGATCAATCAACGCCGTTGCGTGAATCATTTCTCGGACCTCGCGGCACACATCAGCTCGCAGCTGGCTACCTCTTTGCCATCGACCAGAGTGCGCGCGACAAAGATACCCATGCCGCGCATCAGGCGCTTCAGACTTACTTCCATACGCAGCTGATCACCAGGTCCGACGACAGCGCTGAAGCGTGCGTTGTCGACCTTGACCAGATAAAACAGCGGGCTGCCGGCGTTGCCTTTCATGCGGCTGCTGATCTGCGTCAACAGACCTGCGGTCTGCGCCATCGCTTCGACGATCAGTACACCGGGCATGACTGGGTGGCCAGGAAAGTGGCCCTGGAAAAACGGCTCGTTGATGGTCACATTTTTCAGTGCGACCACACTGACGTCAGGCACGATCTCGATGACGCGATCCACGAGTAGGAATGGATAGCGATGCGGAAGCAGTTCCTGGATCTGCTCCACATTCACCGGCATGGTGATGGCGGCAGGTTTGTCACTCATGATTCTTGTCCTTTTCCAGCGCCGACAGTCGGCGCGCGTACTCATCAAGATGTTTGAAACGCGCTGCGTTCTTGCGCCATTGGAGATTGGCTTGCAGCGGCACGCCCGACGAATATTCGCCCGGCTCACGGATCGAGCTGGTGACCAGGCTCTTGGCAGTAATGGTAACCCGGTCGGCCAGCTCGAGATGACCGAGTACGCCGGCGTTGCCGCCGATCATGCAATAGCGACCGATTTTTGCACTGCCTGCCACCGCGGCACAGCCAGCCATGGCAGTGTGTGCGCCGACATAGACGTTGTGGGCGATCTGGATCTGATTGTCCAGCCGCACGTCTTCCTCGAGTACCGTATCGTCGAGCGCGCCGCGATCAATGGTGGTGTTGGCACCAATCTCGCAATCGTCACCGATGCGCACGCCGCCGAGCTGCGGTAGTTTGATCCAGTGATCTTTGTCGAAGGCCAGGCCAAAACCATCCGAGCCGATCACCGCGCCCGGATGCACGAGGACGCGCTTGCCGAGGGTCACGCGTATCACCAGTGTGACCCTCGCGACCAGGCGCGATTGCGCACCGACGGTGCAGTCGGTACCGATCATGCAGTGCGGGCCCAGTATCGCGCCGTCCTCGATAACGGCCCCATCCTCGATCACGCAGCAGGGTCCGATGCTGGCGCTGTTGCTCACTCGTGCACTAGCGGCAACCACCGCACTGGGGTGAATGCCCGGCGGAGCGGAGGGCAAACGTTCGAACAACGCGGCAATCTTGGCGTAGGTGACGTAAGGGTCTTTGGCTATCAGCGCAGCTGTCGGGCACGAGGTCAGATTTTCCTCGCGCAGCACGACCACACCCGCATGCGTGGCGGAAAGCTGGGCATCGTATTTGCTGTTGGAGAGAAAACTCAGCTGACTGGCGGTGGCGCCAGCCAGTGTACCGACGCCATCGATACGGTGCGTGCCGTCGCCGTGCGACGACAGCCCGAAACGTTCGGCCAGCTCGGTCACTGAATAGGACAATTCGCTCAAGAGCATGCTCCGCACATCGGCGCCCGGCGGGACGCCGGTGCGCCGGGCTTGATCATCAGAACTGGCTACCGAAGGTGAACTGGATCTTCTCTTCGTAATGACTATCGTCGGCCTGGGTACGGAACGGATGCGCCAGGCTGATGATCAGCGGACCGATCGGCGCTTGCCAGTGCACCGAGACACCGGCCGATGCTCGCAGGGTGCTGGCGCTGAAAGTGCTGAGGCTCTGGTAAGCATTACCCACATCCATGAACACGGATACGCGGGCGGTGTTGATGTCCTTCAGGAACGGCAGCGGTAGATAGACTTCCGTCGTGCCGAGCACCTTGAACGCGCCACCGATCGGCTCGGCGTAATTACCGTCCGGGCAGTAGCCATTTTTCGCCGGAGCGACATCGGCAATACAGACGCGTGGTCCCAGGGTGTTGTCCTGGAAACCGCGCACGTCGCGCACACCACCTGAATAGAAGTTCTCAAAGAACGGGAAGTCCTGCCGCATATCGACGAGGGTGTGGTCGGTGACGGCATTCTGCAGGGTGGTGTAGTCGCTATCGCTGATGCCATTACTGCCATAGGTCTTGCCGTAACCCACCTGACCATCCAGATAGAGCACAAAGCCCTTGCCGATTGGCCAGTAATGGTTGGCTTCGGCGGTGAACTTCCAGTACTGGATGGTGGAGCCTGGTAATGCGATGTCCGCCGATGCCGAGATCAGGCCGCCACGCGTTGGGGAGAAGTAGGCGTTCCGCGTGTCGTGGTTCCAGCCCAGTGTGCCGGTCCAGGTATGGATGGTCTGGTTGCCGATTTCATTCTGGTAATCGATCAGTACCTGCGGGCTGTAGCCCGGGATCAGGCTGACTTTGTCGCTGCTGATACCCAGGCCGACGCGCACGCCATCCGTTTCGGTGATCGGAATGCTCAGATAGCTAGAGAAGCTCTTATCACTGGTCGAATAGTCGGCGAAATCAGTATCGCCGTAGTCGGTTTTGGAATATGTAGCGTTATAGCCGATACCGACATTACTGTCGGTGAGATACGGATTGAAGTAGTTGACACTGAACTTCGTGTAGTAGCTGCTGCGCTCGCCGCTGATCGATGCGCTGTCGCCTGTGCCAAAGATGTTGTTCTGCGACACCGACGCGTTGAGGATGATGCCGGAGTACTGTGAATAACCCACACCAAACTGCAGGCTGCCTGCGGACTGCTCTTCGACCTTGACCGTAACGTCGACCTGATCCAGCGAGCCTGGTATCAGTTTCTTGTCGATGTCCACGGTCTTGAAATAACCCAGACGCTGCAGGCGGATCTTGGAGCGGTCGAGAGCCGCCTGCGAATAGAAGGTGCCCTCGAGCTGGCGCATTTCACGGCGCAGCACATCGTCCTCAGTGCGGGTATTGCCCTGGAATACCACGCGGCGCACATACACTCGCTGACCTGGTTCGACGAAGAGGGTCAGGTCGACGGTATGGTTGTTCTTGTCCAGTTTCGGAATCGGCGTGACCTTGGCGTAGGCGTAACCGATGTTGGCCAGAATCGCCTTGATCGCCTTGCCGCTGGTTTCGATGGCCGAGCGATTGAACAGCTCCCCCTTTTTGACGTACAGCAGCTGGCGCAGCGTGGATTCCGGCAGGATCAAGGTGCCGAGGAGCTTGACGTCGGAGATCGTGTAGGTATCGCCTTCCTTCACGCTGGCATCGATGTACATCGAGCGCTTGTCGGGGGCGATGCTCACCTGGGTCGAGTCAACGCCGAAATCGGCGTAACCGCGATTCATGTAGTACGACTGCAGTTTTTCCAGATCGCCGGAAAGCTTTTCGCGCGAGTACTGGTCGTCCTTGGAGTACCAGGACATCAGACCCGGCGTGTTCGACTCGAAACCGGTGCGCACTTCCTTGTCGGTAAATGCGTGGTTGCCGACAATGTTCAGTTCCTCGATCTTGGCCGCTTTGCCCTCGCGGATTTCGATATCGACAGCGACTCGATTGCGTTCCAGCTGGGTGACATGCGGCGTTACCGAGACGTTGTACTTGCCGCGGTTGTAATACTGGCGGACGAGCTCCTGTTGCACATTGTCCAATGCCAGGCGGTCGAAGGTCTCACCCTCGGTGAGGCCGATCTGCTTCAGCCCTTTCTTCAGGTCATCGGTTTTGATGTCCTTGTTGCCGCGGATCGTCAGCTTGGCAATCGACGGCCGCTCGACCACCTTGATCACCATGATGTCGCCTTCGCGATCAATTTCCACGTCGCTGAAGAACTTGGTCTGATACAACGCACGGATGGCTTTCTGGGCCTGGTCATTGGTCAGACGGTCACCCTTGCTGATGGGCAGATAGGTGTAAACCGTACCAGGAGCGATGCGGCTGAGGCCGTCGATACGAATGTCTGACACCACGAACGGGTCGAACGCAAACGCATTGGCGGAGAGGGAGGCAAGCAGGATCAGCGCGGCGATACGCTTCATCGTCGGTTCCGTTGGGTTATTTCGATGGAGCAGCCAACGTGGCCGCCCCGATCAACACATGAAACAAGGCAACGCCCTGCTTCGAAAAAGAGTACGTGCTCTGCGGGAGCACATCGCGTAACGCACCACATCGATCTGCTGCATCAAGAGCAGAGGAGCTCCTCACCGATACATCCGATTTGCCTGTCATCGCCATCACGACAGCAAAATGCCATGGATGTCGTTGTAAAACGCCAGCCCCATCACGGTAAACAGCAGAGCGATGCCGATGTACTGACCAACAACCATCGTCTGCTCGCTAACCGGACTGCCTTTGATCAGCTCGATTAGATAATACAGCAGGTGCCCACCATCAAGGACGGGAATCGGCAACAGGTTGATGATGGCCAAACTCAGGGACACCAGTGCAAGAAACTGCAGAAATGACGCAAAACCCATGCTGGCCGAGGCGTTCGCCACCTGGGCGATGCCAATCACGCCGTGCAGGTTCTGGGTCGAGGCTTCGCCGGTAATCAGCTTGCCGAACATGGCAAATGTCTGTGCGGCGTTGTGCCAGGTACTCTGCAGCGATGCGCCGAAAGCCTTGATCGGTCCATAGCGCACCATGGCTTCTTCAGGCATTGGAGCGCCGATGCCCATCACCCACTTTTGCGGCTGACCCTGCAGTGACTCCCACTTGGTGACGACGCTGAGTTTTTTCGACTGACCGCTGCGCTCGATCACTACGGTGAGCGTAGGTGATTTGACCGCATCGGCCTGTACCAATTTGCCGAAAGCTTCGAAGTCACTGACGGACTGGCCGTTGACGCTGATCAGACGATCACCACCTTGCATGCCGGCAAGGGAGGCGGGCATGCCTGGCGTCACCGATGCAGCAATCGCCGGTGGTGGCGCTGGCTTCAGACCCAAGGCATCGAAAGACTTTTCAACCGGCTGTCCGGCCGGTAGCTGGTCCAGCGGAAGCACAAGCTGGCGAGAACGGCCATCTGTGCCGCGGACGGTTATCGGCAGAGGCGCGCGCCCGATCAACCCGTTCGCCAGCGCGTCCAGGGAATCGCCCATGGTCGTCATGGTCTGGCCATCGATGCTGAGAATGCGGTCGCCGGGCAGGATACCTGCCTTGGCGGCAATACTCTGCGGCGTGGCGGTGATGACGGGTACATAGTCCGGCCGTCCCAGCATGAACATCAGCCAGAATGCGGCCAGCGTAAAGATCACGTTGAAGCCGGGTCCTGCGGCAACGATGGCGATACGCTTCCACACGGATTTGCTGGTGAATTCCTGGTCGCGCAGGGCCGGATCGACGTCACCTTCGCGTGCGTCCAGCATCTTGACGTAGCCGCCGAGCGGGATCGAAGCAATCTGGTATTCCGTGCCGTCGCGGCCGGTGCGTTTCCAGATGGCCTTGCCGAAACCTACCGAAAAGCGCAGCACCTTGACGCCACAGCGCCGCGCGACCCAGTAGTGGCCGAACTCATGAAAGGTCACCAGCACGCCAAGCGTGACGATCAACCAGAAAACCGAGCCGAAAAAAGAGTTCATCAATCGCCGTTGGAAAGTGACATCACGCCAAGAATATCAGCAAGCATTGCGCAGAATGCGCCGAGCGGCTTCCCGGGCCACCCGATCACGTTCAAGCAAGATCTGAATATCGACCACGGCTTGCGCTGGCAGTTCCGCAAGAACCGACTCTACGACGTCGGCAATGGAAAGAAACGGCAGTGCGCCGGCCAGAAATGCCTCCACAGCGACCTCGTTCGCGGCATTCAGCACGGCAGGTGCGTCGCCGCCAGCGCGCAGCGCCTGAAACGCCAACGCCAGGCAACGGAACGTCACCAGATCGGGCGGTTCGAAGGCTAGCGGTGCGCAGGCGGTCAGATCCAGTGGTGCGACGCCGGCATCGACTCGCTCAGGCCATGCCAGCGCGTGAGCGATCGCGGTGCGCATATCGGGGTTCCCCAACTGCGCCAGCACGGAGCCATCGACGTATTCGACCAGCGAGTGCACCAGGCTTTGCGGGTGCACCACCACGCCGATCGCATCGGCTGCGGCGCCGAACAGGTGATGCGCCTCGATCACCTCGAGGCCCTTGTTCATCAGCGTGGCCGAGTCGACCGAAATCTTGCGGCCCATCACCCAGTTGGGGTGTTTGCAGGCCTGCTCCGGGGTAATGTCGGCCAGTTCAGCCCGCGTGCGACCGCGAAACGGGCCACCCGAAGCGGTGAGCGTTAGCCGTCGAACACCTTTGTGCAGCATCGGTCTGCCACCGGCCAGGCCTTCAGCAGGCAGGCACTGGAACAGCGCATTGTGTTCGGAGTCGACCGGAATCAGCGCGGCGCCGCCAGCAGCGACCGCATCCAGCAGCAGCGGGCCGGCCATCACGATGGCTTCCTTGTTGGCCAGCAGCAGGTGTTTGCCGGCGCGTGCGGCCGCCAAGGTGGACTCCAGTCCGGCGGCGCCGACGATGGCCGCTACCACGGTATCGCACAGGGGGCTCGCCACGGCTTTGGTTAGGGCATCGTGGCCGCTGGCCACGTCGCATGGAACACCAGCAGCGCCGAGCTTGCGGGACAGCTCGGCCTCCAGAGCCGGATCGGCGATCACCGCCAGTTCGGGGCGATGCTGCACGCACAGCGTGACGAGCGCATCGACTTGCCGATGCGCGGTCAGCACGGTGGCGCGAAAACGCTCCGGGTGCCGGGCTATCACGTCCAGTGTATTGCCGCCGATCGAGCCGGTGGCGCCAAGTACGGCAACGTTCTTCATGTCACAAACCCAGCAGCATCAGGCCGGCGGCAAAGATCGGCAGCGCGGCAAATACGCTGTCCAGGCGATCCATCAGGCCGCCGTGGCCTGGCACCATGGTGCCGGAATCCTTCACCTGGGCATGGCGCTTCATCAGGCTTTCGATCAGGTCACCCACGATCGAGGCACCGACGGTGACGATGGCCAACACAGCGAGCCCAACGAGCTGGTCGCCGCGTACGTCGAACAGCCACCAGCCGCCCAGCGTGGTTACTGCCACGCCTGCGACCAGCGCACCATATGCACCGGCCCACGTCTTGCCCGGGCTGATCTGCGGGGCCAGTTTGCGCTTGCCAAAGGTGCGGCCGCTGAAATAGGCGCCGATATCGGCAGCCCAGACGATCACGAGGGCGAGCAGGGTAAAGCCGTGACCGTGCGGCTGTCCCGCGTGGATGCTGATCATCGCGACCCAGGCTGGAAACACCACGAATGCCCCGGCCAGCAGTTTGAGCGCGCGATTTTCCTGGGTGGGTGCTGCGCCGTACGCGAAATGACGTAGCCAAACGCAGGCAAGCAACCACCAGGCCACGCCCAGGGTCAGCACAATGGGCATCACGACAGTGGTGCGGGCTAGCCACAGCATCACGAACACTGCCGCCGCCGCCGCCAGCCATACGATCTGCCACGCTGTGCTTTTCAGTCCGCTCAAGCGCGACCATTCCCACAACGCAGCGAGGAAAGCAGCGGCTGCGACCAGCGTGAACACCGGTGTCGATGCGAGCAGGATGATCAGGATGACCAGCGGTGCGAGCACCAGGGCGGTGAGGGTGCGCTGAAGCAGCATCGGTATCCTTAACTAGTGGCGGCGACTTGCTCACCCGTGCGGCCATAACGGCGCTCGCGGCGGGCATAGTCTTCGATGGCGCGACGCAGGCAGGCTCGATCAAAATCGGGCCACAGCGTCTCGGTAAAGTACAGCTCGGCGTATGCGGCCTGCCACAGCAGAAAATTGCTGATGCGATATTCGCCACCGGTGCGGATGAAAAGGTCCAGCGGCGGTAGCTCGGCCAGGCTCATCCACTGACCCAGTCTTGCTTCGTCGATATCCTCGGCGCGCAGTTCGCCGCGCGCCACGGCTTCGGCCGCCTGACGTGCAGCCTGCACGATATCCCAGCGACCACCGTAGTTCACGGCAATGCTGACATACAGCTTGTCATTGCCGGCGGTTCGCATCATTGCCGCTTGCATACGTGCACGCAAGGGTTCGTCGAAAGCGCTCAGATCACCGATGAAGCGCAAGCGCACGCCGTTGCTGTGCAACTCGTCCACTTCCTTGTCCAACGCGCGGACGAACAAGCTCATCAGTGCCATGACTTCGTCTGGCGGTCGCTGCCAGTTTTCGCTGGAAAACGCGAATACCGTCAGCGCCTGCACGCCTTCGCGCATGCAGGACTCGATCGCTTCACGTACAGCCTTGCGGCCAGCGTTGTGGCCAAAGCTGCGCGGGCGATGCCGGGCTTTGGCCCAGCGGCCGTTGCCATCCATGACGATGGCGATGTGGCGCGGAACCGTGGGATGTCCTGCTCTATTCAGCACAGGTGTCACCGGCCCTGTCTGTTCGCAGATTTGTGGTGCGCGGACAAAAACAGGGATCCGCCTGTCGAGGAGACGCGCCGCAGATATGTGGACAGACAGGGCCGGCCCCAACGATTGGGAAATTATGATGATGGGGTGATATCCAGAAGGCGCGCATGCGGTAGCGTGCGGCTTGCCAAGGCAGCCAGCCTTGCCTGCGCCACGCACTTCCACCTGCGAACCTTCTGGATATCATGCCGCCTGCGCTGAATAGATCAGGACATCCCTTGGCCTCGGCGCCGGACATGGGGGTTGCGATGGCGCTCAGAGCGCCATCAGCTCCTCTTCCTTGGCCTTGACCACGGCGTCGACGTCTTTCACCGAGCGATCGGTGAACTTCTGGATCTCGTCGTCGGCGCGGCGCTCGTCGTCCTCGGTGATCAGCTTTTCCTTCAGCAGATCCTTGATCTGCTGAAGTGCGTCACGACGTACGTTGCGGATCGCGATTTTCGCATTCTCACCTTCATGGCCGACGTGCTTGGCCAGCTCACGGCGACGCTCTTCGGTGAGCGGCGGCATGTTCAGGCGAATCACAGTGCCGGCGGTGGTTGGCGTAACGCCGAGATCCGACGCCATCAAGGCCTTCTCAATCGGCGCGACCATGGGCTTTTCCCACGGCGTGATGATGATGGTCCGTGCATCGGCGAGAGAGACCGAGGCGACCTGGGTCAGCGGCATGTCCGCGCCGTAATAGGACACCTTGATGTTATCGACCAGCGCCGTACTGGCGCGACCCGTGCGAATACGGGTGAGATCGTGCTTGAGCGAGTCGATGCTCTTGCCCATGCGGGTCTGGGCATCAGTCTTGATGTCGTTGATCATGAAACGTTTCCCGGTGAATCTGGCAAGCGGATGATTATAGCAGCCGGGTTATGGCGAGCTGTATGCGTTGAAGCGAGAGGCGAGTGCGTCGCTCAGCCGCCGTCAACCAGGGTACCGATCGGCTCGCCATGCATGATGCGCATCAGGTTGCCTGGCACGGTCATGTCGTAAATGCGCAGCGGCATGTCATGGTCACGGCAGAGCGAGATGGCGGCGGTATCCATGACCGCCAACTTGCGCTCGATCACTTCATCGTAATCGAGCCTGTCGTAGCGAACCGCGTCGCTGTGCTTGGCCGGATCGGCGGTGTATACGCCATCGACCTTGGTCGCCTTGAGCAACAGGTCGGCACCGATTTCAACCGCGCGTAACGCAGCTGCGGAGTCGGTGGTGAAAAATGGGTTGCCGATGCCGGCGGCGAACAGCACCACGCGGCCCTTTTCGAGATGGCGGATGGCGCGGCGGCGCACGAAATCCTCGCTGACGTCGTGAATCTGGATGGCACTCATGACGCGGGCGATGCCGTTGCGCTTTTCGATCGCGTCCTGCATCGCCAGCGCGTTCATTACCGTGGCCAACATGCCCATGTGGTCGCCGGTGACGCGATCCATACCGGCCGCGGCGAGCCCGGCACCGCGGAAGATGTTGCCACCGCCAATGACTACACCGATTTCCACGCCGGCGCGCTGGACCTCGATGATCTCGTCGGCCAATCGGCCGATGACTTTGGGGTCAATGCCGTAGTCGGCCTGGCCCATCAGTGCTTCACCGGACAATTTGAGCAGGATACGGCCGTAATTCAGCGGGGTGCTCATGGAATCTCCGGATTATGTGTGGCAAAACAGCTGCATTGTACTGGCTGCTGGAAGTGGCTGGGAGAGCGTTTGCCACGTTGCGATTTATTTGTGTCGACTATTCGCTATACAGATGTAAAAAAGCCGCGGTTCCCCGCGGCTTTTTTGATGCTTGCCGAATGACGTTAAAACTCAGGCCAGGCCGGCCTGCTTCATCACTTCAGCGTGGAAATCCTCTTCCACTTTCTCGATGCCTTCGCCGACGGCCAGACGCACGACCGTGACAACGTCCGCGCCTTCCTTCTTCAGCGCTTCGGCCACCGTGGTGTTGGTATCCAGCACGTAGGGCTGGCCGAGCAGGGTGACTTCGGAGACGATCTTGTTGATCTTGCCGGCGATGATCTTTTCCAGGATTTCGGCCGGCTTGGCCTTGTCCTTTTCGGTCATCTGGCTCAGCGCGATGTCTTTTTCCTTGGCGACGAAATCAGCCGGTACGTCCTCGGCACGGATATGCGCCGGGTTCATGGCGGCGACGTGCATCGCAATACCCTTGGCCAACTCTTCGGAGCCGCCCTTGAGCGACACCAACACGCCGATACGGCCACCGTGGATGTAACTGCCGATCACGTTGTCGCTCTCGACGCGAGCCATGCGGCGCACGTCGATCTTCTCGCCGATGGTGGCGATCAGGGTCTTGGCCGCTTCTTCGACATTGCTGGCGCCCGGGTAGGCAGCCGCCTTCAAGGCATCGACATCCGCTGCGCCGGATTTCAGGGCGATATCGGCGACGGTGTCGGTGAATTTCAGGAAGCTGGCGTCTTTGCCGACGAAATCGGTTTCGCAGTTGATTTCGACCAGTACGGCGGTCTTGCCGGCCTGGGCGGCCACGATGCGGCCTTCGGCAGCGACGCGGCTGGCTTTCTTATCGGCCTTGGACAGGCCGGACTTGCGCAGCCATTCCATCGCGGTGTCGATGTCGCCGTTGTTCTCGACCAGGGCCTTCTTGCATTCCATCATGCCGGCGCCGGACCGCTCGCGCAGTTCCTTGACCAGTTGGGCGGAAATAGTGCTCATGGGTAGTCCTCCAAAAATTTGGATACGCCGCAACGGTTGCCCGCTGCGGCGCGAATATTTCTAGGGTGTCGCGACGGCGCGAAGCCGTCGCTGCACTGGCTTACTTGGCTGAGGCGCCATCGCGCGGGCCACGGCCACCATCGCGGCCACCATCGCGACGCGGAGCGCCGGCACCCTTCTTGGGAGCGGCATCACGGCGCGGGGCGGCCGGCTTGCGGTCCACCTTGGCGAC
>Ga0302230_10001016_pt1 | contig 19549 bp, 28 predicted proteins | sample II_Palsa_N2_1_FD_193523 | JGI IMG/M metagenome (GOLD analysis project Ga0302230, IMG submission 193523) | Peat permafrost microbial communities from Stordalen Mire near Abisko, Sweden - II_Palsa_N2_1 | ecosystem: Environmental > Terrestrial > Soil > Palsa > Peat permafrost | place: Sweden... | reverse complement strand
CAGAGCCGCTAAGAAGAAAAAATATTTTTTTTTCCTGCAGCAACTTTGTGGAGCGGATCTGATGGCCTTTTTTTCACGCACCAATCTGTTAGGGTCCGATAGTGAGGAAGCACTTGAGGACAGGCTCTAGGCTCTACCCAGTTTTAAAAAAAGCTTGTCATGGACGCGGACGAGACATTGCGACGCCTAGAGAGTCTCGCCGGTTCCGGGGACAGCACCACTGCGACTGCGACGGCACCGTCGTCAGCGTGCGGTGCCATTGTTGCTCTCATGGCCTCGCACGAGGGCAGCGCCGCGGTCCAACAAGCCGGCTGTGCCGCCCTCCTGCGGCAGCACATCTCGCACGCTGCAAACACATCGCAGCACGACGACGACGACGACGACGTGGGCCAGGTGCTGCAGTCCACGCAGGCCATGTCGCGCGCCCTCACCCTGCACGTGGACGACACGCGGCTGCACGAGACGGCGCTGCACACGTGGTGGGGCCTGGTGCTCGACGGCGCCGTCGTGGCTCGCCTGGGCCGTGATGCAACGGTGGCACTCGTCCTGGCGGTGGCGCGCGCAATGGGGGCAGCGGCCGCAAACAGCGACAGCGCAGAGGCCCAGCGGTGCGGCTGTGCCGCCCTGTGGCACGTGGCTGCGTCACGCGAGGCCGCCGTGGTCGTGTGGCAGGACGCGGCGGCACAGGACGCGGTCATTGGGGCGGTCGAGAAAGCACTGGCCGCGTTTGGAGCCGTGTCAAGCGATGTGGCCCGCTACGCCTGCGCCTTCCTCGAGAGCATGTGTGAGCTCAAGCACGTCGCCGTCGCCCTCGCAATGGCCCGGCCGCGCCTGGTCGACCTGGTCGTCATGGCCATCGGTGAGCACGCCACGAACGAACTCGTGCTGGAACACGCGACCAACGTGCTCAGACGCTTTGCAACGGACACGGCCGCCACCGTCAGCGTCGGAATGGCACCGCTCATTCGACTCCTCGTGCGCGTCATGCGAACCGTCTCGGGCAATGCAAGCGTCGTGCACTCTGCCCTTGCCATCGTCGACAGCACTCTCCAGCAGCGGCAGCAGCAGCAGATCGACCCAGATATGGTCTTTGAGCTGCTTCAGGTGACCAATAGCCTCATCCTGTTCCACAGGACCAGTGACGAGGTCATCGGCGCAGGTCTCGCTGTCCTGGCTACCCTCATACGTAACAACACACCTGTTAAGCTGTTTACGGAACCCTCATGCAAATAAAATACGCAACAGAGACGCAGCCATCAACACGCAGCCGCCTTGCCCTGGTAGGACTTGTCGACACGATCCGGCACGTGGCAACGTGGCCCTCCATCGGCGATGCCGTCCGAATGCAAGTTGCCCAGGTCATCGAGTCGATGGATGTTGCACAGAGGGCAAGCACGGGTGCGCCGCCAGTGGCGACATCGGCGACGGCAGCAACTCGAGCCCAACGGCGGGCCAGCCGCGCGCTGTCGGTGTATCTGTCTCGCGACAGCAGCAGCATAAGTGCAAACAACGGGTTGCTCACGCCCGATCAGTCGCAGGATCAGCTCTCAATCGCCGGCCGCAGCCTGAGCGAGGATTCCTACACGGCCGTGTCAACCCCCGACAGCACGAGAAATCCATGCATCAGTGCTCAAGCAGAGGAGGTGTTTGCGGTGCCGCCTAAATTAACGCTCTCCAACAGTCGACGGGTAGCCCAGCCACTCCCATCGGCGGCGACACAACAGGGTTCGTCCTCTTCACGTCGACAGTCACTTCATCTCGAGCCGCCGGTCCACGCGGACTTTGGGCCCGTGCCGCTGCCGCCAAACGGCCGATCGCGCCAGCCCTCCAACGTGAGCAGCCTGAGCTTTGGCAGCATCAAGAGCGGCAGCGATTACGTGACGGCCGACTCGAGCAGTGGCGGTCCCGGCTATGCGGTAAATATGGCCGAAGCCGACCAAGTCTGGGCCAGACGACGGTCGTCGGGGTCGGGCAGCTTCCAAAGCGTCGATCTGGCCGGGGCGCGTCGCCGAAGCAAACAACAACAGTACCACCAACAGAGCGCCATGTCGCATTCGTCCAGCATGGTCACGTTGCACTCTGCCGCGATCTCGTCATCCAGCACGTCTGTGATCAACTCGGGTACGACGGCAGACCAAGGCGACTCGTCCAAGGCGTTTGACGTTTCGCAGCTGTCGTTGGCCGAGATGCTTGTGATCGTGTGCTGGTCGTCTCACGGCTGGATCCCGCCGTTCATTCCAGCTGCCATCACGGCCTGCTGCCTTGGTGAACTTCTCTTTCACGAGACGATCGCGATCGCGCAGCAAATGCGGCTCGACGGCATCCACCGTGTTCTCATTAGCAAGGACGCAGCCGACCATCCTGCGATCAAGCACAACAAGCTGCTCCGCTCGCTCTCTGATCTGATCGAGGCCACGCCGTCACACCACAGCTTTCGCAGCTGGATCAAGCGCCTTGGCAAGCCCTCTCACGTACGATTCAAAGAAACAGGACGACGAAAACAAAAAATCGATTATTCTTTTTTCGTATCGTAGCATTTTGTCACGGTCGGAGTTTTCCAGAGCCTCGTGCAAAAGGGCGTGTTTACTCTCGACTCGGGCGCGGTGATCACGGGCGTGCTCAGTACTGACCCGACGTTCTTTCCATACAAGCTCGTGCGAACGTCCATTCCGCAGCAGATCGTTTCGCAGCTCCAACGGGCCTTGCTAATGGACCCGCGGAACGGACTGGCCCCGACCGAGTGGATTGTCCTTCGAGCCCTGGTGCAGCTGCAGGCCATCTCGTGTGTTTTGGAGGGCCTCGCACCCGCCCAGCAAAACGCGGCCGTCCAATCGCTCCAGGTGATCCTGAGCACCGAGACCAAACGATCGATGATCCCCAGCCTGCTCACGTTCATCTCCAGTGGCGGCAACGGACGGCTGGCCGCGGCGTCGACGTCCTCGGTGCTGTCGTCCGACGTTGCTGCCACGGTCGTCAACCAGGTCATTCTCCAGGACTGGAACTGCTCGACGCGCGTTTGGGCTGCTTCTACGTCGCGCGACGATCGCGTCGATTTCACCGCCGAGTTTCTCGACGAAACAAAGTGTGCGTGCCTCAGCAGCAACTATGTCCCACCAGACGCGGCCTCGCTCGATCAACGATTCGTCACTGCTTCCGAGACTTGGGAGGACTTTGGAGGTTGGTACGGGTACGACTGGTTTTCGCAGGACGCGTGGCAATACACCAGCAGCCGTCGTCTCTCTGGCTCAAAGTTTTACTCTGGTAACACGCAAAAGAAAAAAAAATTTTTTTTTTCCTTGCAAAATCTTAATATTTATTCTGTTTGCAGACGAACACTCGCGCAACCAAGAGCCACATCAGTCCCGCAGTGGACGGCGTCGAATGTCGATGGTTGCGTTCTCGAGCGGCATCAACGGCGGCGGCGGGAAACGGAACGGCAGCATCCAAGAAGAACCAACGATGCAGTTTGACAAGTTCCACTCGACTATGACCGTGTTGGACAAGCGAATGAGCCGGAGCTTCTCCGTGTCGGCTTCTCCCAGTGAAGAGGCCGTAGTGTTGCCTGCAAGCCTGTCTCTGCCACCGCCTGCATCGTCGTTCACCTCGAATCGAGCCAGCAAACATTTCACTCCAATGTCGCCGCCTCTGACTGCGCCGATCGACGGCTCTCCTTCGCATGCACCCTTTACGGCCTCTTTCGACTCGCTCCCCCCTCTCGTGCCGCCGTCGAATCAGACGGCAACACGCCAGCGGACTCGCAGTGCAAGCACCGCCGTCAGGCCGCGGCCAATGTCGTCTGTCCTGCAAATGACCGACCTGGACGACGAGACCGTCTGGCAGTCTGCCCAGCCGGCCCACTCGGCTGCTGCCGACACCTCTGATTTTGACTTTGATGCTCGCTCGGCTCACATCGAGCTCTAACTACCGTAGTAGATACTCTGCTCATAAAATAATTTGCTATCCAATTGTGCGCAATGCGGTTCATGGTGTCCTGTCACAGTTTGCTAGACACCTGCTTGCGCTCAGTGTTGATGCGCTGGTAAAAGGGGAAGAACTCTGGCAGATCCGACCACGGGCTCATCTCAAACTTTGGCGGGCGCTTCTCTTTGAAGCTCATGACTCCCTCGGCGGCATCGTTCTGTCGGCCGATCCAGAAGATGAGCTTGGACTCGAGCAGGTGCTGGGCCTCGGGGGTCTGGCCGTCGATCTGGCTCGCCCACAAGAGGGACTTGTTCATGAACGTGGACACGGCCGAGGTGTTGTTGGCGATCTCGGCGGCGATGGCGAGGGCCTTGTTGAGGACCTCGGTCTGGGGAACGACGTGGTTGAAGAGCCCCGAGGCGCTCTCCTCTTTTGCGGTGAAGACGCGGCCGGTGGAGGCCCACTCGAGGGCCTTACCGATGCCGACGACACGCGGGAGGAAGAACGAGGACACGGCCTCGAGGGCGATGCCACGTCGTGCAAACACAAAGCCGACCTTGGCACTTTCGGCAGCGATGCGGATGTCCATCGGCAACGTCATGGTGATGCCCACACCCACTGCTGCGCCGTTGATGGCGGCGATGACGGGCTTGCGGCAGCGGTGGATGGCGAGCGAGACCTGGCCGCCCTGGTCGCGGTGCGCGTTGGACGCCGTCATGCCGTTCTCGCCCTTGAGCTTTTGGTCGTCGTACATGCCAAAGACGTTGCCCTGCGTCAGATCGGCGCCCGCACAAAATGCTACGCGCAACAAAGACGTTAGATCGAGAGAGAGAGAGAGAGAGAGGGACAGAGAGAGAGAGAAGATACCGTTGCCCTTGCCCGTGACAACAACCACACGGATCGAGTCATCCTTGTTGATCTCGTTGAAGAACGACACCAGCTCCTCGCCCATCGGCCAGTTGAATGCGTTGAGCTTATCGGGGCGGTTGAGCCACAGCACGGCGATCGGGCCGCGCTTCTCTGGCAGGATGTGCACGTATTTCTAAGCGGGGAGGGTTTTGTTTTGGTTTTCCGTTCGGTGATCGCATGGGCCGTGCATACCGCGTCCATTTCGAAAAAGATGGCCTTGGTACGGACACGCTCGCTCGCAGTCCCTCTCGTTTCTAACCCCTTCCCAACTCATAGTTTGGCGCGTTCAGGCCGTCCATGGTCGCGCTCAGCGGCTACGTCAGGTGCGCGCGTCTGTGCTTTTTTTTTTTTGCTTGGCTAACAAAACACGCGCTCGGAATACAGCAAGGTCACATGGAAGCTCAACTCGTCACGTCGGGCCAACCACCGCAAGCGGTTGGAGATGGTGGACAACACGGTCAACGCGATCAAGTCGGTCTGCAACATCAAGGCGCTGGTAGGCTTTTTTCGTTTGTTGCTTTGTTTAACACGGACGCCTCATCTTCTGCAGAGCAAATATGTAAAGTACGAGGGACCTGAGCGCTATTTCAAGATGGTCCTGCCATCGCCATACAACAAGACTGGGAGGAAGGGCATCCACAAGACCCCTCACTTTACAAAGCTGCCCCGAGAGTTTGAAGACATGTACGATTTTTCTTGTTTTGGCAATGACTTGACGTTTTTCCCCTTCTATGCACACAGTCACAACAAGTAAACAAGCACGCAGCAGAGGCTGCAACTGGCTGTACATATAAAATAATAATTCAAAAGATCTCGGTCCTTTTTCAGCAATGTACAAACGAAAAAGAAAATCACAACATAGAGGTTGGGCTTTTTTATTATTATTCCTTCCTTGGGATCTCAGTGATCAGCCTCAATGGCACGTAGTGTATGGTTTCATTGCGCAGCAGAGCCGGAGGAAAACAGCTTGTCCATGTTGGTGCCCAGCATGCCAGCGACCATTGCAACCACCGTGGCGCCTTGGGCGAGGATACGGAACCGCATCATCCGTTGTGAGTTCTCTTTGTTACCCTTGTTGAACTGGTACAGGCCGCCCGCGAGGATGCCGCACGTCAGAAGCGCGCCCATCGGAACAAACGGGTCCTGCTTGGTCTGCATACAAGACGACATGTCAAACGCTGCGATCGATGCAGCGAACAATAAAACAACAACACACCTTCCGGGCAAGCTTTTGCAAGAACGACTCATTGCCGATCTCTGGCGTGGTGGGGGGTTGGTACTTCTGCAATGCCCAACCATGTTCAACTTGATCGCATGACGACATCTTTCCCATTATTACCAGGTCATTCTTGCGCTGCTCGCGCCACTTGGCCACGGCCTCGGGCGATGCTGCTCGTAGCGACTCTGCGATGTCCGCTTCGGTTGTGGGGCGCATTGCAGGTGCCATGCCTTGAATCCTTTTACGTTTTGCTTTCCAGCGGTTGGATGGGCAGTGCAATTCAAATAAAGATGCTGCTGCGGTTGCGGTTGTCGTCTCCTTTTGCAGCTCTGCAACGTCTTGCTGCGCCCTTCTCGTCGTCGTCGTCGTCGTTGACACGTAAGAACGGCCACGATCACATTGACCTCCCTTTTTTTTCCCCTCTCTCCTCTCGGACTGACCTGGTCGTTTTCCAAAACACATGTCAACATGGGGATGTCCAATCGTCCGATCCCGATAGTCAAAGGCAAAGCTGCAGTTGTCGAGGAGCCCAAGGACGGCGCGGTCACGTTGCAACTGCCGCTCGTGCAGACTGCCTCTGCGTAACGCTGAACTGTTTGCAAGCGGCGCAACTAAAACGGGCGTGAACATTGCAGGACCAAGTTTGTCGTCCCTCTCAATCAGACGCTGCACGAGTTCCTGCTCGACGTCAACCACGAGCTGCAGCAGGAAAAGGTCCGTGGGCCGCAGCGGCCAAAATTTGTAGACCCTGCCACGGGTGCAGAGCTGGACCTCTCGTACGTGCGCGCTGGCTGGAGTCTCAACTGTGCTCATTTGCGCCTTGTTGCTTGCAGACAAACAATGTTTAGCACACTTGGAAGGAACTTCAAGCTAATGTGGGGAAATGGCTCTGTCGACTATGACAGCGCCAAGTTCCAAGGTACCTACCTACCTTGTCCCGACTTTTGTTGTTGACTCTCTTTGCCAGACATTTTGATGGCAAAGAAAAAGGCAATCCAAGACACGGACGCAAAGATCGGTCAACTCACACGCGTCCAGCAGACACTCGACCTTCGGGCCAACTTGTTTGGGCACGCGCTGCGTGGCTCTATATTTACTCTCTTGGTATGCAAGGAGGGAATTTACGAAAGGTACAGCCAAAGCATTAAAAAAAAACAACGTCGGCACCATACAGGCGGCACAATTCGGCGCCATCATCTATCTGACATACGACATTGGCTGGGATATTATGGAACCCTCGACGTATCTGCTGGGGCTTGCGTACAGTGCTTGGGTGATGCTTGTTCACAATCTCACAACGAAAGAGTTTGCATTTCCCGTACACGTCGAGGCTGTGATCGAAAAGTACCGCTCGCGCGTCTATGAGAAGAACAAGTTTTCCCCTGGTGCGTGCGCTATACTTTGCAATCGGAGAATCTAACTACCCTCGCACAGATCAACTGGCCCTGCTTCACGGCGAGCTCCTCGATATGAAAAAGAGTATCTCTCTACCCCCACTGTAGCTTTAGGTTGATGTTTTTAAGTTGATGTGAGAATTCTATTAAAAAAAAAAACACAAACAACAAAGAGAAACTAAAAAAACCAAATAAAGAAAAAAAAAATACTCGAAGCGTCGGCTTTTTCATACGGCAATTTCCTTTCCGAGGGCGACCAAAGCCTCCTTGTGATCCTCGGGATAAGCGACGGGTACCCGGAGGTTGGTGACCAGTGCGAGGCTGTTTTTCAAGAACGTGGTCTCCTGGTTGGACCGTTGTGCAATCTGGAAAACGGTCGCTGCCACCTTGCGAAGCTTGTTGCTACTGGCGAGGTTGGAGAGAGTAACGAGCCGATTGAAGAGCTGCAAGGCGATCCTGGCACGCTTGGGGTTCTGGGGAGTGTCTGACTCGGTGCTCTGGAGGTACTGCAGGATTTCGTTGAACAATGGTGCTGAGATCGAGTCCAACTCTTGCGTGTAGCGCTCGTCTCCGTCGTATAGGACATCATTTGTTTCGACTAGTTAAAGTTTTTTTAGACATCAATGAAAGGGAAAAAAACAAGAACGTACTGCCTTCGATGACGTATGGCAGAGTCTTTTGGCGGAGACCGCTCAAAAGTGCCAGCAGGTTTGTGTAGACTTCAAACTTGCCCTCGCCCTTTCCCTCCCTGTTGAGAGAATAACTAAATACTTGTGTCTTTGTTATTCTTTTTTCGCCATACCATTTGAGCTCTGTGAACGAGTTGATGAGGGCCTTTAGGAGGAAGAACGGTCCGTTGAAGGGGCTGCCGGGCACGACCAGGAGTGTTGATGCAAGGTTGCTGAGGTAGGAGACGAGCCATGCCTCGCGCAGATGAGGCTCAACGCCATTGAGCTCTGACTCGGTGAGTTTGGGGATTTCGTAGATGAGGGTGATGTCGGCCTTGATCAGGGCCTCGGCCTGCGAAACACACCCTGAGATCAGGGCAACCTGCGAAGCGAGAACGTAGAGCGATAGGCGCGCCCACACGGACACAAGCGACGGGATGGTGATGTAGCAGAAGCCGACGGCGGCGCGGACAAAGGCAGCCGTCTTGCGCGTGTGCTGTCCCTTGACAATGTGGTGGATCTTAATAACCAGAGCACACACTGACTGCACGAGGAACTGGAGGACGACGTCCAAAGATGAGAACGCACCACGAGCAGTCACGTAAAAGTTGATTTGCTGCTCAAAGTCTTTGCCATAGTCGACCTGCCATGATGACCAAAAAAAAAAAAAAATGAGTACAACACAACCGTAACATAAATACCTTTTTGATAAACGCCATGATGAGCTCACCGATCTGGCGCTTTTCGTCCTCAAACGTGAGAGCGTTGATCGAGTCGTGCAGAGTCTTGGTGATGTACATGATACCGTTGACTCGGACGAGGTCGGTGAACGTGGTCTCCTCGGTGGCGTTTCGCGAAAAGTGTTGCATGATCGTCTTGCACACGTCCACTTTGATCGATGGGTTGCTGAAGAGATCCAGGAAAGACATAAAGTTTTCCTGTAACCGAAAAAGGAAGGTTCACAAAATAAAACTGCGCTCTTACGACGTACCATCGCGAGAATGTCGCCCGTGCTGGTAATGTGAGTAAGGATTTTTTCAACGATGGACTGGAGCTGGTTCTGCATTTGCTCGTAGGATCGGTTGATGCTAATGTGCTGGATGACACCGCCAAGCATGAAGTCGACGTCCGCAGGCTGCACCCACGAAACCAAAAAAAAAAAAAAAAAAAAAATGCATTAGGTAAATAAATAAATAAAAATGGCATCACACCGTAAAGTGCTTGGACGGGATCTCGATGAAAATCTCGGCGCAGGTGATGTAGTCGATCGGGTTGTCCAGCTTGTCGAGCACCTTCCAAATCTCGCGGAGGATCGATTTTTGGATTTCCTTGGGAGGGGCGCACAGGACCAAGTTGATGCCCAGGGTGCGGAAGAGCTGATGCTGCGGGTAAGCCACAGGGTCGGACGACTTGATAAGGCTTGTGAAGAGCACGGCCTAGGAGTTAAAAAAAAATATATCAAGGTTTCAGACTCGAAAAAAAATATTTTTTTGTTCGCGTTGCGCTTACATTGGCAGAGACGTATTCCGGAGGGAACGAAGTCAAGATCGAGTCGAGGACGATCGACGAGTTGCAGTGCTGTGTGTACTTGTCCAAGATTGTCTGAAGTACGTCCTTGGGAGACTGGAAAGCAACACACTGGAGGATCCAGTCGACTGCAGGTGTGAGCAGGTCAATGTAGGTTGTGTAGTTGAGGCTGTTCTCTTGGAGGTAGTCCTGCACTGCATCAGGCTTCATCTGCTTGTAGGTGAACGTGTAGTCGTAGAAAAGGGTGAAGAGATGCTTCTTGAGGTGAGGCGCGACCTCCATTCCCTTTCGGCAGAGGTAGGCACGGCAGTAGGTGGCCACAAGGGGGTTTCCGATGCCGCGAATCATCGACGCGAGACGCTCCAGGGCGTTCGAGTAGTCGTCAATGTGCAGGAAAGTGTAGCACTTGATGATTGCCTGTTTTTTTAGGTGGAATATTTTTATTACATGAAATACAAAATCTTCTTATACCATTTCGACAAAAAGGCGCGGAACGAGCTCACGGATGGAGGCAATCTTGAAGAACCAGTTGCGGCAGGTCTCCTTAGCCACCTCGTTGACCTGGTCGTGGGTAAACTTTTCGGGCAGGGGGATCGCGACCTTGGTGCCCGGAGGGATGTATGTCGACTTGCGGTGGATGCGATCATACACGAGACGGCCAAAGGTATCCAGGATCTCTGTGATGAGCACAAACTTGGACGGGTAAAACTGGGGGACCTTGGTGTCTGAGAGCATTTTTGCGTTCTGTATTTTTTTTTTCCCTCAAATGTTAGGACTTGCCAACAATGAACATATTAAACAAATTCACCTGGATGACAATCTTGAGCGATTTGACGCGCTGGTCGGCATCCCAGGCCGCAATGAGCTGCTGGTGGAGGTCGTCAATGTTTTTGACGTAGTCTTGCTGGGACAAATTGAGCATGGTCTGGATGTTGTCCTCGTCGTCCTCCTCCAGCGATTCCAAACGAGCCTTGGTCTTGTCCACCTTGGGAGCATCTTTGGACGAGAGGAAGCTCGTCGTGATCGAGAGGCGGCCCGACGTCGTGTACCTTTGGATAGGTAGTCTTCAGTTTTCTTCTGTAAACACTTGACAATACTTGGAGAGAATGCCGTTCTTCTTGGCAGCCCATGGCGTGAATGCGGACATGCCGTTGTCATCCTCCTCCTCTTCCTGTTTGCCACTTGCCTTGTTTGCTTGCTGTCGTCCGTGCGTTTTTTTATAACAATGGAACGACAATAAAACACAAACCTCTTGCAGATGAGACGACAGCGGGTCAAACACTGCAGCCGACAGCGGATCCGAAGCGGCAGAGGTCGCCGACAGAGGATCCGACGCCGACAGCGGGTCGTAGATAGCCACAGGCTTGGCCATGGACGTCACGGGTGTGCTCTGCAAACACAAAACAGATAAGCAATCATGAAGGGGCCAAAAAAAAAAAAACTTTGCGTATTCAGATATCATTACTGGGATCTCCTTGGGCTTGGGCGGCAGCAGCGGGTGGTCCGCCGCGCTCTCCGTCTTGGCCGCAACGAGCGTCTCCTGCTCCTTGGCGTAGTCGCGGGGCAGGACCGTCCTGTTTTTTTTTGTTTTTGTTTTTTGCACAAATGTTGGCACTCTTCTTCCTTCAGCTTGAGCCGCCGTACCAAGCAAATGCCATTTCTTCTTGGAAATCGACCTGCAAGAGAAGAGGGAGGAGAGTTAGAGGTCTCTTGTACGCGGAACAGAGAGCAGCGAGACACAAAGCGAAATCGGCGCCATAATTGAACGTGTTGCTCCCATCTGTTGCTCGGCTGAATTTTTTTATAAAAAACGAACATTTACGAAAACATTTCTGGCTGGGGAAGAGAGGAGACACAAAGGAGAACTGAGTGTTTATTTTTGAAGATTTTTAACAGAGTAATGTTCTTTTGTTAGCAGTTGCCCACGATGAAGTAGCCCTCGCTGGTTTCGGCGAGGTTCGTGATGACGGCCACGTTCCACAGACCCATGTAGTCGTCGGATCCGAGGGCGTATGCGATGCCGGCCTGCTGGTAGGCGCGGTTGTCGGCCACGTGGTTGTAGTTGTTGTCGCGGAACTCGTTGCACTGCCAGGTGGACGTGGTCGTGACGGTGAGGGGCTGCGATGAGGGGCTGATGCCCGCCGGGTTGCCGGCCAGGACGTAGTAGGTGTACGTGGTCTCGGCCTCGAGGCCCGTATCGTGGAAGTTGGCGACAGTGACGTTGACGAGTTCAAGGCCATCGCGCACGACCTCGTAGTACTCGGCGCTGTTGACATCGGTCCAGACCAGGAAGACCTCGTAGGCTTCGACGCGCGGGGCAGACAGGCCCACGGGTGCCGAGAGCGGCGGCGGGGGACCCGTGGTCGTGACCGAGACCTCGTTAGACTTGGCCGACGCACCACCCTGGTCGTTGAGGGCGATGACGACGTAGTGGTAGCGGGTGCCGGTGGCGAGGCCGGTGTCGGTGAAGCTCATTTCGGGGATGCCGCCGGGCACGGTGACTCGGACGCTGTCGCGGAGGACTTCGTAGGTGGTGGCGTCGGGGGAGGCCTGCCACTCGAGCGAGACAGTGTTGTCGGTAGCGTTGGTGACAACGAGGTTGGTGGGCGGGAGGAGCGGCGGCGCGCCCGATGCGAGGTGCTGGACCATTTCGTAGATGGCCTGCATCTGCGTTCCGGTCTTGGTCGCGTAGTCGCTGCCGGCGTAGCCCCACCAGTCAAAGCAGGCGTTCGGATTGCTCAGGACGAGGTTGGGCTCGGCCTGGGGGTAGAGGATGATGATGTTGTTGGTCTCGGCCCACTCGTTGTAGCCGGCGTGCTCGACGTACTGCAGGTCGATCGTGTCCCAGTTCTGGACGCATCCGTGCAGCGCCACGTGAAGCTTGCAGGTCGAGCCGCTCTGGCACGCCGTCGGCACGTAGACAAAGCCGGTGGCGTCCAGCGAGGTGGCGTCAAACTCACCGGTCTGGCCAAAGCGCAACAGGTTGTCCTCGATGTACGCTCCCGGCGGCTTGAGCTGGTTAAAGTAGAGGTGCTGCAGCAGGATGCCCGATTGGTCATAGTTGCAGTTGTTGATGTAGGGCGACGCCTCTCGGTTGCTAATAATTATATGTTTTGTTTTTGTTTTCAGATTTTTGACTCGAGGAAAAAAAACAAAAAGGTACCAGGCATTGCCATAGTCGTCCGTGACGTGCGAGTGGCCGGCTGCGATCGAGTACTCGGTGTAGACGCGGGGCTGGCCGTCCGTGGAATCTGTGCCGTTGACGTACTTGGCATAGAAGTCTTCCAGCTTGCGCGACTCGTCGGGGTCGACCGTCTTGTCCTGGGTGCCAGCGAAAATATAAACACGGCTCCTTTGAATTAATTACAAAATTAGTGGGAAAATTTTTTTAAGAGCACGTTCGATAATTTACTTGGCCAGGTTCGACAGAGAGTCAATGTCGCCACCGCGCTCGTACTCCTCGGCCTGGTCCTGGAGCTGCCCCACATTGACCATGGACGGGGTCGTCATGCACGCCGTGAGGGCGCTCGTCATGCTGTCCTGCGCGCAAAAGTACGCGCCACCCGCAATGCTGCCCGCACCGCGGAACAGGGTCGAGTACGCGACGTGCAGCTGCACCGCCATGAAGCCACCGGCCGAGATGCCGCTGACGGTGATCTCGTCCATGTCCACAGAGTACTTGCCCAGCTCTTGGGCCACGGCCGCTCTTAGTATAAAAGTTTTGTTAGTAGTGCCGGTTTTTCGCCTGCCAGCTTACCCTGTCGCCAGGCAGAGAGCCACTGCAGCAGCAGCTGCGATCCTCATTTTCTTTCTTTCTTTTTTGTGTGGGGAAAACAAACTTTTCGTCTCTCAGCTGACGCGGGGGTGCTTTAGGGTGAGCACTTGTATTAAAGATGGCTTGACCACACGTGCGTTTCTCAAAACAACGTGCAAATACGAGGCAACGTCTGTGCTGCGGTGCAACGTGCAGCGTCTTGTGCACTGCTATGCTCTCTCTCTCTCTCTCCCTCCTTTCCCCCTTTCCCCCTTTCCTTGACAGCACTCCTTTGTTTGAGAACGCGTTTGAAATATTTTCTCAGGGGACGTCAAACGCAAGTCCACGTTCAACCTTGCACTCCTGCAAAAATAGACGAGGCAGACAACAGAGCTATGGCCAGCTGGCGTGTGTACGTACGGCGAGTGCCACAATGGGTCCGACTGCTGCTCCTGGTGCCGCTGTTTTACGGCGTGTGGCTGGTCAGTCTGACCGGAGAGGGTGGAGGAAGGGACAGTGACAGTCTCGCGTCGCTGGGCGGCGGTGGTGGAGGCCACGGCGGACAGCGGAAACCCCTCGGCGCGTACGCCACGGGCCACGACGACACCAGCGTGCCGCGAGTGACCAAGCGCAAGCTGCCGCTGGTCGAGGCACTGGAGATGACAGAGGTCCGCAAGTCGCCGCCGCTTATGTGCCCCGTCATCAACCCTGCGCCGTTCGATGGGCTTGTGCAGATGAATCCTGCGTTCATCATCATCGGTAAGTGGGCACATCAAAAAAAAAAAAAGAGGAAGAAGGCCACAGTCTCACTGTGGTGTTTCAGGCGGGCAAAAATGCGGGACAACGTCCATGTACAACTATCTCATGAGCCATCCCAACGTGCTGGGCCTGATCCCTCCGGAATGCACAAACACACATACGGCGAGCCTCCTCCGCGCCGGGCCTCGTGTCATCGGAAACAAGGAGATCCGCTTTTTCGACAATGAAGCAGTCCAGCACAAGAACCTCTCCGACTACCTCCACTTTTTCCCCAAAGTGCCCGGCGAAGTATGCTACCTCTTTGCACCGCTCGATAATATAAACATGCAAACGTCAATCAGGTCGCCCAGTTCCGCATCTCCGGAGAGTCCACACCAAACTACATTTACAATCCCAAGGCAGCAGCAAACATCCGTTCGTTTTTCCCACCCGGTCAGAGCATCAAACTCATTGCTGTCCTTCGCGACCCTGTCGACCGTGCCCAGTCCCATTACTATGTATGTCATGTTTAAAACTGGGAATGTGTATTTATCCTGGCTTTTTTTTTTCCCAGCATGCGACTATCCCGGGCATGAGCAACATTTCACTGGCAGATGCTGTCACGATTGAGATGGATGTGCTTCGAAACTGCGAGACTGAGCGTCGCTCTGGCAACCGCATTGTAAAACGATTGGTTTGCTATTTTCACGACTAAGAAGCGTGTTCTCGTTTATCAGGACGAACACAACTGCCACAGCCAAGGAGGAATCGCTGGCATGGCGCGACGACGCGAGACGGCTCAAGGGCAGAGCAACAACTTGCCGGGTCTCCTAGGTCGCAACCGCGGGCAAGAACGCCCCCCCATGCCTGCTGGTGCAATTGGTAAAAAGAATTTTTTTTAAATGTTCCATGTTTTTTAATTATTCCCCAAATCTACGTAGGCGATCCAAACTCGCTTGGCCAGAAGACAAAGCGGAAGAGCCCATGGATCATGCAACTCCTCCACCGTGGCATCTACGTAGACCAGATCCGCGCATACCTCGAGCTCTACTCGCGCGATGAACTTTTGATCATCAAGTCGGAAGACATGTACAACAACGAGGCCGCGGTCATGGCCAGGGTGGCCGCTTTTATTGGGCTCCCGTCCATCAATTGGGACGACATTGTCGCGTTCAAGTACAACTTTGGCAAACGCAACATGGTCGAGAAGGACCCCACGTCCGCAAAACGGTATACTATGTTGTTTTTGTCTTTTCTCATACACGCCTCAATGCAGACACGACGAGATGACTCCTGAGCTGCGGCACACCCTGCAGCAGTTCTTCAAGCCGTACAACCAGGAGCTTTACGATCTCTTCAAGGAATACGACGTTCCCTTTGAGCCGTGGTCGTATTGAGGCGATTGACTTAAGGGTGCAGGGATTAGATTTTTTTTTTTTCCTTCCTTTCTTTGGATTCCCCATTCCTTTTTTTGTTTGCTGTTTGCATGTAACCATTGAATACACCGTATTTTAACAACAAGAACTTTTTGTTTGATCAAGTGCGAGCAAGGATCCACTTGAGGACGACGGCGATCTGGTCTTCCACGGCCAGCGAAGGGGCATGGCCAATGTGCGGAAAGTTGACGAGCTCTAGTTTCGAATTGAGAGTTGCCATCTTGTCTGCGTCCTCTTGGCGCAAGATGTCCGACTCTACGCCGTGGAGGAGGAGGATGTCGCTGGTGATCTTGACAAAGAACGACTCCAGGTTGACATCGGCGGCCGTGACGGCGCTGGCGATGCGCGGATCGTACTTGAGCCGGTACTTTATGCCCTGACCGTCTTGCTCCACCGGGTAGGTCGACGTCTGCGCAAAGTGCTGCCAAACGTGCTCTGGCAGGTCACCAAAGGTCTTGAAGACGCGCTTAAAGTAGTCCTTGGCCTCGTCCAGTGAGCCCAGGAGCGGATCCTTGCCGACGTACTCGAGCAGGCGCGTGAGCGACTTGGCCGTGACAAAGATGCCAATGTCGTTGAGGACGAGGTGCGTGATGATGCTCGGCTGGGTCGAGCACATCATCATTGCGATGATTCCACCTACAGGACAACGGGACGGCACGGGTCAGCAGTACAAGAGGTTGTGGACTTGTTGTTGTACCCATCGACGTGCCCACCCAGAAATCGACCGAGGTCAGCTGCAGGTGGGCCACAAACGCAAACGCGTCCTTGACGTAGAGCGCGTAACCGTACGCCTCCTGCGACTCGCTGGCGAGGTAGGTGCTGTTGCCGCGGCCCACCACATCCAGGCAGTACACACGCAGCTTGCCCGTGGCGGCGAGGGCCGTCGCGAGGAAGTCAAAGTCGCGTCCGGTGCGGCTCAGGCCGTGGACACAAACAACATTCTGTTTGGCAACGGCAGCAGTGCTGTCGTCCTCCCACAGATAGTAGGCCAGCGTGTGCGTGCTGCCCGATGCCTCTGTAACGACAAACCTGCACCACCGACAGGCTGTGTTAGTTTCCAGTGCAACAAAGGCGCTGCTGGAACAATACTTGAGGTCTGTTTTGGCTACGACCATTCCGGCGTTGTTCCAGACAGGGGAAAAAAAAAAAATAATACTTAAACATCGTCGTCGCTAAAGTCGCCGCCATCCAGCTGGAGGGTCACGAGAAGACGGTCGAGTTCATGCGTGGATTGGTCGTCGAGCGGCTTGGAGAGGATCCGCAGGAGATCGGCGACGATTTGCGGCGGCTCGGTTGCTGTGGGCTTGGCCACAATTTTTGGGGACATCATGGCGCGTCTTCTGAGCACGAGCTGGTCTTGCAGGACAGTCAGTGCTTCTTGTGCAGTCATGGGTGCTTGCATCAGGGCCTCGACGCCCTCAAAGACCTTGGTGAGTGCCTGCAGACTTGCATGCAGGTCGTCGGCCTCCACGACCGTGTTGCTGCGGTTCACGTATTCGAGCACTTCAGCTGGACGATCTCGCACGAGATCAGCAATTTTCGGATGGTGCCTATTTGATGCCGTCAACAAAAATAAAATTAAAAAAAAAATTTCTTTTGGTACCGAATCAACGAGTTGGACAGGGTACGCTCGAGTGAGATGAGTGGATCGAGGCGCTCGACGACAGGTTCGCGCGGCAACCGTATCTGCAAAAGGTGCAGAAACGAAAGCGTGATGTCCTGCACGGTGTCCTCTCCAAGCACACGAGACGGCAGCTGGACGAGCACAAACCTCTTTGACTTCTGGGACAGGAGGTCGGATGCAGCCTCGCGAAAGCCATCGTGAACATCCGTACTCAAGTGGATTGCAGTGCACAGGGCCAGCCCTGCATCACACACGCTGCTGTCTTGATCGTGCAAAATCTCGTCCAAAAGAGTCAACACGGTCGACATTTCTAAAAAGAGAAAGCACATTTATTTTTCTCACTTCTATTTTTGTAGAACGTACGGTTGATTTGGGATAGCTGGAGACAGACGCCGTGAAAACAGCTGACGGTGAGGTGACGGGCTCGCACGGTTTGCTCGCGCAGCCGTTTGTGCAGAGACAAGACGACGCGTTGAACATGGTCTTCCCTCTCCAAAAGTGGACAGTGCATGAGATGTCTGGTGATCCCCGCCGTCCACAGCCGAAACAGACGCAACTCGTTTGACCTTGACGGTTCCCTACACGTAAACCAAAAAAAAAAAAAATAAAAAAAAATTCAAAACACGAAAGAATTAAAAAAGGCCATATTACGGTGTAGGGTTTTGGGTAGTTAGGTCAAGCATTGTCAGGAGGAAGCGGTACGGGCTCGGCAGGAGCAGGTTGGAGGCACTTTCAGCAGAACATGACGAAGCGTGCTCGCGCTTGCCGCCGATGCCGCTATTTGTGAGATCTTCGTAGTCGTGCCGGACGACAACGTCTGCCTTTGACGAGTAACTGTCGATGGCGAGGCTGCGCTGGGCTAGGGCGTCCGCGACAACAGCGACGACCGTGTCAGCAGAGGCGGCGATGGCAAGCTGCATCAGCCGAACCGAGATGTGAGGGTCGCGATCGCTCAGCACTGCGGCCACCCTTGCTGCGCAGACCACCAGCGACAGTGGTGGTGGCTGCTGGTTCTCTTCTGCCAGTTGGGCCTTGGTCCAGTCTGAAATGGCGTGTTCCACCTCTGTAATTCTTGGGTAAATTTAACCAGACAAGAAAACGGACGTACGAGCAAGTCGCGAGTCTCGAGCCTTTTCGTAGCATGTGCGCAGTAGTGCCCCGATAGTGGCATCGTTGGTCGCGCTCTTCTTGCACAGCCACACAGACAGAAACGGTAGTAATAAATGCTGCAGCGGTCTCGATCCGGTCCCCTTTTCGTCCCTGCAAATGTGTTAATACTTGGATGACCGGGCGGGTGTTCGAGGCTTACAAAATGTGTTTATCGATCCATCGTGTCCAGGCCGTGGTGACCTTGAACTGCGCCTGCGTGAGGTTGATCTCCTGCAGCAGGCCCAGGAAGCCGTGGATGACCGTAACGGCGAGCTGTGTCTCTGGCAGGACCCGCTCGGTCATGCGACTGGAAAGCTGAAGGTGCACGAGGCGGACGAGGTGGCTGTAGGGCTCGACGAGCTCGTTGTGCTCACAGGCGAGTGTGAACGCAGGCAAGACCGCGAGCCTGACGATCGAGTAAGAGGATATCGCGAGTGGGTGAGCGGCGACAAAGGCGAGCGAGCACCCCAGCAGCGTCTTCGTGTGCTCCAGATCGGTGGCTGTATCCATGACCACCCGCAGATCGGCGAGCCAGGCCTTGAGCGTGTCGCGCCACGGCCACGTCACGTTGGACCGCTGCCAGCTCCTGAACAGCGACGGCAGGCCCTCGAGCACGACCAGCTGCAGCGTGACACTGTGCAATCGCAGGGAGATGCGCACGAGAGGAACCAGCACCGATTGCAAAAAGCGTCCATCGCCGAAGCTCTCGCGCTGCTCCTTGGGCGAGAGCTGTTTCCAGGCTGCGACGTAGCCGCGCAGATACACGACCAGCATGGCGGCGTTGTCGTCGCCCTCTTGGATCAGAGTCGTCCTTGCAAGGGCCACCAGGCTGCCCAGCTGCCTCTCGAGCCAAACGACGGTTGTCAGTGTAGGGTCATCCTAACACGTCCATTTGGTTAGCTGGGACCAGGTAACAACGAACATGCCTTGATCTGTGCGAGGGCAGATAGGACGACGCTCTCGGCCGCGTGTCGTTGCTTGTGATCGGCCGTTGTTGAGAGGGCCAACAGTCGGAGCAGTTTCGCGACGATCGACATTTTTTTTTTTTTTTTGTGAAAATTATTGTTGGTTCTCAACCGGCCTTTGGCCAGCCGCGAAAGATACATGCGGTAAAACAAAAAGAGAACTAAACGTAGTAGTGTTTTTTTTTTTAAGAAAAGGGAGTAAAAAAAAAAAAAGGAAGTTTTAGAAAAAGATGATTTCAAAAAAA
>Ga0302230_10001010_pt1 | contig 19631 bp, 26 predicted proteins | sample II_Palsa_N2_1_FD_193523 | JGI IMG/M metagenome (GOLD analysis project Ga0302230, IMG submission 193523) | Peat permafrost microbial communities from Stordalen Mire near Abisko, Sweden - II_Palsa_N2_1 | ecosystem: Environmental > Terrestrial > Soil > Palsa > Peat permafrost | place: Sweden... | reverse complement strand
AGGGCAAATCATAACAATCGTCGAGCCGTACCACTCTCGTTGGCGTGCCGAAAATCAAAGCCGACGCTTCCGTTGTAAATCGTATCGGGCGTGACCGTTCGAGTGCCGTGAAAGTGGAGTTGAATGTTGTCGACACCGTTGTTGATCAGGCGCACGTTCTTGGCCTGCTCGCAAAACTTGGTCCACAGCAGCATGTTCTGAACACGCTCGATATGCTCCACGCGCGCGTTGGGCAGTGTCTCGTGCAGCCGTTTTTCGACGTCTTGGTACTCCTTGCCTTGACGATCCAGCCGCACCAGTTCACACGATCGCGGGTTCACAGGACCAGAGAACCGCCAGTGGCTGGGCACTTGGAGGCCAGTGTCGGTAAACGTGTCAAACATTTGGACGATGGAGCCGTGAATAATCGGGATGTATTCCTTGGGACCCACCAGCTCGATCTTGGCAGGCTCGTTCCCGTTCTTGTTGATGATTGACAGCCGCACGACCTCCTTGTACGGCTGGACAAACGCGGCCACGAGAGACTGCAGTTTCGCAGAGTCGACCGACTGGTCCATATGGACGGGGATTTCGAGCACCTGCTTGATGTCTGACAGCATGTTGATCAAGTACTGCATCGCGCCGTTGGTCGCATCCGCGCTCGTCGACAGTAAGTACACTTGAGAGCCGCCTTTCAGACACTTCTGAGACGAACTGGCATTCTGTTGCTGCTGCTGCTGCTGCTGCTGCTGCGTTGGTTGGAGAGGAGATGAGGCCGCAGCCTGGAACGGATCCCAAAGTGCGTCATCGTCCTCCCAGTGGACCGCAGTACTCGCTTGGCCTACGGGCACCAGAGCGCTTGGGGGCAGCGAGTCCCTCATGTCCAAAGTGTCCGGCACAGCGGCTGGCAATTGGGCCACCTTTATCCGATCGACCCTGCGGGCAAAGCCGGTGGAGACGTTGTACTGCTTGCCGTCGCTGAAATTGACCATGTACTTTTGGTTATTGCGGACCTCCAGGACATCGCCGGCCACGACCACCGAGACGAGGGTGGGGTCGTGCGGCCTGCCGAGGTACTGTTGGTAGGCGGCTTCGACTTGCTGGTTCTGCTGCGGGTCGTACGGCACCCACTTGTTTTTGTTGACTCCCTGGTGCTCCTGCCGGAACCACTGATGCGGCTGAAACTTGGTCGTGGGCCGCGGAGAAGTAACGCGCGGCGGGCGCGATGTGACGCTGCTGCTGGCGCTACCACTACTACTACTGCTGCCGCTGCTGCTGGAGCTGATGGTAAAGCTGGCATCGGTGATGGCCGTGTCTGACCGCTTGGAGAGCGCCTCGGTGAACTTGGCCGTCGTCTTGTTGTTGATGTCGATGAGGATGACACGCTCGATCGACCCCGGGTTGTTTGGCGATAGGCCCATAAAGTACTCGATCACGGCGTCGACGATGACCTCGGTCGCCAGGTGGACGGGGAAGCCATAGATGCCTGTGGAGATGGCGGGGAAGGCAATCGATTTTTTGCCCTGAGCAGCACACGCTTTGAGGGCACCGAGGACCGACAGCCTGAGGTTGTGGGGCTCGTCCCGTTGGTTGTTTTGCCACACCGGGCCGACGACGTGGACGACGTTCTTGATCGTGGTTTGGTTGGCGAGCTTGCCCGAGGTCGTCCACACGGCCTGGCCATAGACGATGGGCTTGGGGACCCTGGCGCACTCGTCGAGGAGAGCCTTTCCGGCGGCCTGTGCGATGGCGCCCGCGACGCCTCCGTCGTGGTTCAGCTGTGCGTTGGCCGCGTTCACGATCACGTCGACGGGCGTAGTGAGGATGTCGCCCAAGCGGACCTGGATGGAGCGAGTGCTGAGGTGGGCCGCAATAAAGTGGTAGACATCCTTGTTGCCCCTGGTGCTCAGGGTGACGCCGAGCTGCTTGAGTCGCTTCTCGATTTCGACCGACTTGACGAGGAACCCAAACTTGTTTGGCGGGACGTTCAACAGGCTTGCGTGGATGTTCTTGGTGACCTTGTCCACTTGCTCCTGCACATGCAAAGCACACTCGGCCAAGACGCGGCGCTCGCCCGAGAGGACCAGGTGCTCGTCGTGCGTCTTGATGTCCACATAGCAGTTGTATTTCTTGGCGGCGACGACGAGATCCGAGGCGAGGGCCTTGCCGCCAAAGTCGAGCGCCCACACGGGGATCGGCATGAGCTGGTCGACGCGCGTGTGGCCCGTCAGGCTCTCAAATAGCTCTGTCGTGGCCTTCTGGACGTCGGCCGGGTTGGGGCCTGCCAAGCCGACGGCAATGTTGACCTCGGTGCCGGCCGCTTGCCTCAAAAGACCGCAGAACCAGAGACTGTGCTTCTTGCGGTGCTGCATCATGGCCGGGCCCTGCAGGACGCTGACCTTGGAGGCGTCCACATCGGCGCCGAGAGCCCTCACCTCAAACATGAAGCTGCGCTTGAGTGTGTCGAGGGCGCGCGTGCACTGGATAGCCTTGTCGGGCGTTTGGGCGGCGAATTGAACCGTGCAGACTTGGTCGGTCGGGTTGGTGTCAGATATCTTGATGCCCTTGAGCTGGATCTCGACGCCGACGCTTGTGCTCAGGATCCCAAAGTACGCGGATACCTCGCGTTGAAAGAGGTCGATGGGCAGGACGGCTGTCCGGGGCAGAGGAAGAATATACTCTTGCCTCTTGGGAATTTTGCCGACCAAATCCTTGATGCGCGCGATTGCAGCCTCGCAATTGCGAGAAGGCCCCACAACAGAAATCGCAGAGGGCTGTGAGCGATCCAACTTCTAAGAAGAAAAATAAACAAACGAAAACAATGTATGAAAAGAGAAATCTTTTTACCTTGCCCGGTTTGCTTCCTCCTTGCTGCGGCTGCTGAGGAGACACTTGTGGTCGCACCCTGGCCTGGCCTCGCGGCTGTGGTCGGCCCTGCTGCTGCTGCTGTTTTTGACCTTGATCTGGTTGCTCCGTCATTGTCGAGGGCTTGAAAGCATCCACGGGTATCTCGCGCTGGCTCTCGTCGCCCGGGAGCAGGACGGTGACCTTGTTGGAGCCTTGGATGTTGAGCAAGTCCGCGTGGTGCTTCTGCAGAAAGAGGTCGAGCACATCGTGGTTCTCGAGAAGGACCTTGCGCTCCGTCGGCAGCTCGTTTTTGGCATCAGCGACGTTCTTCTCGCTCCAGCCGTTGATGACAATCATGACCGAGGGATCCGCTGCGTTGGAGGCTGCGCCAGCGGCAGAGTGTGTTTGGTCAAAACGGATGCGGACGCGGTACTTTTCAGCGATGCGCTGGTACTTTTCGAGGATGGTCGTGTTCTTGTTGCTCTGGCTGCGAATTCGCGGGAAGACAATGTTGGACACGTCACCAGGGAGGCTCGCCAGGACCATGGGGTCAGCCGAGTAGTCCGAGTGCTCGCGCATGGACTTGACAAAGTCCACAATCTTGCGCAGGTCAGCGTCACTGCGGCACGCCCACTGGATGACGATCGGGGCGCTCGGGCCGCCTTGACCAGAGGTCTCGGACCAGCAGCCAAAGACGATTGGTGGCATCTGGGCTTTGGCAAACTCGGCCACCTCGGCGCGAATGGACGCAAACGCAGCAAAGACAAAGCCGCGCGAGTCGTCAAACTTGGAGGGCTCCTTGCACGAAAACACATTGGCAGGTATGAGCACGTCCTCCAGGTACCGCAGAGCCTCGTTGACCGCTTCGTTGCTGCACGCCAGCGGGTACTCGACAGTGAGGTCGCCAGGCTCGAACATGTCCCTGTTCTTGCTCAGCGTCACGTTCAGAGAGTGCTCCGCATACGCGAGGCTGAAGGCTTGCTTGATGGCTGCCAGTGTCTCGGGGCTTGCTTGGAAAAACTGGCGGTGCGATGCAGACAGCTTGACGGGGAGCTTCAAAGTGGTCGAGGTCTCGTCGGCCCCGAGTGCCTGTATTTTTCATTTATATATTTTTCATTTAGTTTTACCAAATAAAAAAGAAATGTACCATTGAGGTCACATCCTCCCAGATAATGATGTGGTCGGCCGATGTGTGGAGGCTCACGTTGGACATGCGGTTGAGGATGACAATGACCGTGAAGAGAGTACTGCCATTACGAAGACGGTTGCAGTCGGTCGCAAAGTCTTTGTCGCCCGTGATGAGCACGACCACAATGCTCTGGTTGTTTGCGCGCGCATCTGCCTCGGTTATGGCCAGTGATTTTTTCAGCTCGTCGTCCAAGGCGTCTGCAGGGAGATTAATATTTATTATTTATTTATGATGCAACTTACTTGGCTTGCTGGATGCCGAAAAGGAGAGAAGGACGTTCTTTGCTTGGAGCTTGTCGAGCACTTGCTTTGGGATGGAGGTGCCAGTTCCCTGGAGGTGCAAAAAAGCCGCAAAGGATGTGTTGAGACTCTGGTTGGGGGCGACCCTGTTGATGGCCTTGAGGGTCTTGAGGATGGTGGACTGCAGGGCGTCCACGACCTTACCCGCCTCTGCCTTCTTGGGGACGCGGTAGTTCTCGAGGTCCCAAAATACTGTGACGCGCAACGCAGGCAACGGCGCCGAGGGTTGGAACTGAGGCAGAGCAACAGGGACCATCGGTGCTTGTTGAGGCAAATAATGTGGCATCGTCGGTACTTGCTGAGGCCCAGTCTGGGTAAACGACCACTAAATTTTTTTTTTAAAAAAAGTTCCTCTTTTAGTAGTATTTCGGTCTTGAATTCGTACGTCATAGTAGGAAGAAGCAGGCGGCAAGGGAATCCTTTGTGCGATTGCAATCGGGTCTGGCCCCTGGGCGACTGCGTAAACGGGTTGCTGTGGTACACCAGCTGGTTGCACCGGTTGGGCAACTACTGCGCTTTGTTGCGCAGGTCGTGGTGACAGTTGTGCGTGCCGCCAAGGCTCGGGCGCTCGCGTGAGAACTGACTCGCGAGCTCTGCGAACTGCGGCTGATTCAAAATTTCCATAGCCAGCTTGGTGCTCATGAACGTCGGCTCCGTACGCTGCGGTGTGACGAGGCCCATTGCGTGCTTGGAGCTCAGCTCGCTCGCACGATTGGGCCACTTTTTCCGGACGAGGAGGCTCATCTTGGGCCACCAGCTCAGACGGGGCCAGAAGGACACGCTCCATCAGCTCCTGGATCGTGTCAAAGTTGTCGACTGTGCACTCGAGCATGACCTCGAGGAACGACTGGATGTTGCCCAGTGCGGACGGGAGTGCGACTAGCATGCGGAGGTACTCGTTCAGCAGCTTGTAGGTGGCAGGATCGTCGCCGGCCCGGTACAGCTTGTCTGTGAGCTGGTTGGCAAGGAACCCATCGCGTTCGCGACTGGACCCGCCCATGTGCGCTGTTCTCGCCAGGAGGTCGAGGAAGCTGCGCAGTTTTGCGACGTCAGAGGAAGCCATGTGTCCTGCTGGGGCGCGTTGATCTCGGACGTGCACGCAAGCCCTTCTCTCGATGGCGCTTTTTCTCCCTGTGTGTGCTCTTCAGGAGCCTTCTCGGGGCAGACAAGTGGCGTATCGCAGAACCTCCTCCTCGTTCTCCTTGTCCTTGTTTGCCTGCCGTTAAATCGGTTACGTTGCTGGATGTCGTTTAGGTTTGTTCGTACCTTTGAGCAAATAAGGAGAGCGAGCACAGGAGGGCACCGCGAAACGACGAGGTCGCCGAACGAGATACCAGAAGAGCGAGAAGAGCGGCGGCAAACGGGCTGTGCGGAACACAATCACGCACGCGCGCACAGGCACACCTCTTCACACACACACAAGGAGAAAAAACGCCAAAGCAGAGGGGGGGATTGGGAGTGCACCCCCGAGACCAACGCGCGAGCAAACGGCTCAAAGGGGCAAGGGCGGCTGTCCTGGTCGAGTGAGGGGAAAAACCCTGGTGACGTTCTGGGTTAGTACTCCAACCTTGCCACCCAATCAGAGAAAGAAAGTTTGCTGACTGTCAGGAATGACCTCAAAACTATAGCAATCGAGAATCGGAGCCCAGACAGCACAACGGACTCGCCCTCTGAAAAAAAAAATGCAATGGCTGCTTATGAATGGTGTCTTTGTTGCTTGAGCAGCGCGTCCGAGTCGACGATCCCGTGGACCAGTGCCGCCAGCGAGGCCAGCTCGGGGTGATCGTGCAGCGCAACAGCGAGCTCGTCCAGCGGTTGTTTAGACGTGAGGATCCCCCGCACGACCGATTGCAGGGAAGGGTCCTCCAAGGAGAGCTTCAACGCATCGGAAGCATCTGGTACGTTTTGGTTGCGATTGTTAGCATGGGGGTAGACACATGTACACGGCCACGCACCAAGCTTGCTGAGCAGCTCGGCAGAGACCCCGGGGCGGCCGGCTGCGGTCTCCTGTAGCTCGCCGTCCTCCCGTGTCTCTTCAGCGGGCGCCCCGGGTTCAGATGGTGTTGCTTGAGCTGTTGCCAGTGACTCTTGCGGTACTGCTGCCTCCGACGCCACAGCGACGGTCGCGGCGACCGTGCAGTCGACTGCATTTTCATCGCGTCGTCAGAGAGCCACGCGGTCTGCAAAAAACGTTTACCTTTCTGGTGCTCCTTGTAGCACGCCACCGAACAGCTGCAAGCACGCACACACCACGCGTCAGGCAAGACATCCTTCCATCGCTCAAAAAAAGGGGGCGTACTAGGGCAGGCGACATTTGGGGCACTTGTACTTGGCTGCGCCAACCGTGCAAACCACGCACGGCATCGTGAAATAAAAATAATAAAATTTTTATTTACGTTTATATTTTATGTCCGGGGTCCGGCCCACCCCCTCGCGGGAGTCGCGGCTGACGAGGTGGATTTCTGATGGCTACCCTGTGTCATTATTATTTTATTTCCCAATGTGACCACGACAGAAAATCAGCTGCTCCTGAATTTCAACCACAACAAGATGACGGACAACGAGAGCAAGCTGGCCCTTGTGGTGGGCGGCACCAACGGCATCGGCAAGGGAATCGCGCACAAGCTGGCGTCACTGGGCGTGAAGACGGTCATCGTGGGGCGCGACAAGGACAAGACAGAGGCGGTGGCCAAGGAGATTGGCGCGGCCGAGTGGCTGCTGGTGAACGTGATCGACCAGGCCGACGTCGTCCGTTTGGCGGCCGACATCACGAGCAAGTACAAGCACATCGACTACCTCGTGCTCTCGGCCGCGACCCTGTTCAACGAGAAGCGCGTGACCAAGGACGGCGTCGACGAGCTGCTGGCCGTCAACCACCTCTGGCGCTTTCAGCTGACCAACCTGCTCAAGGACGCCCTCATTGCTGCGCCCAACGGTGCGCGCGTGCTCAACGTCGCCGGCGCGGGCCAGAACGGCGACGTGTTCTTTGACGACCCCAACTTTGAGCGCACCCCGTGGGCCCTGATCAAGGCCCTCCAGCAGGCACAGCAGCTCAACGACGTCTTTGCCGTCGAGGCGCAGCGTCGGTGGGGCACTCAGGGCAATGGCTTCAACATCCACGTCCTCTACCCGGGACAGGTCTACACCAAGGTCATCCACAACCTCGGCCTCCTCGGCTTCATCTTCAACATGCTCATCCCGTTCAAGAAGACCATCGAGACCACCGCCGACCAGCTCGTCCCGCTCCTGCTCGAGCCGATCGGCGCACACGGCGGCAAGCTGTGGGGTGCGCCCTCGTTCTCCAGTGGGCCCGTCCGCGAAACGACCCCTGCTGCCCGCGTCGTCGATCCCGAGTACGGCGCCAAGTGCTGGCAGCTGAGTGAGTCTCTGATCAAGGTCAAGTGAAAAGGAAAACACTAGCCCAGCAAGTAGTTTTCGCCGTGTACTCGGGCGCACTGCCAGTGATTTTGCGACAAAAAAAATTTTTGACACTGATTTAATTTGAAAAAAACTTTTTTTTCACACGTCCGGCTCACGTGCTGGCGTGGTTCCAGTCAACGAGTGGACGCGGTGTCCCGTTCCCTGTTCCCGGGGCGTGCCTCCTATATGCGCCGCACCGTTTCCTGTCCTGCCATTTCAATGCGCCTTCCTGTCTTTTGCTCCTTGAAAGAATACACACGTACAGACTTTTCATAGTCTAACGTTTGTTTACTCTCGTCAGTTCAACCTGCTAATGTCCGGTTTCCAAATTCACGTGCCGGCCGAGTTCGACGACGACAGCACCGTCGTTATCCCTGCGGTAAGGGGCAAGCCCAGCGCTGAAACGCACGCACACACATGAAACGTGTATTGAAAAATAACAATATATAAAAAACAGTCGAGACCCTATGTCCTCCCTCCTGGTTATTACCTGGAACCCATGAACGGGACCTTTGACAAGCTCGAGGTGGACCTGTCCTCGGGGTCGGTCAAGCTGGGTCGCCACACCGACGGCCAGTTCAACCCGCAGTTTATTGGCTTTGTGAGCAAGGTCGTCTCGCGCGTGCACGCGGAGCTGTTCAAGAGCGGTAACAAGCTGTTTGTCCGCGACCTCGGAAGCAGCAGCGGCACCTTTGTCAACTCAAACCGCCTCATGCCCAGCGCCAACAGCATTGGCAAGGAGAGCGGGCCCATGGAGCTTCGCAACGGCGACGTGATCCAGCTTGGCTCGGACTTTGCGCCTGGCACCGACGAACGTAAGAACTATAATTTTTTTTTTTTTTTCGCACGTAGTCACTGACCGCGTCTTTGGTTTAGTGAGCCTTCGATGCATCCTCATGAGGGTTGTCATTCGCGAAGCGCCATCGAATCAAGTGGCCTCGCCCGGCGGCGGCGGGCCGAGCGCGCTGGTCAACGCCTTAACCAACCTCACGATGGTTCAACCAGGACCCGACGGGTAATTTTTTTTCTCTCTCTCTTCTCGTGCTCCACTAATGTGATGATCACAGCCAAATCAAGCAGCAGCTCGTCCCCATCTCTGTCGCCATCGGCAAACTGGGCCACAGCACGCGCGCCATCAACTCACCCTCGATCAACACGTACTAATGGACAAAAAAAGAAGAAGATTATTTTTTTGAACTATTTCATTCGCAGGAACCAGGTGGTTGATCCGATGCGAGGAAGCTTGCCAACCGCTGCGCCGTCCACACCGACGTCAAGCAACCGCCCCGATATGGTCAATCTCACGACCCTGGCGAACCACGCTAGACGACCATCCGTCGACGTGAGCCAGCAACCTCTAATCGCACCCACGGCACCCCTGCCGACACCGCCCCTGTCGACCCGCAAGGCCAGGTAGCCCTGCAATTCGTTTTCGTGTTTGGCTAACACCGAAATTAATAGTGCTGGATCTATGTTTGGCTCGAGCTACTCCCTGAACTCTGCCAGCATGGAATCGCTGCCCACGTCGCCTCAGTTGACGCCCGCATTTGTCGTGGCCGAGCAGCTCACTCTCACTGTGACAAAGTACGCAGTGTTTTGTACCCCGAGTCGTTATTAAAACCGTTTTTCCCCAGGGACAAGAGCGTAACTTCAAGGGTTCAGGTGGTCAATCAGAACGGGAAAGAGACGTTTACAGTCAATGTCAAAGCTTGGTCCAACAATCGCAAGCTCCTGATCGAGGACCACCGTGCCGGTTTCTCCAAGATTCCGTACATGGAGGTCATCCCAGACAACACCTATAAAAACAAGTTTACCGTATGATGAAACGCGCATGAAACGTGTCCCTGAAAAAAAAAATTTTTTTTTTTTGCTAGCTCGTCAATCAGTCCGGAGGCTCAAACATTGCCACGATCGACAAAAAGGGGCCCAAGAGCTGCATAATCGAGAGCTCATTGTGGGGAAATCTGGCTGCTGGCGGCGACTTTGACAACCGCTACTCTATCCGCAGCTCGAACGGCGGGGTAACTTTTTTTGACGGCAGAACTTTCTTTTTTGTACTTACTTCTATTTTTCACTGCGCAGGCTGAAATGTCAGAAGTCACATCGCAGCAGTTCACCAAGAGTGGCAACACGACCGTGAGGGTTTTCAATGTCGCCCTGTCAAAAGACGTGCAGCCGCACCTGGTCGTCTCGACTGTCGTTCTTTTGACTTTGCTGCTGGACCAGTAGAGTCAAACATATAAAGTTTCCTTTTCTTACTTGTGCTGTCAAAAATCCCTTTCGTCTTTGTACCACGTAGTTAAATCATATCAATACACAAATGCGGCGCACGACGGATTATCACAGCAAGTCCTCGTCGCTCTCCTCGACTTCCTCGTTCTGGAGGATGCTCGTGGGGATGTAGACACCCACGACGACGATCTGCACCTTGTCGTAGGACTCGCGGTAAATGTCAAAGTGGAACGCCAGAGCTTCCGAGTCGCCGCAGTTCTCCTCCAGACCCCGTGCCAACTTTTTGTACAGGTTGTTGTCGCTCTGCAAGGTCAGGCCAGGCTGCTTGAAGCCAAACTCCTCGGGGAAGCAATCGAGGAAGCCCTGCATCACAGGCTGGGAAGGGTGCGTGTAAGCACTAAATAAAATAAACAAGAAATTATATTACCCCGCGCGGAACAGCCTTTCCAAGCTTCCACTGTGGCTGGCAAACAGCGGAGATCGCGTGCAGGTTGTCCATGCTTGAGATCCGCATCGTGATCAGCTTGTTTTCGTCGTGGCTTGTCAGCACCTCCCCGTCCTCTTCCTCCTGTTTTTGCAAATCATTTTTAGCATTTTAAAAATTATTGGCACAGCGCATACGTCAAAGAAAGGCTTGAGAATGATGTTGCTGGTGGACGACGTAATCGTATCGGCAAGCCGGTTGGGGTTGACGATGATCTCCACGGGCAAGTTATCCTCGTCTTCGCTGGAATCATTCTCATTGCCGTTGCTGTTCTCGGCGCCCGTGTCCATGGCATTGTCATGGACAACAGCGGCGGCGGCGCTGGATGACGAGCCCCCGTCAGCAGCCGGCACAAGTGCTTGCTTCGACGCAACCGACTTGGCCGCCCGATTCAACCCACCGTGTGGATTCCACTTCTCGATCAGCTCCCGCGTCTTTTTCTAAGGAGGGGTCAGGTCCGCTTTTTTGTTTTCGTTGTTCACGCACCTGTGCATTCCTTGCAGCCCTGCGCCTTTGGAGCCCGGCAATGTTGCTCCCTGTTGATCACTGTCTTAGTCGACATCTGAGAAAAACACGCAAATACTGTCTTTGGAAGCCAAATCGATGGCCATCGACTTGTTGCGCCTCCACACGCCCTTGACGACCGTCTTTTTGCCTTCGAGCTCGCGGTACTTGAACGGTACGTTGGCAAAGTGGTTTCCAAAGTGGACACTCGTGAGCACCCCCTGGACGATAGCGGACGTGCGCTCGTAGATTGCCAGCGAGTTGATCACATCAAACACTTGCCGAAAGTAGATTGGCCTGAGGTTGCTCACATCGATCACGTCCTGGATCGTCTCTGTCCGCGGTTGCGGTCGGAAAAAGCCGCCACCTGAGCACTATTCGTTAAGAGGAAACCCAGTACGGCGTACGTACAGCCAAAGCTCGCCTGGAGCTCGTTGTCGTAGGCAATATCGTTCTCCATGGCCTCCTCCTTTGAGAACACGGAAGGCTGCGATTGCATTGTCCTGCGACGTTTTTTTTTTTGTCAGTTCATGAAGAGTGCTTGAAAACATACGTCACGTAGTAGACGGTTCTTTGTCGGTACGAGTCAAACATGTACGACATGACCTTGCAAGAGGTGACCTTGAGGTAGCTTCCCGGAACGAGTCTTTTAAAAAAGTATTTTTTCGTTAAAAAACAGCGAAAAGCGCACAACAGAACGGTTACTCTTCAATGAGAGCCGAGTGCGAGCACGTGTACAGCTTGAGCCACAATTTCTGCAGGCCGCTCTGTAATACAACATATCGGTACTCGGAGAATGCGGAACTGTAATGGGTAAAAATTTTTCAAAAAAAAAAAAGACCGCTGGTAAGAGATTTGTCGTACGAATCACGCGGCAAACGCTCCCTCTCGCGACGTCCAAGGAAGAGAATCCAGCCTTCGAGATCGACCATGGTCTTGTCTTTCAGGACAACGTCGGGGGTAGGGTGGAGGACTTTGGGTGTGGGGAAGCGCTGGTTCCATACTTGGCGTTCAGCTGCAGCTTGCGGCCAGTCCGTGTCGGGTCTCAGCAGGCGGATGATTGCAGTCGGATTTCGCTCGTTCAAATTCACTTGCACCCCCTCGGCTTTCCCGTACGCCCTCTGCAATGGCTTTCATTGGTTTTTTTTTTCAGAGCACGCGTAACGTTACGCTTGTTTTGAACTTGTCGATCAGTAGTAGCTCGCCAACCTTCACGGTCGCAAACAGCTTGAGAGCAAGGTGGTTCCACGCAACGACCTCGACGGACGTGCTGCTGTCGGCTAGAAAGGACGGGACATAAAAATATGCATTGTAAAGGCGCCATATCGACTTACCAATCTCAAAGTGAAAGTTCATCGGGTAAGCATCCTTCTCGTCGCCTGGCTTGGCATAGATAAACAGACGCGACTTGCGAGTGACCATGCCGAGCAGGGGCGCCTCTGTGTTCAGACGAAGGATTTCCTGGATGGTTGGGTGGTCGAGCTGCACTTGCTTCTCGGGCGACTCGATCACTTTGGGGTGCGTCCGCTCGTCCTCTTCGAGCAAGTCGTCCTCGTTGTACAAGGAGCGGTAGAATTTTCGGCTGCCAGCCATCGGCAAGAGTTCACGCTCGCGCGTCGAACTCATATCGTAGAACGACGGGTTTGTGGTCTGTGACAGAAAGATAATTATACGTTGTGGTGGACAAGCACATTACCGGCTCGTTGCCCACTGGTATCACGTTAAAGTCCTGCACAAACAAGAATCCGCGTGCGGGCAGTGTAACCTCGTCCCACCTGATGACACAGCGCTTGATCTGGACTCGTGAGTGTTTAGCACTGCAGCAGGGCTTGCGCGTTGTTTACCTCGAGGAGGCAAGGCGTGCCGACGGGGATGATTCCTCTGCGGATGTAGGGGTTGAGGCTGGTCGATAGCACGACCTTGATCTTGTGCAGCCCGTCGCTGAGGACGACGTCGTAGGCCTCTGTTTCGCTCGTGGTCTCGCGGGTCCCGGTCAGCAGCATGCGGTCGACCGTATCTGTGTTCAGCGAGCGTCAGCGCTGCGAAAGGCAACTAGAAAGGAAAAGAGCGGCATACATCGGTACAGCCCCATAAACCGCAGCACAATCGGCTGGCCAATCGCCGTGCTCTCCGGTCGCGCCTTGTCCTCCTGCACCTCCTTGGCCTCGGACCACAGCAGGCCCGTGCCGTTTCTGTAACGGTCATTCAGTTCCCTTTTTTTTTTGGCCGAGCCCACTCCTTCTGCCCTCTCGCGCCCCTCATCCACCGTCCCCCCGATCCCTCAGCCTCCTCCCCCCACCAGCGACAAATACACCACCTCCGCGTTACCTCGTCGGCACCCGCTTCGCAACCGCCTTGAGCACCGCGGGCATGTCTGGCAAAACTGAAAATTCAGGTATGTCGTTCCCACCGGCTGCTCAACCTGACATTGTCCGCGCGGCACAGCGCGACGGCTCGTTCGTGGCGCGGCTGCGCGGCGATCTGCAAGACCTCGTGGGCCAGCTGTTTGGTATGCAAGCAACAAGGGATGCCTGCTTATTGCCTGGATAGGCAATCGGTGGGTGCAGCGGTACGACACGTCAATAGACCTTGCCGCAAGCGTGCTTTACTACGGGCTGACGACGGTCGTGGGGCTGCAGACGCTTGGTGAAGAGTACTGCGACATTCGTCAAATGGATGGTGGCAGCATGCGGCCGCCATCGCTGCTGAGACGGCTTGCGCTCGTCTCTGTCGCGCTCGGAATACCCTACGTTGTGCATGAGGCGATTCAGACCCTCTCTGCTGGTTTGCCGGCCTCAGAGGACAATAATACAACCGTGGACGAGGTGAACGACGGCGACGACGACGAGGGAGAGAGGAGGAGAAGGAGGCAGCAACTGCAGCGACAAAAGCTGTTGAGGGATCGGCTGAGGGTGGCACGACAGGGTGTTCTCCAATGGGCAGTGCCAATCAACCTCGTCTTCTTTTACTTTTTTGGCTCGTTCTACAACCTTGCCAAGCGTGTCACCGGCGTCCGATATGTACATTTTATTAGTAGTTGCTTTTTTTTTAGTTGCTTTTTTTTTTTAATTATTAAATTCTTCTTCGCAGGTTTTTGGCAGACAGTTGCGCGAGGGCGAGAGCAAGCCGGGCTACCATGTTCTCGGCGTGCTACTGCTAATCCAACTTGCGTTTCAACTTGCTCAAGCAATTTCTACGCGCATCCAGGAGCGGCAAAAACTCGTGAAAGGCGGCCGCGAACCTGATGATGCCGTCGCGTCCTCTCCTGCCGTGGACCATGGTGAGAGCGAGCAAGACGAGCCAAGCGACAACAGCCCAACGTGCATGTTGTGCCTCACGCCGTCAACGAGCCCGACCGCCGCTCCATGTGGCCATCTCTTCTGCTGGGACTGCATCTGCAAGTGGACCCAAGAAAAGCCCGAGTGCCCCTTCTGCAGGCGTGCCGTCGCCCTCAACCTCCTCGTCCCCCTGTCACATTTTGCGCTCTCCGAAAGGCAAACCGACTGACGATGCATATCTGTGAAATTTACAAAAAAAAACTGACACGAAAGTGTGAAAAAAAAAAAAGAAGAACTGAAGGATAGGCAGGCAAAGGGGGGAGAGAAAATACTGCAGCCGCTGCGAAGAGGAAGAGAACTGCAGCAAAAGACGGGGTGAACGCAAGCGGGACATGGAGATCAATCGTATTTTATAGATGTCGATCCCAGGACTAAAGTACTGCGTGCACGGCATCTCGCACAAGTACGTCAACACCAAGGTGTACGTGTGGCGCATGGGTCGCGTGGTCGTGGACACGGGGCAGCCGAACCAGTGGGCCAAGGTCAAGCCGTTTGTGCAGGCCGAGCCGACCGACTGCGTCGCCGTGTCGCACCACCACGAGGACCACGCGGGCAATGGCGGGCGCATCCAGCGCGAGCTGGGCATTCCCGTGAGCGCGCCCGCGCCGACGACGCGGCTGCTGCGCTACCCCATGACGCAAGAGTACTACCGCAGGGTCATCTGGGGCGACTACACCGAGGCCATAACCTACACACCGCACCTGGTCATGCCGGCCGAGGGCATGGTCATCCCGGCCCACGAGGGCGTGCCGCAGACGACGCTGCTCCCCATCTTCACGCCCGGCCACAGCATCGACCACCACTGCTTCCTCGTGCCCGAGCGCGGCCTGCTCTTCTCGGGCGACCTCTTTGTGGCCCGCCACCGCGTCTACTACCGCTTTGAGGAGACGGCCTGGCAGGAGCTCGAGAGCATTGAAAAGGTGGCCCAGCTGGACTTTGACACGGTCCTGTGCTCGCACCGCGGCATCATCCCAAAAGGGAAGGCAGTCATCAAGGAGCGCATGCAGTTCATGCAGGACCTCCAGGGCAACGTCGCCGCGTTGCGCGAGAAGGGCCTGCCCTACTCGGCCATCACCGAAAAGCTCCTCGGCCGCGAGGGCGGCATGTACTACTTTACCCTGGGGGACTTTTCAAAGTACCAGCTGGTCTCGACCATCCTCAAGCCCCAATCTTCTGCATCTTCATAACGTAGCTAGGACGTCACTCTTACATAGGATCATCGCAATGTATTACGATTAGTTGTTGTGCAAAAACTCGACAATGCGAGACTTTTGGTCCTCAAAGTCGCCGTACAGACGCTTGATCCAAGTCTCGTTGTTGATGATGTTCTCGACCACCTTATCGTCGGACATGCCCTCCTTCTGCAGGGCGAGCACCTCGTGGCCCACAGTTTGGTACATTTGCAGTCGACAGTGCTGCAGCCAGTGGAAATAGCCGGCCTTTTTGGCACAATGTCGGCCGACGTAGAACACGGTGTGCTCGTCCTCGGTGCCCTCCTCGGCCTGGAACGTCACCGGATTGTACGATGGGCCGTGCAAACGCAGCGCGATCGTCGCCGTGTGATTGGATCTAAGCGCGCACATCGGACGGATTAAAATAAATAAAAAATTAAAAAATAAAATATTCAGTACCGATTGCACGCCTCGCAATCCGATCCGTGCGAGCCACCAGAGGTCGACTCGGACAAGTACGGCCGCTCCTCCAGAGCGTCTCGGAAATGAGGCCGCCACGCCGAGCTATCGCAAACTCCCTTGATGATCGAGAGGTCTCGGTCGATCCGCTCAATGGCGGGCATAAAATAATCGTCTGTTTTTTGTTAAAAATTAATAATATAAAAATTCAGTTCAATACCTTTGTCTTCGAGAACATTGTCGATGAAACTCGCATCGCAGCCTGCAGACGCAAGCATCTGGATGTAGACCTCAAACGCGTCCTCGGAGGTGTTGTTTGCAGTGAGCGAAAATCGTTCGGGCAACTGCGACTGGGCGTGCTTTAGCGGCGAGCTGTACTTTGTCGCGGACGAAGACTTTTGCGACGATGGGGGTGTCCGTTGGATAAGTCGCTGAAGCCGCTCGGGTGAGGCATGCAGCAAGTCGGCCATCGGCGGCAGTGAATCTTGTGAAGCCTGCGACGTCGACTGTGACAATGCCCTCTCTTTGCTCTTACTTTTGCTCCTGGATCGCTTATCGGTCTCTTCCCGCTCGTCGTTGTCTTCCTTGACAATAAAGCCGTCCAGGTCTGTCGTCAGCGGTTGAGCGACAGAACCATGCGCCTCAACGTACCGTCATCTGGATCCGAGTCTTCGTCCTTGTACCTCACACGCCGATTACTCTTTGTGGGAGGAGGATGCCGATCGTTCAGTGCGGCGGTCGTCCACGTCGGCCACAGCTCGTCCAACCTCCTCTGCGGGTTGCGCGGAAACAGCGACCTCCCGCGTGGGGTCCATGCTTTGAAATCGTCGTCGGTGTCGTCGTTGTCATCCCTGTCCTTGCCAACAGCGGCTGCACGCCCCTCCTCCTCCTCTTCTTCGTCCTGCTCTCCATCGCTGCCACTGCTGCTTTCATCGCTTCTAGCACGTTTTCGTGTGTTTTTTGAGCGCCAAATAAGGAATATTCAAAGCATACACTTGTTTTCGCAGCCGTTTGTTCTTGCCCAGTGGCACGGCCGCCTTCTTGTCCCGCTGCTGCTGCTGCTGCTTCTCGTTACCGTCGTCGTCGTCGTCGTCGTCGTCATCGTCCTGCTGCCGTTTCTTCAGACGCCCCATTGCCGGCCGTCGTCAACTGTGACTTTGTCGCGCAACCCCAAATGGCCACACACTTGCAAATATGGCTACCGACTATGAACGTGCGCTCGTGGCGGCCGTCTCCAACTTTGTACGCGCACGCCTGCACGCCTGCTCTGCGTTTGCTGCTAACCTCGCTTACTTGTGTGCTACCACGTGCAGGTGAGCGCCAAGCTCAGCGACGAAAACGAGGTCGTGGGGAGAACGACCGAGCTGGTGGCCGCTGTCAAGGCGGTCACTGCCAAGGCTGCTCTCACGGTGGAATCGCTGCACAACGTCCAGTGTAAGCAAGCAACACTCTTCCTTCAGCAGGCACTCACCCACATCCCCCCTAAAACAGTGGAGACAGAGTTCCAGGCCAAGAAGGACGCCGTGTTTACCGCCATCCGCACTCTCGTCGGCGACCTCAGGGCGGACCTGGGCAAGCCTGCTGAGCAGAGACGGCCACGCGGAGCACTCCTGCAGCAGCTCAAGGCCCTGGCGCAGATATGCAAGGACCTGATTGACATTGCGCACGCGGGCGACAGCGACGGGGCCCCAGAGGCAGACATTGACGACGAGGACAGGGCACCCTCACCAACTCCCGCGGGCACGAAGGCGTGCACGATTTGTAAGAAGCCCGTCAGTGAGTTGGAGGAGCATCTCGCATTTGATGACAAAGAGTTTTGGCACACGGCATGCTTCCGCTGCTCGCGATGCAGTCGGCAGATGATGGCCAGAGAAAAGTTCATGCTGGGCGCCGACGAGAGCATCATCTGCGCGTCCTGTATGTTTTTCGTCCTTTCAATTCTTTGCCCACCTGCTAAGGATGTGCATCAACCATAGGCTCACCCAAGTGCAAGACATGCAGTCAGTCTGTTGTGGGCGAGAGTACGACTGCGTTGGGGGTGGCGTACCACGTTGGTAGGAAACAGAAGACAACATTTATGTTGTTGTTGTTGTTGTTTTTAAATCAAAGCACAAACTGCAGCCTGCTTCCGCTGTGCCAATTGTCTACGGCTGCTTGGCGACGCGGGCAAGTTCTACCCAAAGAACGGAGATCCTTACTGCGGCGTCTGCATTGCGCGGGACTCGGTGTTTGACAAGCGCTGGTCTCCGTACCTGCCCGAGGACTATGACGTACCCACATCCCCGCCTCCGGCTGGCGGTCCTCCTGCAACAGCTCCTGTTTCTACCGCTCAGCAACTGAACAGCAAGCTTGCACGGACCAGCATTGCCGCAGACGCTTCCTCGGCATCGTCGTCTGCGCCGTCCGCGTCCAATTTCCCTCTAGTGAAACCTGTTCAGGGGCAGCAGCCTATTGTCCAAGTTGCCACGCCAGCAGCAACAGCAACACAGCAACACGTGGCGTCAGCGATCCCTGCCGACAAGCGCAAGTCCTTTTTAAACAAACCCCTGCCGTCGCGGCCCCGATCACGGCACGCCGACAATCCACGCTGTCTCGAGGGCTGCCTCAGCAGCGAGATCGGCATCGACTACCTCGTCGAGTTCTGCATGGAGGACTTTAGCGTGGAGAAGATCTCGTTCTGGCTCGATGTGGAGCAGTTCAAGGTCGTCGACGTGAAAAAATCCGAGGATCTGCTGAGCTATGCCAAGACCATCCACCACAAGTACATCCGCTCGGGCGCAGAGATGGAGGTCAACTTGCCCACTGCTATCAAGGCCAGGGTCGACACTGTCCCCAGCATGACCGACGTCGAGCGCAACTATTTCAACGAGGCTCAGGTACCAAACACTTTTTGTTGTTGTTGTTGTTGCTGCTGTTATAAATAAATCTTTTTTTTGTGCCAGTCGTTTATGTTTGACGAGCTCGAAAAGGTCGTCTTCCCTCGATTCTTCTACAGCAACTCGGGCAAAAAGTACCTGTCACTCATGAGCGAACTCGGACCACCCACGACGCGGTTGGGCACGACAAGCACAGCACCCCTGTTCCAGCAGACCAGCAATGCAAGCTTACTCAACGGCGGGTCCAAGAACGCCGCACATCCACGACCCCGTGCGTTCAGTGATAGCGACGACGAGCGCATCACGTCCATCGAGGTCACCAACTTTGAGAAGCGATTCGACAAGGAAAAGTTTTACGTGTACGAGATCAAGGTCACCCGCGAGATCCGCGAGGGTGGCTCGGCTCACAAGTACCCGGACGATCTGTTCATCTACCGCCGCTACTCTGAGTTTTTGCAGCTCCACCACGAAGTAAAAATTTTTTTTTCCTTTTTTGTTGTGTAATTTTTTTATTTTGTTCGTTTTAGCTGACGCTCAAGTTCCCCGACAGCATCTTCCCGCCTCTGCCACCAAAGATTTACATTGGTCGCAGCCAGCTCAAGAGTGTGGCCAGGAATCGTCTGCAAAACCTCGACTATTACATCAAAGGCATTCTGCAATTGAGCGACAGCGTTGGCAGGCACGGGCTACTGCGCACCTTCCTCCGGGTAAATGATGATTTTTTTTCTTCTTTTTTTTTTGAACCCTTGGGACTAGCCTTCGGATGAGGACTTGGCAAACTACTGGTTCAACAAGCGGCTTTCCGTGGCCTCCACCAATTTTAGGATCAAGT
>Ga0302230_10001009_pt1 | contig 19654 bp, 31 predicted proteins | sample II_Palsa_N2_1_FD_193523 | JGI IMG/M metagenome (GOLD analysis project Ga0302230, IMG submission 193523) | Peat permafrost microbial communities from Stordalen Mire near Abisko, Sweden - II_Palsa_N2_1 | ecosystem: Environmental > Terrestrial > Soil > Palsa > Peat permafrost | place: Sweden... | reverse complement strand
TACTGTTTTTTTTTTTTTTCTTGCTTGTTTTCTTTTTTTAAATGACACCGCACAGGTCCACCCAGAGGGCAAGTACGTCGTCGACATTGACAAGAGCATCTCCATCGACAAGCTCACGCCCAACGTCCGTGTGGCTCTGCGCAGCGACAGCTATGCTCTTCACATGGTACCCCTCCTTTTGAATCCACTGGCTAATCTTCGCGAAACAGATTCTGCCAAACAAGGTCGACCCCCTCGTCAGCTTGATGATGGTGGAAAAGGTGCCCGACTCGACGTACGACATGGTCGGCGGTCTCGATAAGCAAATCAAAGAAATCAAGGAGGTGATCGAGTTGCCCGTCAAGCACCCCGAGTTGTTTGAGAGCCTCGGCATTGCGCAGCCCAAGGTAGAAGAACCTCCTGGCAGTGGAATTAGAAATATTAATGGAAAAAAAAAAAGGGTGTGCTTTTGTACGGACCGCCCGGAACCGGCAAGACCTTGCTGGCTCGTGCCGTCGCCCATCACACCGAGTGCACGTTCATCCGTGTCTCGGGCTCTGAGCTCGTCCAAAAGTACATTGGTGAGGGTTCGCGCATGGTGCGTGAGCTCTTCGTCTTGGCAAGGTTTGTTTGCACCTTTTTTTTTGTGTGTGTTAAGTTAAATTCTTTTTGTGGCCAGACAACACGCCCCGTCCATCATCTTTATGGACGAGATCGACTCTATCGGCTCGTCCCGCATGGAGGGTGGCTCTGGCGGCGACTCTGAGGTCCAGCGCACCATGCTCGAGCTCCTCAACCAGCTCGACGGTTTCGAGGCCAGCAAGAACATCAAGGTCATCATGGCCACCAACCGTATCGACATCCTCGACGATGCCCTCCTCCGACCAGGGCGTATCGACCGCAAGATCGAGTTCCCCCCACCAAACGACCTTGTAAGTCCTGATAAATTCACGAAAGTTTTAACCAAAACAATAAAAATAAAAATAAAAATAAAAAAATAAATAGGCCCGCCTCGACATCCTCAAGATTCACTCGCGCCGCATGAACATGCAGCGAGACGTCAACCTGGCCAAGATCGCCGAAAAGCTCACGAATGCGTCCGGCGCCGAGTGCAAGGGTGTCGTCACCGAGGCCGGCATGTTTGCCCTGCGAGAGCGCCGTGTGCACGTCAACCAGGAGGACTTTGAGATGGCCGTTGCCAAGATCATGAAGAAGGACAGCGACGCCAACATGTCTATCAAGAAGCTCTTCAAGTAGATAGGTTGCTGTTTTCCAAATCATGGAACCAGGGGAATACACTTGAAATATGTCCGCGCCGTTATTGCGTGCATGGTGCGCACTTGCCGCCCTGCTTGCCGCCACCCCCCCGCCCCCCACGGACCCATGCGCCTAGCATTCATTGCGACGCCCTTCCTTTCTACCTGCCAAACTCTCTAGAATAGAAAAGACACACACGTTTTCGTTTCACTGATTTGACCGCGTGTGCGCTCCACCCCCCACCCAATTTATTAGGCGCGCTGAGAAATGGCCATTGCCGTGGCCATTGTGACGCTCGTGGCCCTCGCCGGGTTCGTGTTCTACCTCATTTACACGTACGGCAACATCCGCAAGATGAACAAGTGGACGCTGCTGTTCTCCTTCCTGGGCTGGTACTTCCCGTTCTCCATCGTATTTATCATGCCGATCGACGTGATATCGGCGCAGTACAACGACTGCATCATCTACCACAACTCGACCGAGTATCTCAACGCCACCATCGAGGCAGGCGCCCCGTGGTACCCCGACCCGGAGGCCAACTGCCCCATGCCCATCGCCTACGCGCCGTCCGACTTTCTCGCCTACTTTTGGATGGCGGCCTACTGGACCATGTTTATGCAGTGCTGGTACGATTTCGCACTCCCCCTTCTCACCCTACTTCTTGCCCTAACAAACCTTTTAGGGCCATCGCTCCGCTCCTCCAGTCCTATTCGCTCTCGGGAGGGTTCACCTTTTTGCAAAAGCTGTGGGACTCGTTCAAGGAAAACATCATCCTCTATGCGGCCATGGGCGTGCTGGGCGCGATCGGCCTCATTTACATTGCCGTGTCCCAAGGCCTTGACATGCACGTACCCTTTTCCCCCCCCTTTGCAGTGTCTTAACTCTCATTGCGTTTGCAGGGAGTCGCTGCTGGGTCTGGTGATGGCAATGGCAAACGCATACGGTCTCTTCCTGCTGCTGCCCTTCATGGGCTACGGCCTCGTAAACATCCCCCGCTCGCTCTGGTACAAGGCCAACCGCACCATGACGCTCAAGTACCAGCAGTTCAAGGCGCCCATGTACCGCGACGACCTGGACGAGGCCAACACGACGCTGCGCGAGGTCATGCGCGTACGTAAACACCTCGTGAACTGTCCATTCCATTTTTTTTTTTTGCATTTTGCTGTTTTAGGATGTGAACGCCGCAAACAACCAAGTGCCACACGGGCACAAGCTGCGGCCCTTTGTGGACACGATCCTGACCAAGTGTGGTGACGAAATCGACAACCGCGAGCGCGAACGCCACTCGTCCTCGGACGAGGAGATCAACCTCAAGACCCTACGCAAGCTGCACTACCGTGTCATGGCCGCCATCCAGGCCCGCAACCGTTGCCGCACGCAGTGGCAGCGCCTTGTCATCCGTGCCTTCCACCTGCAGGACGTCGAGAAAAACGTCGACAACAGCTCGCACTATTTCATGCGCTCCTGGAAGCAGTCCAACGACAACGACAGCTTTGCCCGCTTCAAGGCGACCTTTGGTATTTATTTCCTTTTTTTTTTTTATTAAAAATATGTTCTCATAATAAATAAAGCTTGGTACTATTACGTCCAAATCGAGCCGTGGTTCTACAGGATCCTGTCGATTGGAGCCATGCTCTTGTCGATCTTCATTGTCTGGTCCGAGTGCACGTTCTCGGTGCAGAACCCTCGCCTGTCGGTCTTCTACTACATGCTCAATTTCGAGGGCGTCGACTCGCTCGGCATCACCATCATCACCCTGGGCACGCTGTCCTACATGTGCCTGTGCGCATACTCGTCGCTGCTGCGTCTGCGCATCTTCAACTATTTCTACATTGTCAATGGCCACGAGACGGACGAAAACAGCCTCCTGTTTTGCTCCGCGTAATTATTGATACAATTGTGGAATCTTCTAAAAAGAAAAAAAAACCTCTCTCTAGAATGCTCGGCCGCCTCACGTTCCCGCTCTGCTACAACTTTCTGTTTTTGCTGCAGCACCACACGACGACCTACTTTACCGTGATGGGCGAGATCGACTTTCTGCCCTTGCTCGGCCTCGGGTTCAACATTTACATGCCCATTGTCCTCGGCATCATCGTCGTCCTCGTCCTCCTCAACGTCACCGAGCGCCTGCTCAACTGGTTTGAGATCAAGGTCTTCCGCTACGATCAAGCCTTTGAGGACGACTCGATCCAGGAGGGCCGCGAGATGCTTGACAAGGGTAAGCTTAAAAAAAGCCTATTTTTTATTTTGAATGTTTGTATTTTGTTTTTGCAGTCCGCGAAAGGACCGAGCAAAACCCGATCACACATCCGTCCGAGCTCGACTATGAGCGCGGAGGCAACATCAACACGCGCATGCTCGGCCGCCCGTCGTCGCGCGGCCCAGCAACCAGCGGCGGCAAGAACGCCACGACGTCGCGCTCGTCAAGGAGCGTCAACAACCACAACGACAACGAGTACCACGACGACGAGCCCCTCCCCCCGCCAGCCACGCACCCATCGTCCAAGAAGACCACGTCCCGGTTTGGCGGCTGGTTCAGCGGCGTCGGCGGGAGCAAGGTCGACACGTCAGATCCCAACGCAGACACGGTGCCCCTCACGAGCCGCGTGGACGAGTACAGCGACGATCGCATCACAACAAGCAGCAGTCGCAACTCGAACAACGCCTTTGTCCGTGGATCCGACGTCCGCAAACAGCAACAGCAACAGCAGCGCGTCCAGACCGACGCCGTCGAGGCCAAGCTGGCCGCGATGGACCTGGACTCGATCAACCTCTTTAGCAAGCCCTCGACCCGCCCATCGTCGACGGCACCACCTCACCAGGCCAGCAGCAACAGCTACGCCAGCGCCGCCGCCGCCACCACTACAAGCACGGCCTCCTCCTATGGCCCCTCTGCGTCATTAGCAGCACCCGTCCCGTCGTCATCGTCAGCACCCGTCCCGTCGTCATCGTCAGCACCTTCGTCGTCAAACACAAGTCGGAAGAAGCCCCCACGCGACATGTTTGCCGATCTATAGCGCCCCCTCGCCTACAGCATGTTAGGACTGTTAAATAATAGCAAACGCAAGAGCCATGCGGACTGAAACAAGCAGACAAAACAGGGAGTAACTTCCTACTTTTTCTTCTCGAGGCTTGCAGAGACGTAGCCATAGTGCGAGTTCTTGTGTCCCTTCTCGTCGACCTCGTTGACCTCGTACGTGGGGAAGTCGGAGAGCGTCCCTGCGAGGATGAGCGGCGTGCACGACGAGAACACTTGGACAACGTAAGCCTTGGCCACCTCAAACGTGTCTGCGTAGAAGATGGTCGTCTTGTCCTTGAACTTGAACTCGACGGTGAACCGGGACATGTTTTCGGCTGCTGTGAAGTTGGGGGAGGAGGGGCAGGAAGGCTGTGCCGGTCTAGGACTCCGAAGGAGGGGAGGGGGGAAAATAACGAGTTTTGGGTTTTCGACCTTTCAAACAAAACAATGTCTCAAAAACGCATTTGGAACAAAAAAACAATAGGATTTTTGGTTGCCATGCCATCGTTCGAGTTATTTCCTTTTTCGTGGTTTTTCCTTGCTCTGAACGCGGGCTTACAACGAAATTGCGCCAAGAAGGAGATGAGGGGGGGGATGAGAGACAAAGAGAGAGGAGACAACAGGCATAAGATAGCGGAAACGAAAAAGAGGTGATGGAGCGTCTTTGTTATTTGTTTTTTGTTCTCGGCTGAACAGTAAAACTGTCCATCACGACGACGCGGCAGGCTTTGTGTGTGTTGAGAAACGTCAAAACAAACCCATCAAAGCATAGTCATCAGCTTACAGCAGCGGGCTGGTCGCGGCTATAGTAGTATTTGCCACCGGCGTTGCTGTTGCCCTGCTGGTGCGAGTGCGATCGATTGCCGCCGCCGCCGCCGCCTCCGCGGTTGCCGCCGCGCCCGCCACGATGTGACTTGTAGCCGCTGGTTGCTTGTCCAAAGGTTTCCATGTTGGTCTGGCGCTCTTGCTGGCGCAGCTCGCGGCCCGACACACTGAGGGAAAGAACACACGTAAACAAGAGCATTCTCGTCTTCCTTCTAGTACCTATTCTTGTCGGTCGACTTGGTCGAGAGCGAGTCAAAGAAGGACGACGCCTTGTTGTACGTCTCCACGCCATCGTTGGCGGCCTCGGTGTCTCCAGTGGGCTCCAGACGGGCGTTGGCGGCTTCAAAGTCAAACTCGTCCTTGGGAACAGACCAGTTGGGGTCCACACGAGGCTGGCGCGACTGTTGTTGTTGGTTGCTGCTGCCGTGGTGGTCACGATCGCGGTGGTGCTGCTGCTGCTGCTGCTGCTGCTGGCCATGTTGACCTCGCGAATAGTAGTTGTTCCCGTCGCCTTGCTGCCGTGGCTGCTGCTGGCGGTCACGGTAGCCACCGCGGTTGCTGCTTCCTCCTCTTCGGCTGTGGTACGACGAGCTGTCGCCCTGGCCGTGGCTTTGGTACGAGCGCGGCTGGTGCTGGTGGTGTTGGTACTCTTGCTGGGTGACGGCAACATAGGTTGGTGCGGCGGCAGGGACTTGTGCGGGACCCAAGGCAGCCGTTGGCAAACCGGGGATCAGTGCCGGTACCGCTGCTGCTGCTGCTGCTGCTGCTGCTGGTGCCACTGCGGGTACGGGTGTTGGTACGACTGTTGCTGCTGCTGCTACGACAACAGGCGCAGGCGCAGGCGCAGGTGCTGACGACACCGAGGCAATCGCAGGGTCTTCGGGCAGTGACGGCGGGCCCTTGATCTGGAGATCCTTGATTTCTGCCCCGCGGAAGACAATGAGCGGGTAGACGATAGACTGCGCCGCCACCTCCGGGCGTCCGAGCGCGCTCCCACGCCCCTCCGTGCCAAACGAGCGGACTGTTTGGGTGAATTAGGGCGAATCGCGTCACCGCAACGCAAAAAAACAAAAAAAAAACGCACCGTTGACGAGCGAGACCGTCTTGTTGACCGAGTCAAAGTCGTGCAGCGTGCCCTCGTAGCGGAGGTCGCTCATGGACGTCAGCGACATCAACGAGCCCAGCGCGACCGACATTTCGTGAGAAGGCTACCAAAGCACACACAGAAAAAAAAAAGTCAACCATCCATCCAAACACCAATCCAATCCTCCCGCGCCATCCGTCGCGCCATCCGCCTCCGCTCTTCCGCAAATCCGCTTTAGCACACCCTGACGCGACTCTTTCTCTAAGGCACCGTGCCTGCCCGGGCTCTCGTTCATCCCCACCGCCGCGGCACTACGTCACGCGGCGCGACCTCAGTGTACGTTTTTTTCCGGTCCCTCACGCCCACGTGGCCTCCCACGCGTGATGGACACAGGGTTTAGCCGCCTGCGCGTCGTGGTTCGGCGCATGTCCATCATGACGCGGCTGCAGCGCGAGGGCCGGCTGGCCAACCAGGGCAAGAACGCGCTGCTGCCCAAGCCGGCGGAGATGACGCCCGTCAGCCTGCGCAGTCGGAGCAAGGACGCGGACGACGAGACAACGCGGCAACAGCGGCAACAGCAGTTCAAACGGCCCATCAAGTACCAGGAGACCAGGCACGAGCACCAGATGTCGCAGGGGCTGGACGTGACACAGCCCGAGAACCCGCACAAGCTCGAGACGTCGATCGTGGGCCCGCCCAACGCCGGCAAGTCGAGCCTGCTCAACGCCATCGTTGGACGCAAGGTCTCCATCGTCTCGCCCAAGGCGCAGACCACACGGAAACGCGTGCTGGGGGCGTGGACCCAGGGAAACACGCAAGTGTGCTTTTACGACACGCCCGGTATCATCCCCATCTCGGACGCGAAACGGTTCAATCGCGAGCTCGTGGCCGCGGCCTGGGACTCGATGCGCGACCAAACCCTCAGTTCGTGCACCTTCCCCCTCCCCCCCCAAAAAAAACGCGGCACTCTTGTTTTGTTAAACCCTTGTGACAACAGCACTCGTCGTGTTTGACCTCGTCAAGAAAATGGGCCCGGTCGAGAAGGACATGCTGGAGAGACTCAAGGAGAAAAAGTCGGAGCAGTGGCTCATCCTCAGCAAGGTGACAGGCCAAGCGCGCGCCGTCTGTTTACTAACCTCCTGCGATGCACAGTGCGACCTCACAAACGACAAGGCGCGGATGGCGGAAAAGGCAGAGGCGTACAAACAACTGCACACGTTTGACCGCGTGTTTTTGACCTCGGCAGCGTCGATGGCCGGCGTGCAGCACCTCAAGGACGAGCTCCTCAAGAAGGCGCAACCGGGCGACTGGATGCTCGCCAAGGAGTTTGTGACAGACCAGCCCGACTCGGAGATCGTGCTCGAGACCATCCGCGAGCAGCTCTTCAGGAGGCTCAACCGCGAGGTGCCCTACAATCTTGATCTCAAGCTGGTTTCGTGGGTCGACGACGACTCGTCAAACCAGTGGACCATCACGGCCGAGATCCTTGCCGTGACGGATGGCCAGGTGAAAATGGTCGTGGGCAGTGGCGGCAGCGTCATCAACGCGATCAAAGAGTCTGTCCAGGAACGCCTCGGTGAGTTTTTCGCGCGGCCCGTCCGAGTCTTCTTCACGGTCAAGGTCAACAAAAACTTTGTGTAAATAAAATCAAAAGACTGATGAAAACAAAGTCAACGGTTACAAGCCTCTACGGCGAGCCAAGAAGGCTAATGACAATCCTTGAGTTGTTTTCGAGCGTCTTGATGGCTTGGGGGCTCGCGGCGTCCGGGAACGTGGGCACGATGTCAACCACCTTCTGGAGGGCCTGCTTGATGTAGCTACCATAGGGAGTCGATTTGAGCACGCCATAGTCGGACAGGAGGCCCTTGGTGACGATATCGTTGAGCCAGTTGATCTAGGAGATTTCATGGTCAAAACCGTTCTCTTTGTAACGCATGATTTACCTTGAGAGCAGTCTCGCGCTCGAGGTGCTGGCAGGTGAACGTGAGGATGGAAACAAGCATGTCGTGGGTAAATGGCGCGCCTGCAAAGACGACCTCGCTCTTGAGCAGCTTCAGGAGGCTAACCAGGAGAACTTCCTCAAATCCAGAAGCCTTGAGGGCCGTGGCAAACGCATTCTGGTAGTCCTTGCTCTTGACAAACACCTGCACTTCCTTGAAGGCAATCTCGGCGGGGGTGGGTTCGGGCTTGGGAGACGACTGGACCGACGGCTGGGGGACTGCCTTGTTAGTGTCAGCCCCAAGCTTGGAGATGCTCGCCAGCTGCTGCTCGACCGCAGACTTGACAGCCGCCGTGATGACAGGCGTGATAGAAGCCTCCAGCGAGCGTGCCAGGGCTGTAGGCATCGCAAGGAGCAGCTCTTTTTGCTGTCCGATCACCGCCGAGCTCGCCTCTGATAAATAATAATAAAATAAATAAAATATGTGTTTGCAAAGCTCAGGTGTAAATTGGTTACCGATGATGCCACTGTGCGAGGCTTCAGCGTTCTTGTTTAGAGACTCGACGGTGCGCTCAACCGACGCGTTCAGCGCATTGACAGTCTTCTCGACGCTGGTTTGCAGGGCCTTCTTCACGTCCTTGAGGGCTCCGTTGATGCTCTTTTTTAAAATTAAAAGAACTCTTTAGCTGCTGCGCACAAGGAAAGAAAAAATAACACAGCGTACCTCCTCAACAGCCTTGACCAGCGTCTCATTGATGGCCGTGCGCAGAGATGCGTCGATATAGCTTGAGATCTGGGTGCCAAGGTTCTTCGCTGTCTGGGCGTTTGCGGTCTGCAGCTGCGTTTTGAGCGAATCGAGCTTCTGGTCGTGCGTGTTCTGGCTAGCGACGAGCGAGTCGAGTTTCTGCGCAAAAAAGAACATTCATATTTTTGAATAGACAATTAAAGGTACCTTGAGGATGTTGTCAAGGTCCTTTTTGGGCAGAGAGACGACGGCAGCTGCACCTGCCGCGGGATTGTTGTCTTCGGCAGGCTTGTTGTTCTTCTTGCCCTTGCCGACGGGGGAGCTGATCGATGCGGTCGAGGGCGAGTTGATGTCGGTAGCCGGGGGCTCGAGGAGACTGCTGACCACGGTAACAGGGACAGACGGCTTGACCTTCTTGGACTTGTTGTTTGCGGGCGAGGCGGGCGAGGCGGGCGAGGCGGGAACGGCGGGCGAAAACGAGAAGACAGGGGCAGGCGACGGGTGCGTGGGCGTGCCCGACTTTGGCGAGGGGGCCTTCGGGGGCGGAGGAAGCATCAAACCTGCATTTAATCGCGTCAATTTTTAGTTTGATCCTCGGGTATTACCGGACGGTGCTCCATGGTAGGCGTCGTGGTCGTCGTTGGTAAATGAGAGAGGTGCTCGGTTAGGGAAGGGAGCAGGCGACACCGACGTCGACAACTCATCGGCCGAGTGCCCAATGGACTTGCTGGGCTCCTCATCAAACTCCTCCTCCTCGTCCTCGAGGACAAGGGGGACAAAGCTGACGTCTGCGGGCTCCTCCAGCTGCTCATTCTGGTGCTGCCCTTCATCCTGCTTTTCATCCTGCTGGCTGCTCCCCTCATGCTGCTCCTCTGGCTGGGCATCGTGCTCAGAGGACGATCCCGACAGGTCCGCCGCGGTCTGGGCTGCGTCATTGACCTCAAAGGACGGCTCGGCGAGCTCCAGATCTAGCTGCTGCTGCTCTTTGTCTTCCTGAGCCTCCGCCACGTCCTCGTCCACCGCCACCGCCTCTTCTTCCTTCACCTCCTCCTTGGCAGGAACGGCAAAGGGATCGGCCGGCGCCGTGCTGGCAGCCTTGTTGGGCGGGCTCAAGGCCAGGAACACAGGCGGCGAAGGCAGGGGCGCAGTGACCGCGGGGGGGGCAGTGGTCGCCGGGGGCACGCTGGTGCCGACACGGCTAAACAGGTTCATGAACACGTTGCCGCCGGACGACGGCTGTGCCGCTGGCGGCTGAGCTGGAGGCTGTATTTTAGGAGGGGTGGGATTAAGTGCGTCCACAACGAAAAGGGATTTGGCAGACGAACGTACAGGCAGCCCAAACGTGCCCGTCGTGCCACCCGAGGCCGCCGCCGACGAGCTGGACGCCGCCGACGAGCTGGACGCCGCCGACGAGTAGGCTGGGGCGGGCCCCGACGCCCGTCCCGACGTCAGCAAAGATGCCAACTGGGTTTGATCGAGGGTGGGGCAGATGTTAGGCATTCATAGACGACAACGGTGCAGTGCCACGTACGTCACCGGGGGGCGGGGCGCTAGCCTGGTTCTTGCGGACCAGGTCTCCAAAGGCGGAAAAGTCCATTTGAATGGTTTGACTCGACGTGCCAGCAAAAGAAAAGAAAGTGCACTGCCAAGTGCCAACCTTTTTGTTTTCAACCCGTTTTGCCAACCAGACTCTGTTACTACTGGTGACGAGCACGTTTGTCCGGGCTGTCCCGGTACTCGCTCGTGGACAGGCGCTTGCGGATGTTGGGCCCTGCGGCCTCATCGGTGTCGTCGGCCGACTCGGGCGGTGGCGGCGGCGCGGCCATCTCGCGCCCGGTCAGGATCGACTCGCGGCGGCTCTTGAGGACGGCAATGTCGTACTCGCGGCGGTCGACCTGCTTCTTGAGGTCCAGCAGCGTGATGATCTCCTGGCGGAGGTCCTCGAAGAGGTCGCACACTTGCTGCGTGGGCACAGACGGGCGCAATGCTGTTTGATCCAGTCCTTCAGCATAAGAGTGGAAGTACGAAAACCAAACGTACGAAGGCCGAGATCGGTCAGCTGCTGGTCCAGACGCTTGCCCATCTTGGTCGTGGTGCTGATGGGCATGACGAGGCGCGAGCTGCGTACAAAGGCGCCCGTCGGGAGCTTTTCCTTGCGACGCGGCATCTGGTTCATCGACGATGCACCGCCGTCCAGACCAAAGCCGACATCGCCGGCGCCGCTGCCGCCGCGCTGTGCGATCATCTTGGTCACGAGGGCGTCCGCGGCAGAGCCACCACGGCCGCCACCGCCGGGGCGAGGCGGGTTGAACGCCGTGTCGATGGCAGAGAGAAGCTGGACCACATGCTGACGTTCCTTCACCAGGCGCTTTGCGTTGGCCTCGAGCTTGCGCGCCTCCACAAGGAGGTACTGCTCCTCCTAAACAGCCGCAGAAAAATGAAATGGGATCTCTTTTCCTTTCTTTCTTTTCGCTTTGAAACGAACCTTGACCTGTTCAGGTGTGCGGCGGAGCAAACGGTCCAGTTGGGCCTTGCGCTCAATCTCGCGCTCCTTGTCGTAAACATACTTGGCCATCTCGGCCTGGACGGCGGGGTCGGTCACGTCGTTTCGCAGCTCGATCAGTTTCCTGGTGATGGAGTAGTATCGTGCTTTGGCGTCCTAACGGCAGGTTTGTGTACATTTGAGAGATTCGTTTTAATTTTTTTTTCTTACCTCGATCGACTTGCCGCCCTCCAGCCGGTCGGCGATAACGGGGAAGCGGAGGTCGAACCGCTCACACAGCTCAAACAGGTTGTCCGTATCCTCCTTTGTCCACTCGGCGTCCTCAAAGTACAGCTGGTACTCGTCGGCAGTGTACTTGACCACCTTGAGGTGCTTGTTGAATTTCGAGTACGGGTAGTCTGTTTCTTTTTTTTTTTTCTCTCTCTTTTAAAATTGCATTGCGTCGAGAGCCAGAGGGCTAGTACCTGCCGCTGCATCCTCTGCACGGACCCAGTGGCTCAACTCGAGGCTGTCTGAGCGAGCAGAGCTCTTGAACGGCCTCCATGCCCTGTTTATTCCTTTCGTGAGTTCACGAGAAGAAGAAAAAAATCAAACAGCACCAGTTTGCCGCCTTGGCCTTGCCCAGCTTGGGCTTTTCCTTGAACACTGCTGCCGGCGCGGGCGCAATCGACGTGATCCCATCGGGCAGCAGCGCAAACAGCTCGCGGTGCATCCCCGCCGCTTTGGCACCGCCCGTTGGCCGCCGACTCCCGCTCTTCCGTTTGTTTGTCGCTTTCTGCAGCTGCTGCTCGAAGGACGACGCAGAGCCCGAGTTGGAGCTCGTGCCCGTCAGCAGTTCCCGTGCATCGGACATCGCTTTCGTTGGCGCGGACAACGCGAAGAAACGCAGCACAATGGAACAGGGACAAAATGGCGACCATATTTACCTGTATGTGCTACCCGTAGAAGACCAAACGCTGCCGAGTCTCGCGCCCTTTTGTGTCTGTGTCTGTGTGTGCGTGTGTGTGCGCGTGTGCTGTGTGTGCTGCTGCGTAGTCGACTTTCGCTGTCTCTTCCTGCGTGTGGACCAAGTAAACGCCTTGGAGAGACTGCGTGCCTGTTTTTTATGTGCAGTGGCGGGTGTTCCCCCTTCCACTCTGCCTTGCTAAGGGGGAGGGGAGGGGAGGGGGGGGCTGCTGTCGCCTCCCTTTGCTGCGGTTGTGGCGGCGCCCCGCCCACCTTCTCCTTTGTTGTGGTACCGGCTGTTTTTTTATTTATTTAATCCTGCGATTGCAGAACGCAAATCATGTTTTTGTTATTCTTGGTCTTGGCGTCTTTTGTCTTGCCCCCCCGAGGCCTCGGGCAGCGCGTGCCCTGTGCAAAAGAGCCGCCTCTTGGCAACAGGTTCGCCACCCCCCCCTTCCTTAGCCACGACCGAGATTAAGGAGCTGCCTGTCGCATTATAATGAACACCTCAACACGACCGCAGTGTCGCTATTTGTGGACTGGAAGTCACTCGGGACAGCCACCGGGCGACCAAGTGGCGGGCCTTTTCCTCATTAGCTGCGTGCAAACCTCGATATTCGAGCTCGCCTGTGTGTCCATGTGGGGATTCCAACCACACTTTGGACAGCACGGCGACCATTGGGTCTACGTCTTATTTTACCCTGTTCTGCTCCGTGTTAGTGTAGTCGCGTGTGTGGTGGTGGTGGTGGTGGGGCTGGCTCGACTGCCAGCTCAGCTGTACCTCAACTGTGCCCCTTGTTATCTTTAGCAACTAAAATACTGAAACCCACCGTTCCTCGTTATATAACAGACGCAGGTTGTCTATGTCGTCGCACCACGCCTCCTCATCGAAAGGTGGCGACAAAGGCGGCGAGAAAGGGGACAAGGCAGACTCTCCACACCAGCAGAAGCAATGGTTTGAGAGGGAGCAGCCGTCCTTTGTGCCAATCTCGGAGAAGGAGCTCGAGATGGGCGAGTGCCTCGGCAGCGGCGCGTTTGGACAAGTGTACAAGGCAAAGTACAAGGGCAAGGTCGTCGCGGTCAAGTTCACGAGTGGCAGCAAGAAGAAGGAGTTCGAGGCCGAGCTGCGCGCGCTCATGGGCGTCAACCACCCAAACATCATCAGACTGTACGGCGCCAGCATCGCACCGCCAAGGTTCTTCCTCGTGATGGAGCTCGGGAGCAATAGCTTGCACACCTACCTCCGCGAGACCTCGTATGAAATGCTCGATGTCTATAAATGGGCTCTCCAGATCGCCGAGGTATTTTTTTTATTTATTTATTTTTATTTGCTATCTAAGGACTGCTGTTGTAGGGTATGGGCTATCTCCACACCAAAAACATCCTTCATCGCGACCTCAAGACCGCGAATATTCTTCTCGACTCGCGCAAGCTCGTGAAAATCTGCGACTTTGGCACGTCTCGAGACTATGATGCAACGACTATCATGTATGGAACGCAAGAGAAGACCCTTTGTTGTTTCTCTTCTAACAACGGCACTGCAGGACGTTTGTGGGAACAGTCAGCTACATGGCACCCGAGCTTCTTATGGAGCAGCCTGTGTCTGAAAAAATTGACGTGTACAGCTACGCGATTTGCCTCTGGTACGCCTTGTTTTCCTCCGCTCCAATTATTTACCCAAGATTTAATTTTAAAAAAAAAAAACCAAAGGGAAATGATCACAAGGAAGACGCCGTACCAAAACATGAAGCCAGTACAGATCATGTGGGTCGTGGCCAACGAAAAGGTTTGTTTTCTTTATTTTTTTCTTATTTTTCACTAATCAAATTCTTACAGTCAAGGTTACCCATCCCGGACGACTGCCCTAAATTGTTCAAGAACATCATGGAGAGCTCTTGGAAGCAGGACCCCAAAGAACGGCCTTCATTCAAGACAATTCTGGGAACCCTCATGTCGGCCATCGGAACAGACTTTGAGATCAAGGGCGGCGCCTACATGCGGCCACTCACCCAGCAGCAGTCCCAGTGGAGTGCTTCGATCGACCAGACCATTGAAGGGGTATGCCTTTACTCTTGTTTTCTGGAACACAAATCTTTAAAAATGTCGCTTTTTGTAGTTTAAAACAATTCAAGCGTTCAAGGACGGGCAATCACTCCAACTGCAGCTCAAGCAAGAGGAGCTTGCTAAAAAGGAGGAAGAGATCAAGCGCAAAGAGGCCGAGCTTGCCAAACGGGTCACGGCAATCGAAGAGGTATTGCACGTTCAGCACCATCCATTTGAATTCTTAAGTTTTTTGTTGTTTTTTTTTCAGCAACACCTTACGTCACAGCAGTCGCAGCAAGCTCAGCAGACGCACGACGAATCCTCGTACGAGTCTGAGACGCGGTTAAGGCGGATGGCATCCATGCCCTTGTCCTCCAACCGAGGGGTACATACGGAAAAAAAAATTTATTCTTCGTTTTGGCTAACTTTTTGTCTCACGATAAAGCGCGACTTGAGAGGGAGGATCTCGATCGCAAGGCTTGGCACGCCCATGGATAAACTCGCAACCGGCGGAGGGCTGGGATCCCCGGCCTCCCCGAGTCCAAACTCTCCCGCTGCTGGCGACACTATCAAGCGGACCACTCCTCTGCCGATGATCGTCACCTCGGCCGCCACTATTGAAAAGAAGGATCTGTCACTGGCGCCTGGAGTCCCCACTGAAACGCCCTTGACTGCGACGCCAACGGCGACCGTGTGGCACGATGCACCTCAATCGGCTCTTCCCGCGCCCCCGCTTGGCCACAGCCGGAGCCACAGCCGCGAGTCCTCTGGCATCGAAAGCGACGGTTCGTCAACTCAGCTCGTAGCCACCGACAAGAGCGGGCACAGCCGCAACATATCGGACGACATCTCTAGCGACGGCAGCAGCGATGCTCTCAACCCAACAATCGACTCGTTGAGGCTACAGCTCTTCACCCGCACCGTGCGCACGTCGTCCCTGTCGTCGTCGTCCAAGGGCCACAGCAGGGAGCCTTCGGACGAGTACCTGTCTGCGACCGAGTCCAGAGGCCACAGCCGCGAGCCCTCCTATGTCAACATCAGCGAGACGGTGGAGTCGCCCGTGACCGTCACCGAGATCCCTATCGCCGTCCTGCCCGTGCACATGCTCGGCCCGACCGTCTCGCCCTCCAGTCTCACGGCCGTGATGGGCGATGCCTCGGTCAACAGCCCTGGCTCGTCGCCCGCGCTGGCTCGGCCCGCGTCCTCGTCAGAATCGTCTGCACCGCCCAATGGTCGCCTCCACCACCCTGCCGACTTTGAGCATGTTGACAACGACGACGACGACGGCGGCGACGATACCGACTCGGTCCTGCTTATCGATGATATGGACGACGACGACGACTGCGACGACGACGAGGAGGAGGCAAGGAAGGCCGCCCTCGTCGGCGTCTCCTCGTTCAAGCCGTCCCTGGCCATCGACTCTTCCACCAGCTCGATCCTGGTACGTCCACAGAAGAGGAGTCTTTGTTTTATTTATTGAATCATCTCCGATACAGTTTGACACAGCATCGGCGACTTCGTCCGCAGAACAACTGACCGCGAGCTAGGTTCATTCACCATTCAACCATTCAGGTAGCTTTGTTTTGGTCCTTTGCGAATTTTGTCCACACGAACGAACGAATGAATACCCCGGGGTAATCTATGCTTTTAACTAATTATCGATGAACTGGCAGAAGAAAACAAGAAGAAAACAAAGAGAAATGAAAAAGCGGAAACCTGTGAAAAAAAAAATTTTTCATGATTTCCATTTCCTGCAACAACCACCTCATGTCGTGCTCCATCGCCGCCCTCCTATTGGCTGCCTTCGCTATCGTTGGTTCGGCGCAGGTAAACTACGCCCCACCTCCTCCGCAGGACCTCACGAATGACCCCCCAACAGAAGCTCCAGTGCGTCGCCCACCGCGGTGCCTCCGCCTACTACCCCGAGAACACGCTTGCCGTATGATTTCTTCCTTCTTGCACTCGTTGCTGCCAAGCCATGTGGGGATTGACTCTTCCCCCCCTTTAACAGGCATTCCGCGAGGCCGAGCGTCAGGGTGCCAACGGCTTTGAGTTTGACCTGCGCATCACTGCCGACAAGGTGCCCGTCCTGCTTCACGACGGCACGCTGGACCGCACGACCAACTGCACCGGCAACATCCACACTGTCAACTACTATGGCTACGTCGAGAACTGCTGGGCCGATGGTGTACGCCCCGCTTTGTTTTCCCTTTGTCTCCCTTTTGCCATTAAACATCGTCACGGTCCTTAGATCGAGAAGGTGCTGACGCTGACCGAGCTGCTCGACTATGTCGCCTACGAGTCCAAGATGTTTTCGCTCTTTGACATCAAGGACAGCGCGCTCGTCATCCCGTACATGGCCGATATCCTCAACGCGTACCCCGTGGACCTGACCGACCGCCTCTACCTCGCCGGCCAGGTCGGTGCCGACGTCGAGATGATCAAGGAGTACGCCCCCCGCTTTATGCGCAGCATCGTTGCCTCGATCAAGCCCGACAGCCCCACCGACCACGACCTGGTCAACTACAACATGAACTTTGGTGTGATCACCCCTGAGTTTGTCCAGGAGGCCAACGCGGCCGGCATCACCGTCTTTGGATGGACCATCAACGATGTCGCCACGATGCAGAGCGCCATCGACATGAACCTTGACGCCATCCTCACCGACTACCCCGATGTCTACATCGAGCTCCGCGACAACCAGGGCAAGAAGAAGCTCTAGAGGTCTGTTTGTTGTCCCCGAGAAAACTCGTTCATGTGGAGAAAAAAAAAAATAGCTCAATGAGCCTAGGCTGATGGTTTCCTTTTTTTTCAGCCACTGCTGCGTCATAGAGAGACACCGATTATGTAGTAGAAAAAATTTCGTGCACTGAATTGGAGACCTGGCGCCTACGTCGACAGCGACCTGTGTCGAGAAATAATTAATTTTTCCTTCGTCATCCACCCACATGTCCGTCAGCGGCTTTTCCTTCCTTTCTCTTCGTATATGGAACGCAGGGGACCATTACTATTCGATGTTGATGTCCTCAGTGACATGATAAAAATTATAAAAAGCTAGCATACACGGAAGGGAACAAAAAAAAAATTTTCTTTTCACTGGTCCACAATCTTGTTGGCGATTTCGCGGATGTGGTACAGGTGCTCACGGATGTGACGGCGTGGATCAAAGTCACGCATGAGCCGCCGATGTGCCTGCTCCGAGGCACGTAGCCTCTCGAGGTACTCAGGGCTGAGGTTGAAGACAGATTTGTCGGTGCCGCGGGTGGACGAGGTCGCAGATGTCTGCGTGGAGCTCGCGTCAAACATGAGTCCCTCGAGCTTGGCACCGTCCTGATCGTTCCCGATCCAGCACATGCGGTCGGGGTCAAAGACCATCCCGTTGACGACCTTGGGCGTGGGCATGCCCAGGTTTGAAATAAGAGCCGGCCTTGTCGGCGTTGCCTTCTCAAAATCGTCCAGTGCGCTCGAATTGCCCACCCACACCTTGTTGACCGAGTCAAAGACCATCTCGCCCACGACCTTGGGGGTCTTGGGGCCCATTTCACGGATCAGTGCGGGGCCTTTGTGCGATCGGTGGTGCTGCAACGAGAGACATTGTTTGAGGACTTTTTTTTGGTAATAGCTTCAGTTTTGCCCCTAGGTACCTTGGAACGACGGTGAGAGGACGGTGTTGTTGGTTTGAGTTGGGTCGGGACAGAGCCCGGAAAGTCCTCGATGGCGTCAAGTTCACTGCCGTCGCCATAGTCGTTGCTCGGTCGGACGTACCTCTCGCCCAAACTACCCGCAGGGACACGTGCCGTCTTATCCTTGAGTTTGTTGATACTCGCTGGTGAAAAGTCACGCCCTCCGTCTCCAACCACGTCCAGTCCATCCAGCTCGCGCCCTGTCGACTGGACTTTTCTGAAGCCCTGTTGTAGCTGGCGAAAGAAAAATTGGTAGATAAGAACTTTGTACAGACTTAAGGAAACACGATACCTTGGCAGCAGATATCTCGACCCCAAACGTCGCAGCATCATTATCCGGAATGTGCTCGACACTAGAACATTTCGTAGTTTAGAAAGAAAAAATTAACCAAGAAAAAAAAAATTACGTTTGTGATCGCAGGCGCGCAAGATGGTTTGGTAGCGTGCTTGTTTTGGCAGGTACAGCAGGTTCCCCACGCGACGACAGCTGCGGAGGGGAAATTTGGCCGTGCTTGCGGTGTTGCGGTAGCCTTGAGGACGAAATGAGCGACGTGTCCACAGATTCAAATCTTTCATAATAAAAATAATTAGCTTGGGCCATTCTTTTCTTTCCTGCTTGGCGAGTACCCAAAATCATCATCGTCATTATTTCCGTGCACCTTGAGCGTGAGCGGGCCCTCCGGGAAGACGAGATCATCAAACGACTCATCGCCGCTCTGGTTGCTGGAGGTGCTCGTGGTCGAGCTGGCAATGGGGGCGCGAGCCACGTATTTCCCGCGAGACCCTTCGCGGTAAATGTTTAGCTTCTGATGTTGCTGCTGGGCGAGCTGCAGTTTGCTGGGTTGCGGCTGCTGCTGCTGCTGCTGCTGGACGGGCTGTGGCTGCTTGGGCGTGATATCGATCGCGTCAAAGTCGTCAAAGACGGCCTTGAAGGTGTGTCAGTAAAGAGAAGAGGACCGGGGACAGCAGACGTCGTTTACCTCGTCAACAACAGGTGCGTGCTGCTTGCGCATCTTCCCGGACGCGGGCAGCTCCACGTCGTTCCACGTCTCCACGGGTTTCTTCTTCCCGGAGGAACCCGCCAGCTTGGTCACGGTGCCGGGCTGCCCCGTCGGCTATTAAAGCTGCTTGTGAGTACTCCTCAGGGACAACAAAAAAGATCGCGCACCACGGTTGTTGTGGCCGTGAGTCCCCCGTGTTGCCGTGCTGTCTTTGGCGCGGCAGCCAGCTCGGTCGAGCTGGACACCCTGCTGGTCGTAGTGCTGCCGGGGACGCTGCCCGTGTCCTTGCGTTTGAGCTGGTGCAGCTGCTGCTGTCGCCGGATGGCCGCTGCCAAGGCCACCTCGTCATTGCCCTTGGCGTGCCCCTCCTCGTCGTCGTCGTCGTCGTCATCCGCCCTGGCCGACTCGGCCGGTGCAGCAACAGCAGCAGCGGCGGCAGCAGCGGCAGCCCCCGGTGCAGGCGATCCCGACGCCGAGCGCACGGCAGCGTACGTCAACGCCGAGCTCACGACGGCGATTGCGGCCGCACCAGCCATAAAGGCGATCGCCTTGACGCCATCCGCCATCGGACCTGTCTCGACGCTCTGGTAACTAATGTTTCAAGGGTTTTTTTTTTTTTTTTTTTTGACGC
>Ga0302230_10001006_pt1 | contig 19686 bp, 24 predicted proteins | sample II_Palsa_N2_1_FD_193523 | JGI IMG/M metagenome (GOLD analysis project Ga0302230, IMG submission 193523) | Peat permafrost microbial communities from Stordalen Mire near Abisko, Sweden - II_Palsa_N2_1 | ecosystem: Environmental > Terrestrial > Soil > Palsa > Peat permafrost | place: Sweden... | reverse complement strand
CATTCTGAATACGCACTCTCTTTCCGACCATCTCTGTCCAATCACTCCTTTCATAAAACCTTGTTTTGTAAATTGAACCTGAATTGTAAAATTGATGTGAATTGTAAAATTCTCATCAATTTTGCACGCGTTAACATTTCCGCTCACACCCACGTGGCCTCCCACTCGAGATGGATATAGGGTTTAGCAGCCTGTCAGTGGCAGACCAGGTGCCAGACCAGGTGCCAGACCAGGTGCCAGACGCGGTGCCGGACCAGGTGCCGGACGCGGTGCCGGACGTGCAGGCGATGACGTCCAGCAACACGGAGGAGGACGAGGAGGGAGACGAGGAGGGAGACGAGGAAGACATCGGCGGAAACAGCAAGAAGAAGAAGGCCGGCAAGAAGAACAAGAAGAAGAAGAAGCCTGGCCCGAGCAAGATGGCGGCTGGATTGGCGACCGTCGCGGAGGGCCTTGTGCAGACTGAGCCGCCGTCGATCCCCGTGTCCAAGTTTTACGTCAATGGCATCTATCCTCATGGCGAGCTGCACACGTATGTCGACCACAATACATACCGCACGACAAGCGAGGAGAAGCGTGCCGCGGAAAAGGTCTCGCAGGAGCAGTACAATGATCTGCGCAAGGCGGCTGAGGTGCACAGGCAAGTCCGCAAGGACGCACTCAAGTTTATGCAGCCAGGGCGATCCATGACGGAGATTTGCGAGCGCATCGAAAACGGCGTCAAAGTTTTGATTGAGGCCAATGGATTGAAAGCAGGTGCGCCAGCTACGGAAGATGGTCTTTATGCCTAATAGCAAAACAGGCACGGCGTTTCCAACGGGGTGTTCGCTCAATCACTGTGCCGCCCACTGGACGCCAAATGCCGGCGATAAAACGGTCTTGCAATATGGCGATGTCTGCAAGATTGACTTTGGCACGCATATCAACGGTAAGGTCGTTTGTGTAACGCGACAAGAAAAAAAAATATAATATTCAAGGCCTCCCCCCCTTTTCCGATGCAGGACGCATCATCGACTGCGCATTCACCGTCTCGTTCGACCCACAGTTTGACGACCTCAAGGCTGCCGTGCGAGCGGCAACAAACGCCGGCATCAAGGCTGCCGGTATTGACGTCCAACTGTGCGAAATCGGCGAGGCCGTCCAGGAGGTCATGGAGTCCTACGAGGTCACGATCGACGGCAAGGCATACCCCGGTATGACTATTTGATAAACAGCGATTACAGAGCAGTACAATTTCTTCTTTTCAAAAGTCAAGGCAATCCGTAATCTCAACGGGCACTCGATCGGCCAGTACCATATCCACGCAGGCAAGACCGTGCCCATTGTGAAGAATAGCGACACGACAAAGATGGAGGAGGGCGAGCTGTACGCGATCGAAACGTTTGGCTCCACGGGACGAGCGCTCGTTGTCCACGACATGGAGGTGTCGCACTACATGAAGCGCTTCAACGTGAACTCGAGTGCGAACCCGCCACGCGCTGCTCGCTCCAGACAACTTCTCGGCAAGATCGACGAACACTTTAGCACCCTTGCCTTTTGCCGGCGCTACCTCGACAAGCTCGGGGAAACCAAGTACATGACCGCGCTCAACAACCTGGTCGAAAACGGCTACGTCGACCCGTACCCGCCACTTTGTGATATCAAGGGCAGCTACACGGCACAGTACGAGCACACTATCCTCCTCCGCCCCACATGCAAGGAAGTAATTTCTCGTGGTGACGATTATTAATGCATAGAATTTGAATTTTTTTGTATCGGGAGTTTTTTTTTTTTAATTTCCTTGCTGCCTTTCCCCCGAAAGTCAAACACAAAGGGTACATGAGAATTTTTGGAAATTTTTGAAGGATTTTTTTTTTTTTTTGAAGAAGAGAGAGAGAGAGAAAAAAAAGTGGGCATGAAAAAAACGTCCGCAGCTTGGCTAGCCTGTTTAGGCGTTGACGGGCGCGTCGGCCTTCTCAGCGACGATGGTCTTGAGGGCCTCGTTGATCTGGGACTCGAGCTGGGCGGTGTTCTCGATCAGGTTGAGAATCTCGCCGAAATCAAGGCCCTCGAGGAGCATGCCGGTGATCTTGCTGGCATTCTCGGGCTGCTGGGGCTGGATGAGGCCAAACAGCTTGTTACCGAGGACGTTGCGAGCCTCCTCCTCGGGAAGGCCGGAAAGACCGTCGAGCGAAAGAGGACCCTGGACGTTCTGGGGAGCACGGTTGGACTTGTAGCCAGCATTGGGCTGGGCGCCACGGGGGGCGCCGCGCTGCTGCTGCTGCTGCTGCTGGTTCAAGATAACCTGCTGCTGCTGCTGGGGAGGGATGGCCAAGCGGCCACCGTTGGGGTAGGGGTTGCCGCCCATGGGGACCTGGCCCTGAGGCAGACGGGGGCCGCGGTTGCTGGGGGCATTGCCCTGACGGGGACCGTTGGGGCGGACACCACCAGGACCAGCGTAGACGTTGCCACCTGAAAATAAAATAAAAAGATGAGTTAGAATGTGAGTACTTTTTTTATTTTTTTAAAAAAAAAAATACCAAAGTAGGGAGCACGGGGACCCTGGCCAGGGTACTGCTGGGCCTGGTGAGGACCCGGAGGGAAGCGAGGGCGAACCATGGGCAGGAACTGCTGCTGGGGACGACCCTGCTGGAGCTGCATGGGGTTGCTGTAGAACACGGGCTGCGAGGGGTACATGCCAGGGACGACGCCACCGGCACCGCTCATCATGACGCGCTGCTGGTGCATGGCAGCGAGGTGCTGACGACGCTCCTCCTTGCGCTGAGCAAGGGCGACATAGACGGGCTTGTTGCCGAGCATCTGGCCGTTCATCTCAGCGACGGCGCGGGTGGCCTCCTCAGACGAGGCAAAGCACACAAAGCCAAAGCCACGGGGAGTCTTGGTCTTCTCATCGACAGCGAGCTACAAAAAAAAAAAAAAAATACATTAGCACTTGTTTCCGAGGAGGGAGGGAGGGAAGGGAAGGGAAAAAAAAAAAATACCTTGTGGCTGGTGATGGTGCCAAAGGTGGCAAAGGCCTGACGGAACTTGTCGCTGTCGACGGTGTCGTCGAGGTTCTTGACGTAGAGGTTGACACCCTGGTACTTGGAGTTGCGCTCCTGCTTGCGGGCCTCCCACATGCGGGAGAGGTCCTGGAGGCGCTCAGTCTTCTTCTGGGCACGGGCGACATAGATCTTGGAGGACTTGACCTCGGTGCCGTTCAGGGCATCGCAGGCCTTGGAGGCAGCCTCGTGGTCAGCAAAGTTGACAAAGCCAAAGCCGCGGCTCTTGGCCTCGGCGTCCTTGACGACGACGTGGCTGGTGACAGTGCCTGATTAATTAATTAAGTTTATTATTTTTTGTTTCTTTAGATATATAAAGTACCAAACTTCTCAAAGAGAGCAAGCAGCTCCTCATCGGTGACGTCCTTGTCGAGGTCCTTGACGTAGACGTTGGTAAAGTTCTTGCGGAGCTCCTCAGCCTTGGACTCACGCTCCTTGCGCGAGACGTGGTGGGTGACGACGACCTTCTTGCCCTCGATGAGCATACCGTTGAGGCGCTGGATGGCCTTGTCGGCAGAATCGGCGAGCTCGTAGTGGACGTAGCCGTAGCCACGCGACTCGCCCTTCTCGTCAACAGCGACCTGAGTAGGAGAAAAAGGAGATGTCGTGTTAATCGGCATCGAAAACAGGAGATTGGCAGCCACAGTACCTTGGACGAGAGAATGTTGCCAAAGGTCGAGAAGGTATCGTGGAGCGAGCGGTTGTCAATCGACTTGTCGAGGTTCTTGATGAAGATGTTTCCGACACCGGTCTTGCGGAGGCTGGGGTCACGCTGCGACCACATGATGCGGATGGGGTGGCCCTAGCAGCAGACGAAAGAAAAGAAAAGAGAAGAAAAGAGAAGATTCAGCAAGCTGTTGTCTCTCATTTGTTTTGTGCTACCTTGACCAGCGAGTAGTTGAGCGAGTCGAGAGCACGCTCGGCATCAGCCATCTGGTAGAAGTTGACGTACGCATAGCCGAGAGGGCTATCAGAGGAAAAAAGGAGGGGGGGATCAGCAACCACGAGGCAGCCACCACGAGGGCAAAAAACAAAAAAAACAAAAAACATACCGACGAGTGCCGATGTCACGGAGGACACGGATGGACATGACGTTGCCGACCTTCTGGAAGATATCGAAGAGCTGGGCCTCGTGGACGTCGTGGATGTTGCCTGCCGCAAGGTTTTTTTCAGTCGTGATGTCATACGTGGCGAAAAAAGAGCAAGAAAGGAAAGAGAAAAAAACGTACCGACGTAGAGCGAAGCCGACGAGTGGGGGGCACCGTTGGGGCCAGGAGCACCGGCAGCGGCAGCGGCGGCGGGGTTCACAGCACCGGGGGCCTGGGCAGGGGCGGCCTGGGCAGCGACGGGCGCAGCGACGGTATCAGCAACGGCGTCGTTGGACATTTTTTTTTTTTTGGGAAAGGACGGTGTTTTTTTGTTTTTTTTTTCCGGACGAAGCTTTGTCAAAGGGGAAGAGGAAGGACGCGGACGGGGGTCTTCTTCTTCGGGCTTGGGCAAAAACACGACGAGCCGGTTTTTTTTTTTGGGTTCTTCTTCGTAAGGAAAACGAAAGAAGAAGGGGGGGAAAGGTTTTGGGAAGTGAGGTGCATTGGCCACATGGTCACGCGTTCCCCGGGTCCTGACTCCAGGGCGCACACAGTTTCAGTCATGCTCGCCGCGTCTCCGCATCGATCGCCCGTTAGGTCGCCGCCACGGTCGCCGCCACGGTCGCCGCGGACGCCGATGGGCATGGTCAAGAGCGCCCCGGCGCCCCCAGGGACGCTGGACAATGTGGCCAAGCGGAAGGTCGCGCTGGGCATTCTGTTGGCGCTGCAACTGGCCAAGTTGGCGTCGTGGTGGTCATTGCCTTCGGCGGGGGCGGGCGAGATGGCTGGTGGTGCGTCCGCGACGTCCATCGACGGATCGATGATGGGGGATGCGACCATTTCTGCTGCTGCTGCCGCTGCCGCAAATGCCGCGAGCGCCGAGGATGCGAATGGGGTGTACATGTCGCCGCTGCTCCTGTGGATGCTGCTGGACATTGTCTACTTTGTCGTGTTGGCGCGGATGCAGATAGACAAGCTCGCGATCACGCCCCAGCGCACCGTCGGGCTACTGATTGCCTTTGCCGTCTTTAACGATTTTCTCTTTGGAGGGACCGTACGCTCTTGTTTTCACCCATTTTCTCGTTTTTTTCGCTAATCCCCCCCGCGTCCTAGTTTGGCCGCGTACTCACGCTTCAGTCGCCCATCCAGGCCCACGCCCCTGGGCACGTATCTGTACAGTCCTCGCCCAGTGGAGCAGGGATCGGCGGGATCGGCATCGGCATCGGCATCGGACAAGGGCTCGTAGTTGGCGGCGGGATTAGTTCTGGGCAACCGTCCTCGTCCAACCTTTCTCCGGCGTTGCAATCCTCGGGAGCTCACCAACGACCTGCTGCTTTTATCGAGAGTACTGCTACCACTTTTTTTTTAAGTATTTTAAAAAAAGGGATAATTTATAAAAAATTAGCTACCGAGGACTTGGACTTTGACGGGTCGTTTGCAAAGGAGAGCAAGGAGCGAGTGCTCCATACCGTGCACACAGACCTGCCGTTCCCCGGGCTCGTGTCGCTGCATCTCATCGTCAAGCCCAAGGCGCGCTTCCGCTCGCACTCGCCCGTCAGCCTCGGCGCGCACATTCCCCTGCAGGTGCAGTGCATGACCCCTTGCACGCTCCAGTACCGCATCTCCCCGCTCAGCTACAAGGCCCTGCATTCGCCCGAGTTCCCCGCTACCCGCACCGACGTGACCTTGACCAAGGTCCTCACCTCCAACTATGGACAGTTTGTCCTTGCCGAGTCAACGGGCCATTACTCTCTCGTGGGCCTTCGTGACGCACGCGACCAGCCCGGCATGATTGGCAACGACACGATCACCGTCCTCATCGGACCGGCTGTGCTCCAGCCCCTGCCCGAACGAGCACCCACGGCCCGCTTTGTCCGCAAAGACGGCGACCTCCACGGCTGCGCCGGCGACCACTTTGAGACGACCCTGCGGCTCACGGGGATTGCGCCGTTCAGCGTCCTGCTCGACTTCCAGCTCAACCGCGGGCCGTCGTCGCGCGTCGCCCTGATCGTGACCGAGGCCCATCGCACACCTCACTACTCTGGCCAGCAGTACAGCATCAACCTCGGCACACTCGAGACCACGACCGACGGCCAAATGTCGTGGCAGATTGTCTCGGTTACGGACGGCCGCAACCTCACGCGCACGTACGTGGACAACATCTTTTCCGACGAGCCTGTCTCGCAACAGGCCAAGTCCCCAGTTTCGTCGTCCACGCCATCCGCAAAGGCCTCCTCCTTGCACAAGACGAGGCTTGTGGTCATCGTGCACCAGCTACCCACCGTCAGCTTCAAGGACGAGCACACACTCCTCCTGCCTGGAAAGTTTACTCTCGCACCACTGTCTGTCCAGACAAAGGCGTGGCCTGTACGTGTCGTCCTCATCCTCAGCCCGGACGAGACCACGGTCGCCCTCCACTTTGCCGGCCCCAACGACGCCCATGTCAACGTGACCAACATCGGCAACTACCATCTGTATTCGCTCCACGATGGTAAAAATTACTTTACAGTTGTATATTTTTTCTTCATTCATTCATTATATTTTTTTTCTCTGTAGCCTACTGCGCCGGCGTCGTCGGCCAGCCCTCCATTCTCAAGGTCACACAGCCCCCGCTGCCCAAGCTCGCTGTCAACACGACCGCACTACCGACGCAGGTGTGCCTGGGCAGTGACGTCGTGATGGTGCCCCTCAATGTGACCGGTGCGGGCCCGTGGACGGTCATGTACCGCGAGCGCGTGGCCGAGACCGGCGCGGTGTCTCTTCACCAGTTCAGCTTCGCCTCGGCCAACTACCAATGGATGCTGGTGCCGCTGACCGTGGGCAAGTCCACCTACGAGTTCATCTCCATCTCGGACCGTCACTACAGCGCCATTTCGGTCTACGACCTCGTCTTTAATCTAACAGTGATCCAGCCGCCGTCGATCCAGTTCAAGAAGCGCGAACCGTTGCGGCTGTGCTCCACCACGTCCACTTTGTCCGCCGAGATCCCGCTGGTCCTCGAAGGCCACGCGCCCTTCTCCCTCGCCTACTCGCTGCGCCTGGGTGAGGACCACCGCGAATTCTTGCTGGAGGGCCTGACAGCACCGGCCGCCGTCATCCAGCTCGACGGACTGGGCGCGCGCGGCCACTACCGCCTCTCGCTGGATCGCATTACCGACGCCGCCAAGTGCGAGACCGAGCTGGACCTGCAAAAGACCCTTGTCATCGATCGCCTCAGTGCTCAGCTCTCCTGCATCCCAGACCAGAACCAGAACCAGAACCAGAACCAGAACCAGCAGCAACAGCAACAGCAGCACAGCAAGCAACAGCAACAATCGTCGTCTTCAGGCGTATGGCTCGCCGGCGCCAACTCGTTCCTGTCGGTTCACTTGAGCGGCGGTGTGGCCCCGTACACGGTGCAGTACCGAGCACCTGGGTCGTCGTCGGTCCAGCAAGTCGTGACGGGATCAACCGTGGCCCGCATCCCCATCACGGGATCGGGCGTGTACCAGGTCGTGTCTGCCAGCGACGATTCGTGCCCCGGCGATATTGCCAAGGAGCACAGCGAGTGCATCATCAACGTGGTCGACCGCCCGCATCTCACCGTCCACCCCGATTTGTCCATCTGCTACAGCCCCAAAGTGCGCCTGGGATCGCTCGACTTTTCAGGCACGGCACCGTGGCGCGTCAACTACAACGTCGCGCCGCTGGACTCGCTGCCCCATCACCTGTCAACGGCCGCCTCGTCCAGCTCAAACACGGTCACAACACGCATCGACGAGACCCCGCAGTTTGATTTCAAGCCCGAGTTCAACCAGGCCCTCAACCAGTCGCTCCTGTTTGCCCCGCCTCACGCCGGCCGCTTCCACGTCCGCATCGCGACCCTGTCGGACCTGCACTATGCCGCCCTCGCGCTGCCCGCCAGCTCCCAGTACGCCTTCAACGTCGACATCGTCCCGCTGGCCAGCGTGAATTTCGAACCGTTGGCACTCGAGGAACACTCGATCTGCGTCGGCCAGACCTTGAGGCTGCCGATTGTCCTGCAGGGCACAGGGCCCTTTGTCGTGCACTACAACGTAGTCTCGGAGGCGGGCTCGGTCGCCTACACGGCCCGCTACGAGGGCGAGAAGCCAAAGTCGTTCTTTGCTGCCGCCCTGTCGACTTCGAGCGAGCCGCAAAACATCTCGACCGTTCTAGAGCTGGGTCCCTTTGACCACGAGGGCACGTTCAGCGTCCAGCTCACGGCCGTTACAGACGCAACCCTGTGCTTCAACCGGTACACCAAAAAGACGAGTTGATTTTTCTAAAAAAACAACATTTTATTTTATTTTAATTATCCTAGGATGACCAAGGACATCCGCAGCGGTGTTATCGTCGTGGGCGCCGTGCCGTTCATCCATGCGTCGTCGGCACGCGCGGTCTTCATCTGCGTGGGCGAGCGCATCAAGCTAGAGTTTGGTCCGTCAAACGCAGGGCCGTGGACGATGCACTACCTCTTCAATGGGGAATCGCGGTCGCACGTGGTCACACACAGTCCGTTCACGCTGCAGACGCGCACCGAAGGCGTTATGAACATCCAGACCGTGTCCAACCGGTTCTGCAGCGCCCCGGTCAGCTTTGTGCAGCCGATCCGCTCGCTGCCCTCTGCCAGCCTGGACCGCGGCCAGATCGTGGAGGACGACCTGTCCGAGGGCGATACCAAGAACATCCTCATCTCTCTCCTGGGCACCGCGCCCTTCAACGTGACGATCCAGCGCACGTCGTTTTTCGAGGACGAGCCCCAGATGCTCGAGCTGCGAGGCATCCGCAACAGCGAGTACAACATGCAGGTCCAGCAGGAAGGACAGTACCGCATTGTCTACGTCGCAGACAAGTTTTGCCAGTCCTTCCACGATCCTCGCCGCGACTTGGACACCTCGATCGCCGGCCCTGCCGTTTAGAATGTACATATTATTCTTACGTTTTTTTCTACGTATACTTTTTTTTTTTTGTAAAATTTTTTTAGACATGTGAGAAAAAAAAAAAGAAATAAGGGATCAATTTTCTTTTCTCATATAAATAGCGAGCAGAGGAGGAAAAAGGACGCGAGATATTTTTTTTATTTAAATAAATAAATAAATCAGGGGAAATCAGGCGGCACCCGTAGGGATACGTGCAGCTTGTCTTGAAAGAAGCGGATGTTGAACGAACCAGAGTCGTTGTTGAACGAAACCCAGGGCCACGACTTGCGTGCGTGGGAGAGCGGGAAGCCTTCTGCGTAGAGGGTGAGCCTGTCGGGGTGCCGAAGTCGCCCGCACAGAGCCGAAAAGCCGCTGCGGGAGATGACTAGGACATCTGCGATGATGAGGTGATGGACGGCAGACACGAGCGAGTCGCTCAAGTGGTACTCGATATCGTCAAACCCAGCAAACTCGGCAAAGTCCTTGTCCTTTTGGCCCTCGGAAAACACGTGGAACTTGACGGGCGTCGCCGAGATATCGGCGATGGCGTGGCGCATGGTCTCCATCATCTTGAGGTACACCGTGTTGCTCGTAAAGCGATACTCGTTCGCGGTCTCGGAGACGTCGCCGCGTCTTATGTGGATGGCGACGTTGATAAATGCGGGCTCAAACAAGGACTTGATCGGCATCTGCGGTTATTTTAGGAAAAATTTTAAAAAAAAGGACATGTTATTTCTTGTAAAGCGTACCATGACTCGTGCATTGGCATACTTGCGCCGCAGGTCCTGCTCGATGTCGTCGTACGACCCGATCATGCTCTTGATATCGTCGATGCCTGTGTAGACGACGTTGCACTCATCGGCCTCCCGCTTCATCTGCTCGTCCAGGGCCTGCGGTGACGATATATCCATGTCCTTGAAATGCTTGGTCCTGAGGCACGGCAACAGTGACGTGCACTCAAAGCCCACACGGCCCTCCACACAGGCCTCTCGGTACCTGTAGGGTTCGTCCACGCCGTAGCCGAACAGGCCTTCGAAGAGGTACCGCTCCTTCTGGTTTGGGATGATCGGGTGGTAGAGCACGGTCAGGTTGAACTTGTAGGCGGCATGGAAGTGGAACTCTCTGCACAGGGGAGGGGATAAAAAAAAAGGGTAAATCGTAGTACCGGCAGGCTAGTTACGTGTGGAAGAGGAAGTGGCCAACCCGTGCGCCACGATCGGGTACGTGAGCGAGGTAGCGATGGCACTGGCCCTCGTGAGCGGTTGTCCTGCTGTTGCTGCTGCTACAGTACTTGTGCGTGATCTCGTCGCTGCTCAGCTTGTGCGGCGCCGGCCTCTGCTCTGTCGTCTCGTAGTTTTTGATTGTCTCGAGGGTGATGGTTGCCTTGACGCCGTCGCTCCTGAGCATGTACGAGTTGGTCCACGCGTCCACGCCTTCGGGCAGGGAGATCACGCCGATCGGGTACAGGGCCTTGAGTTGCTGATGCTGATGAGCGTTCGCAGGCGTCCTGTTGGGCGCGATCAGCTGCTGGTGCCCTCCCCCCGAGGCCACCAATGACGTTGTCGGCGATGAGAACGACGACGACGACGACGACGACATAGCCGCAAGGGCCACTGACGAGGACGACGAGGCCATCAGCAACGACAAGGACGTTTGTGCAGACGAGGAAGACCCGTCGACAGCAGCCGACGCGGCCTCGGAGGGCACTGAAATCCGCGTGACAGAGTAGTACAGCGCAGAGTACACGACAATAAGAAGCAGCCACCGCAGCTGCGACCGCGTCGTCAGCCACAGCACAAACTTGGCCGTGACGTTCAAGGCGCCGTCAAGCATCGCGCCGCCCGCCGCCGTTGAAATTGTTAGTTGGTCCCCTAAGTGATAAGGACAATCGTCACTCTGTCAGCTTTCAAAAGGGGGTGGGGGTTGTGCGAGAAGAGCAACTCGAAAGAATCGCGAAAACGACAATCCGGCCATGATACACGGGACGCACACATATTGCGCGCCAAAATTTTCAAAACCCACGTCGTTTCTTCCTTTTTTTGGCGCGCAAGACAGTGAATGGCCAGCCCTCCTTCTGCACGGTCGCCCTCGACGCCGCCGTCTCCATACGGCACCAGCAGTAGTAGTAGTAGCGGTGGCAGCGGCGAGACGCCCAAAAGTCGCAAGGCCGTGCTGCAGTTCCGGCCGCGCAGTCAGCAGATGCAGCACTACATGGAGCAGCAAGGGATCAACCCCAAACTGCAGCTCAAGGTGCCCAACAACAGGTCCCTGGCCTCCATTATCGACCACCTCACCGACAAGTGGCTGCGCGGCGCCACCAACTCTAGTCGCATCTGTCTCTGGCCTCGCAGCTCGTCGCCGCACCTGACCGACGGGATGCCGCTGACCAAATTGTAAGCGTCCTTTCCGTCTTTTTTTTTTTTGTTGTTGTTATTGTTGTACTCATTCGCCGTTTTCCTGCACAGTTCTTCGACCAAACACGGCCTGACGATCAAAGTGTACGATTTTTTTGCCGACCAGAACGCAACGCAATTCCCCGTCCTCCTCGACTATGACTGGTCCATGGAGAGCTATTCCAATGAGGCGTCCCCCTTTGACAACTTTGACGAGATCAACGCGTCGCCCATATCGCCTCCAGTATGTGCCCTGCCGTTTTAGTTTATTTTAATTTTATTTTTTTTTTTAGCTATCAAAGCAACAGCAGCAGCCACTAATCGTGCTCGACGAGGAAAGCCGGTCTCTCCAAGAGCTTAAGGCGCTCCTGGAGAGCGCATGCACGACAGTGGCCGACAACAGCAGCAGTTCGTTCATCTCGCAGTCGCCTGTCAAGCTTGCGTCCGTCCCGTCCCCGCCGCGTTCCGCCCTCGAGCCTCTCAAGCTCAACAGTGCCGCCTCGACAGACCTGTTCAAAGCCGTACCCGCCGACGACGTTATCTCGTCACTGCGGAAATCCAACTCTGTCAAGCGATCCCGCACGGAAGAGCCGTCCTCCGATGTAAGCCCGTACCACACACAAGGAAAAATTGTTTGTTTACCCAATCCAATCCACGGTAGCTCTTTGATCTCGCGCCGTCTTCGCCACTCAAATCGTCGTCATCGCTGGGGTTGTCGTCTTCGTCTGCACCTCCCTCGCCCAGCAGCATCTACGACCCAGCGTCCCGGTCCCCCCTCAAGAGGCGCTTCACCGAGAGCGACGCGAGCCACTTTGCCGCGCACACGGCCTCGGACGAGAATTTCCTCATGGATCTGATCAGTCCCGTGTCTCTCAACACGGACTGGTTGTTGTAAATGTCGCTGCTCTCTCTCTCTCTCTTCCCCTCCTTCCCCCCCCCCAAAAAAATAATAAATAAATAAATAAATAATAAGATTAGCGCTTAAGTACTCGTTTTTTTAGCCGCTGGGGTTTTTATTGCAATTGGGGGTCCTATCTGGTCTCGTCGGCCAATCCGAGTTGAACTAAGGTTTGGTAAGGTGCCACGTAATCGAAAATGTCCAGGGTATAAAACGCAGCTTGGTCCAGCTTTTGTGGGGTACTTTCCCCCCCTCCCCAAAATGTTTCTCGACAACCTCGTCCACCTGGGCACGCCCTTTGACGACGACTATTACCAGCGCCACTACCATGTCCGCCGCGGGTGCTACTGCGTGCTCGTGATCGTGGGCGGTGCCACCACAAAACAACACAACTTGACGCTTTTGTCGCTTGACGTCAGCGCCGTGGCAGCGCGGCCGTACGCGTCTGTGCACTACGAGGCCACGTTCAAGAACGACAGCGCGCACACGGGCGACGCCAAGTTCTTCCTGCCGCGCAACCCGTCTGCGGCCGTGTACGAGCTCAGCGCCCAGACCTCGCAGGGCCTCGTCCTTGGCGTGGTCAAGAAGAAGGCCCAGGCCGTGAAAGAGTTTGCGGCGGCCAAGGCGGCCGGGCACACGGCCACGCTCACGACGTCACAGAACCGCGACACGACGTGCCTCAACCTGGCCAACATCCTCGCGAACGAGACCATTGTCGTTCGCTGGACCGAGGCCGCCTTCATGCCGCTCCAGGGCACGGAGTACCGCCTCACCATCCCCTCGCACATCTCGCCAAAGTACGACGACCCCAACGGCCTCGCCGAGAACCAGGCCGTGAACAAGAACACGACCATCACCATCAAGGTACGCAGAGTTCTTAGTATGACGTGCACTTGTATTTACGTGTCATCGCCGCCAAAACGCAGGCAAAGGTGCAGGCAGACCCAGGCGCAACGTCCAGGCCCAGACTGACCGTGTCGGACGCCGCCGATGTCTCCTTTGGCGACGGCGAGGTCGCGGTGACCAAGATCGGCGGCCTCCAGACCGACTTTGTCCTGCGTGTCGAGTACCCGGCCATCGCGCCCGTGGCCTACGTTGCGCAGCTGGGCGGCGGCGGCGGCGGCGGCGGCGAGCAAGCGGACGGCGAGAAGCCACCGCCTGCGTACGAGGACTTTGTGGACGCCAACGTGAGCAAGGAGGTGCGCCAGGTCGTCGTGGCCTCGCTGACCCCGGTCTTCCCCTACGCTCAAAAGCCGCTGGACGTTGTCGTGCTGGTGGACCGCTCGGGCTCGATGGCCGGCGACCGCATCCAGAACGCGACGCTGGCACTCAAGACGATCCTCAGCGGCCTCAAGCTGGGCGACCACTTTGGCATCATCGGCTTTGGCTCTACCTTCCAGGTGATGCAGGCCATGGGCGCATACGACAACGACAGCAAGGACCAGGCCTCGCAGATGGCCACGGGCATGCGCGCCGACCTGGGCGGCACCGAGCTCTGGAGCGCACTCGAGAGCGCGATCAAGATGAGCAAGCACCGCCTGGACCAGGGCACGGTCGTGCAGCCGGCCGTCATCGTGCTCACCGACGGCGACACGGGCCGCCTCGACCTGGCCAAGATTGGCGGCATGGGTGTGCCCATCTTCACCATCTGCATCGGCGAGGGTGCATCCCGCGGCACCTGCGAGGCCATCTCGGCGCGCACTGGTGGCGAGTCCTTTTACGCCGCCAAGTCAGAGAAGATCGCCCCGATCGCCCTCAGCACACTCGCCTGCGCCCGCCAGCCTGCCGTCACCGACGTCCGCCTCGAGGCCACCGACGAGTCTGGCCAGGTGCACGCACCCAAGCTCTTCCACGAGGCCTTCAGGGGACCCGAGATCGTGGTCGCTGCGGCCCCCGTCGTGACCAGCTTCTTTGGCGGCGGCCCCGCGGGCGGCGAGGCGTTCACCGTCAAGAAGCACTGGCCCAGCGGCGTGTGCGCTGTGCCCAACGTGCTGCGCAACAACCGCCTGTTCCTCGCGGCCCTCGTCGTCCAGTCGGCCCACTCGATCGCCAAGGTGACGCTCGTAGGCAAGTTCAATGGCAGCGAGGTGCGCAGCGACTTCCCCGTGACCAAGGCCCTCAACGGCAAGGCCATCGGCGCACTGGGCGCCTTCATCATGCACCGCTGCCACGAGGGCGACGGCGCGCCTGCCGACAACAACGTGGCTCAGCTCAAGAAGGACTCGGAGGAGTGGATGACCGACGTCGCCGTGGCCGCTCAGCACCTCTGCTCCGTCACCGCCTTCCTCACGATCCACCCAACGAAGGCCAGCGGTGCCCCCGTCGCCAAGGACCAGACGACGTCCTACGAGGAGTACAAGGACGACGAGTACGACAATGATGACACCAGCAACGGCTTGGACACCCTACACGCCCAACACTATCGGCCCTCGCCTTACAATATGGGCGTGGCTCTATCAGTTGGTGCACCCAGGATGATGATGATGGCCCAATCGGCACCAGTGCCTTCGGCAGCCCCGTCGTTCCAGGTGCAGCAGCAGTCCATGGTGCATGCGCCGGGGGCGATGCTGAAGTCGTCTATTCGGGCCCTTTCAAGCGCCTCGCCTCGCAGCGGGTTGGACAACCGCGACAGGGTGCGAGAAAAGGAGGTATTCAGTACGGCTGAGAGCGTGGCCCCTGCCACCTCAACCAGCGACGTCGGCACCCTCGAGATCCTCCTGGACCTCCAGCGCATCGATGGCTCGTTTGTCTACTCCACCAAGCTCGAGAGCGCCCTCAAGTCGGCCCAGGTCAACGTCAACTCGTCCATGTCGACCAAGGCCGTCACCGAGCTTGTTCTCAAGTGGCTCAAGCGCCTCAGCGGCAACGCGGCAGCCATCGCGTTTGCGGCCGTCGCCAAGGCCCAGGAATGGCTGCAGCAAAACCCCTGAACTGAATAACATCTTCTGTTTTTTATTGTGTGTTAACAACTTCTGCGGCTGCTTATTATTTTTCTATTGTGTTTCTGGGCCAAGTCAAAAATAATATACATGTCTACCTGAGGAGAAAGGCAATGACGTCGTCGATGAAGGCATCGGTCATCTCGTGCTGGGCGTAGCACGCGTTGAGGTACTCGAGCAGCGATCGGTCCTGGCCGAGGAAGGGCGTGGTGGCAGCGATGGCAGCAATCGTGCCCGCGTCCACTGAGCGAGGGTTAAGCAGGAGATCCCCCGTCTTGTCGCCGATGACCTTGTCCTTGACGAGGGAGTTGTAGATTGTGGTGGCTGCGGCGTCATCGGCCAACTCGAGCTTGAGTGAGAGCTCGGCTTTGGTGACGGGCTTGGGCTTGACCATGAACGATTTGACGGGGCCGCCCACCAATTTGCTCGCGCGGGCGACAGCGTCTGCGCTTGCCCACGAGTCCTTCTGCATGTGTACAAACACGACCGGCATGGTGAGGGCCTTGAGCACCTCGCGGTTGCCGGGTGAGATGTAGACTGCGACACCCGCCACGGTCTTTGTGAGCACGGACGAGGGCAGATGGCTTGCGAGCAGCGTAGCAAAGGTGCCCCCGCTGGACGCGCCCAAGATGTACATCGGCAGCGCTTCCAGCCTGCTATCCTTGTTCAACTTGAAGAAGTCCGTGAGCAGGCCGACCACGTGCGGGATATCTTCGTTGCCGTCCGCAAACGGGAGCCCGTCCCAGCAGCCCCCGCCAAACTGATCAGCCTCGGTGGACGACACGGCCACGACCACGAGCCCGCTCGTCACCAGCTTGCGCACGACCGATCGGTGCTCAGGGAACGTCACAAAGGACAGGGCGGCGTGCGCGCAGCCGTGCAGCGCGACGACAATCCCCTTTGGCGCCGGTCCAGCAGGGGACGGCCACGCCACCACGACCAGGCCGTCCATGTACGACTGGTAGGGCAGCGACGAATTTGGCATTGAAGAACCTGTTGTCGTCGTTGTTGTCGTTGTTGCGGTTGTCGATATTGTCGCTGCTGGAGCTGTCGCCGACGAGGGGTACGACGAGCTGACGGCGAGCATCAGAAACAGGAAGAGCAGCAGCGCCACAAAGACGATCTGGCCTGCGTTGGTCATTTGAACCAACCGTTTTCAAAAGTGTGTCGCCCTGCCACATGAGAAGGCAGAGGTTGCAAGTGGACTTGACGGCGCAAAGGCCGTCACCGTCGCCACCCCAAGCATCGCCTCGGCCACCAGCCCCGATTGCAACACAGCAGCAGCAGCAGCAGCAGCAGCAGCAGTCGATGCCAAAACTAGTCGCCTACGACGATGAGGACGACGACGACGAGGACAACGATACAGCCAAGGTTCCAATCGGCGCTGAGAAGAAGGACGAACAGCAACTGCTGGACGCGTTCATGGCAGAGCTCAAGACGCTCGAGAAGACGCAGGCGGCGCAGGTTCTGATGGACAAGCTGCTGGTGGCGACTCGCGCCGTGGACAAGAGCGCAATGCTCCTGTACACGATCATGGTCGAGCTCAGGACGAGGCACAAGGACTGGGCTGCGGGCGTGCTCGATGCAAAGTACTTTGAGGGCTACGTCGAGACGGTGGAGAGGCAGATCGAGGTCTACGAGTCGTCCGCGCTCATGGCGCCAAAGGGGTGGAGGGCCGTCTGGGACCAACACAGGCAGTGCTACGGATACCTGCACGTCGAATCGGGCTACACCGTAAGCGACTACCCGACGTCGGCCGACCCTCCACCTCCGCCACCACCACGAGCGCCGTCTCCGCCTCCTCCGCCTCCTCCTCCGATGATGTCGTCGCTGTCGTCTCCATCGTCTCTCTCGTCTGCGTTCGTGCCTCCGCCACCACCGCCCATCGTGGAAGCGTCCTCCCTGCCACCTCTGTCGCCACCAGCCTCTTCCTCATCGTCCCTCAAGCGCAAGGCACCGCCCGTGCTCGCGAGCAAGAAGCAGCTGGACCTCGTGGCCAAGTGGCGCGAAAAGGAGCAGCTGGACGCCGTCGAGGAGCAAGTGGAGCAGGACATCGAGTGGCTCGACGAGGAGGCCCGCAAGCAGCGCCGTCTCGACGACTGGCGCAGGAAGCAGGCCGAGAGCGGCCGCAATCCAAACTTTATCCCGCTTGACAATTAGACTTTCCCACGGCCATGCCATTTGAACTCTCCTTTCGCTCCTTTCGCTCCTTTCACTAACGGCACGACCCCCCCCTCTCCTTAGTTGACTTGCAAGTGTGAGTGAGCATGATCAGTGCAGCTGCAGGCATGCTACGTCTTCGCGCAGGCCGTGGCGGCCACCGGCGTGTTGTCAGCACGACGCTGCCAACAATCATAATGCCGCGGCGCTCGTACCACGAGGGCGAGGGCGTGTACGGCTACCGTGTCGCGCGCAAGTTTGCTATGGAGCCGTGTACGTTCCCCCCCCTGCCCCCTGTTCAGTTGCTCTTCCCCCCACCGAAAAGCAAACACAGAAAGCTAACGGACGGATGTCGAAACAGATACCCAGGCCGAGGTCACCAACCGTGTCAAGAACGCGGCGTTGGTGCGCATGGTCGAGGCCTTCCGGACGTACGGGCACCTGCAGGCCGAGGTGGACCCGCTCAAGATGATGTCGCATCACCGCAGCGCTGCCCTCGAGCTGGACCCGGCCACGTACGGCTTTGTCGACTCGTCGTCGTCGTCGTCGTCGACCCAGGTCATCGACGTCACGGGCATCCTCGCCCAGGGCGGCAAGATGGCCCTCAAGGACATCCTGCAGCATCTGCGCAGCACGTACGCGGGCCCCATCGGCTTTGAGTTCAACTACATCCCCGACAGCAGCGAGCGCCGCTGGTTTGCAAACTATGTCGAGACGCTCGAGCACCAGGCCGAGCCGGCAGAGAACAAGCGCGCCATCCTCCACATGCTCACCCGATCAGAGGTCTTTGACAAATTTATGGCAAAGCGGTTCCCGCAGGTCAAGCGCTACGGCCTCGAGGGCGCCGAGGCGATGATGCCGGCCGTCGACGCACTGTTCCAGGCCGCCAATGCCGACGGCGTGCACGACATTGTCCTCGGCATGCCCCATCGCGGGCGACTCAACCTCCTCACCGACGTGCTCAAGTATGACCCCACGGCCCTCTTCCACAAGGTCAAGGGCAACTCGGAGCTGCCCGAGGGCGCCCACGGCACCGGCGATGTCATCTCCCATCTCAGTATAAAACAGCAAACCAATTTGATATGGTATTAACAAAAATACGCAGTAAACTCGGTCGATCTCCACTACAAGGGCCACCAGGCCCCACTGCACGTGTCGCTGCTGCACAACCCGTCCCATCTCGAGGCCATCAACCCCGTCGCCATGGGCAAGGCCCGCGGCAAGCAGATGAACATGTACGAGGACATGATCAAGAAGATCGAGCCCAACAAGATGGACTGCTACATCGGTGACCGTGTCCTCTGCCTCCAGATCCACGGCGACGCCGCCTTCACCGGCCAGGGCGTCGTGACCGAGTCTCTTGGGTAAGAAGGAGAACAGCAACAGAGAAAGTAATTTTCTCAAACCATAAACAAAGATTGTCCGATCTACCCCACTTCACGTCGGGAGGATCAATCCACTTGATCGTCAACAACCAGATCGGCTTCACCACGCCCGCCACCAACGCGCGCTCGGGCATCTACACGTCCGACGTGGGCAAGATGATCAGTGCGCCCGTGATCCACGTCAACGGCGACAACCCAGAGGCCGTCGTGCGCGCGGCCCGCATCGCCAACTCGTACCGCAAGCTCTTCCGCCGCGACGTCATCATCGACCTGATCACGTACCGCCGCTGGGGCCACAACGAGCTAGACGAGCCCGCGTTCACCCAGCCGACCATGTACAAGAACATCCGCGAGCGCAAGTCGGTCGCCAAGGTCTACGAGGAGAAGCTCATTGCCGAGGGCGTCGTCAAGGACACCAACGAGACCGAGGCCATCCGCAGCGAGTACTTTGCAGACCTCGATCGGTTCTACAAGGCCTCGGATGCGTACAAGCCCGTGGCCACGCATCTCCAGGGCAAGTGGAAGCATCTCACCGACAACCAGCCCCGCCACGACAGCATCACAACGGGCGTCAACACAGCCGTACTCAAGGAAGTCGGCATCAAGTCGGTCCAGGTGCCAGCCGGCTTCGAGGTAATTAAATAGAATAAAATAAGGATTTTTTTTTAAAAAAAAGGAATCATTTTTTTGCAGGTGCACCCACGCCTCGACAAGAGCCACATCAAGGAGCGAGTAAAGGCGATCGAGGAAGGCAAGGGGCTCGACTGGGCCACGGCCGAGGCACTCGCTTTCGGGTCGCTCATGCTCCAGGGTCACGGTGTCAGGTAACAACCGATATGTCTGCCATATAGATGCAGTTGTTT
>Ga0302230_10000999_pt1 | contig 19779 bp, 30 predicted proteins | sample II_Palsa_N2_1_FD_193523 | JGI IMG/M metagenome (GOLD analysis project Ga0302230, IMG submission 193523) | Peat permafrost microbial communities from Stordalen Mire near Abisko, Sweden - II_Palsa_N2_1 | ecosystem: Environmental > Terrestrial > Soil > Palsa > Peat permafrost | place: Sweden... | reverse complement strand
CTGCCGCCAAGAAGGCCGAGGAGGAGGCTGCTGCCGCCAAGAAGGCCGAGGAGGAGGCTGCTGCCGCCAAGAAGGCCGAGGAGGAGGCTGCTGCCGCCAAGAAGGCCGAGGAGGAGGCTGCTGCCGCCAAGAAGGCCGAGGAGGAGGCTGCTGCCGCTAAGAAGGCCGAGGAGGCCGCCAAGAAGGCTGAGGAGGAGGCTGCTGCCGCCAAGAAGGCTGAGGAGGAGGCTGCTGCCGCCAAGAAGGACGCCAAGATCGCCGATGCAGAGACAGCTCCAACTGACGAAACTAGCGAGCAAGAAAAGACCGACGGCGAACCAGGTGCCGAGGTGTCTCCTCTCAAATCGGTATCGGATCTCTTGGTTTCTGAAAAGTAAAAGTAAACTAATGAACGGACAGTTGACCAAGGGCCGTGCTGCTGCGCCTTCCAACCGCAGGAAGCCTACGATTAAGCCGACGGCTGCCGCAGAGGTCGAAGAGCCCAAGGCCGAAGAGGCAGCACCAACCCAGGACGAGGAGGAGGCCGACACCGAGAAGGATCCGTCCGAGTTCTCGACGCCCGAGAAGAAGGCCAACATTGCTCACAAGGTCGGGGCGATCAACCGCAACGTGGGCAAGATGTTTGCCAGCATGACTGAGGAGGCTCTTGCGGCCCTCGAGAGCGGCGCCGACAGCCAATCTGTATCGACTATTTTAATTCATTTGGATAAATACAAAGAGAACTAAACTACCCCCCCTAGAGCTCGGCACAATCCACGCCCGGCAGCAGCTCCAAGAAGATCATGCCCAAGGGCAACAAAATGTTCGGTGACTTTGATCCGTCCAAGACCAAGCTAAAGTCGCGCGCAGCCCTCAACTCGGCGATGTTTGCGCCCCCCGGCGCCCCTGCGGCGGACGGTGCCGAGCAGTCATAATCCTCCTGATGTCTCACAAAGTCTTTCTTTAAACTTCAGAAAGTGTCTCAACGTTGTTTTTAACTATTTTTTATTTTCGCCGAACAAACAAACGACAGAGATCAACCAATTTACTCATTTTTTTTTAGTTTTTCATTCAGTTGAACTTGCAGACAAACGCGACGGACGGCAGCAGGTCTGGGATTTATGCAAGACACGATCAATAAACAGCAAACACATGGGTGGGTGAGTTTCTGCGTACTCAGCTGGCGGAAGGTCTTGGCATAGTCGTCGGCCGTGTAGGTCTTTCGGTCAAATGTCGTCACGAGGGTGATCTTGGGTGCTTGCTTGGTCGTCTGCACGTGCTCAACCAGCTTCTGCAGCAGGTCGTCGGCGGACAAGGTGATGTTGATCGGCTGGCCTTCGGGGACGCGCACCTGGATGCGGCAATCAGTGTAGTTGGCGGACGATGCGGACGGGGCCGGTGCAATGGGAGCGGCAGCGGCAGCGGCAGCACCAGGGGCGCTGTTGGCTCGCTTGGCCTGGCGCTCGAGCTTGTCTTGCTCCAGCTGTGCCCTGTCGTGCCGAGTTAATCATCATCACCCGTTTCTTACAACACGCACTTTAGCTTTGCCTTGTAGGCGTTCTCCTCGGCCCGCTTGCGCTTCTCCTCCTCGACGAGCTTGAGCTGGGCTGACTGCTGGAACTTTTCCTGTATCTCTTTGCCCTCGCGTCCCTGCTTCCTGCGCTCGACCTCGCGCTTGACATCCTCCACCTTCTCGGTCTGCTCGCGCTCGGCACGCTTGGCGGCCAGCTTCTCCTTGAGCCGGGCCAGCTGCTCCTTCTTCTCCTCCTCGGTCAGCGGCTTGATCTCGTCCGTCGACTCGGCAAAGTTCTCGTGCTGGGTGCGCGCCGCGTGCAGCTGCACCGAGGCCGCGTCGCGCAGCACCTTGCCGCACTCCTCGCACTTGTACGACTTGGCGGTCGGGTCGGCGCCACCGGCGGGCGCGGCGTCTTCGGGCAACAACTCGCTGCCCGCCGCACCGCCGCCGCCGCCGCCGCTGCTGCCGCCGCCGCCGCCGCTGCTGCCGCCGCCGCCGAGCGTGTGCTCGGTTGCCGACGTGTCCACGGGATCATCAATGTCCATGTCGTTCTCGTGCGCGCTCAGCCAGTCCAGCGCGGCCTGGATCCCCCGGTGGCCCGTCTTGGCGAGCGCCTTCTGCGCACGCACCGCGGGGAACCCAAACTCGAGCAGCTGTTGGAGGTCGGTGGGGGCCATTCGAAGTTGTTTTTGTGCTGACGTTGACGTACGAGGAAATGCAACGCGTAAACTGGGCCAAATACAAGTGTGTTTGTTATAAATGCTCGTTTTTCTTTCTTCACCAGGACGCAGAGAGCCGCACGAGCTCAGACATTTCCCAGCTGCAGTTGAGGTCCTCCATCAGCTGCTGCGCCCGATCGGCACTGGCCCGGTTCTTGGAGGCCTTGGCGACCTCGCCCAGCAGGACGGCCTGGAGGTAGCGCATGTCGTTCTGCACGCACGGCAGCGCTAGGCCCTTCTGGAACACGGACGCGGCCTTTGATCGCTTGTTGCTCGCGACCAGCAAAGCGCCCTCGGCAAGCGCGGTCAGCGGCTCGCTCGCGACAAAGGGCCTGGCCTTCTTGAGGCCGCTCAGCGCGCCCTTGAGGTACGTCGCGCGCAGGGCGTACATGTTTTCGCTCGAGTCGGTCTCGGCCAGCTCATACTCCTCGACGATGTGCATGGTGCACAGGATCAGGTGGAACTAATATATTTGATTTTTTTTTATTTAAAAAGAAATAAATAAAATAGAAAAGAAATATACCATGGCAGTGATGACAAGCGGCTCGATCGTGGGGCCGGCCTGGAGCTTTGCCGTGTACACGAGCGTCTCCTCGAGATGGGACTCGGCGTCCTCGTCTTCTCGGATGCGGAAGGAGGCGCACGCACAGACCGAGTGGTACAGGGCATTCACGGTGGCCGAGGCCGTGTCACGGGCGCGAGGCCACAAGCCGTCCACACGCTCGAGCCACACGGGCAGCTCGTTGATCCGGTCGATGGCGATCAGGCCCTGGATGGCCTGCAGGCCGTGAAGAACGGCCGACATGATGTCGTCGTGGTCGAGGGCGTCTTGGTACACGTGCGTGGCGGTGAACACGCCCTCTTCAAAGTCGCCGTTGAACGTCCACAGCTGCTCGATCATCAAGTGGGCATCCTGCCACGGCACGCGCTGGCCCGTCCGCTCGGCCAGCAGGACCACGTTTTCAAAGCACTCGAGCGCCTTGAGCCAGTCGCCCGAGTACCAGCACACGTTGCCGTGGTTCTTGCATCAAAAGAGAGATTAGGAGGCACAGGTAAACGTGCTCATTTACCAGATTGACTTTGAGCTCCTGCAGGACGGGTGCAAGCACGAGCATCTCTTCGGCCTCGGCGAGGTATTCTGCCGCGAGCGGCTTGCGGCCGGTGAGGTAGAGCACGCACGCAAACCGGCTCAGCAGCGCGGGGTGTTCCTTGGCCGCTGCATCTGTTGCCTCGCAGTACTGCAGTGCCATCAGCAGCGCGGTGATCGAGTCGTCGCTCCGGCCCTGCGTCCAAAACAGCTCAAACAGCGCAAAGAGGGTCGAGATGATCTCCTCTTGGCGGTGAGCGGGCGTCTCCTCCACCTCCTTTCCATCGCGACTTTTTCTCCGCCTCCTGCCATTTAATTTCTCAGCTTTTATTCATTTATTTTTATCTAACTCTTACGCGAGGGTGCCGGCGACGCTCGAGCGCTTGCGCAACGAAAGGGACGAGGCCGACTTGCGCACGGTCGAGTCGTTGCTCGGGCTGCCCGAAAGGAAATTGGACGTGTCGCCGTCAATCGTCTTGGACGAGCCAGACGCCTTGCGCTGAGCCCAGGCCTGGTCCTGCTCCTTCCACAGCTTCCATCGCGCCCACTGCTGCGAGAACGTGCCGGTGGGCCAATCCACGTCCAACATCTGGAGGACCCTGATGTTCTCGTAGATGGCGTCGTCAAACATGCGCTGGCCCGCGAGTGCCTGGGCGAGCTTGCGGCGCCACCCGCGCTCGCGTTGAGGGTTGAAGATCACGCGGTTGTGCTCGCGCTGGCTCTGCGCAAACTCGATCAGCGCCGTCAGGTTGGAAATGGCCTCGAGCATGCTGAAAATGTCAATGTTGCAGAACGCAACCGCTTCGAGGTACTCGACCTTTTTCTCCACGATCGTCGTCTGGTTGTAGTGGTACGAGATCTGTGGCAGCAGCAAGAAGCGATTCTGTTCCTGGAAGCGGTTTTCATAGTGCCTACCAAAGCAAAATAGTCAGCTTTTTCGTACTGAAAAGTAATGCTGGTTACCTTGCGACGCGCTCGTGAACAGTCTCCCTGTGCTCGAACAGCATGACGTTGTAGATGGATTGGCGAGCCATGGACGACTGGAAGCCGAGGAGGCCTTGTATGTCGCCTCCACTGGCCTTGTACTGGGCGAGGGTGAGGGGTTCGTTCACAACGAGCTGCTGTCCCGTCAGTTGGGGCGCCAAAAAGTTGGCGCTGTCCTTCTCTGCCAAAAAGTCGTACAGCTCATCCGGTTGATATTCGCGGCCGAGGTCCCTGTCGTTTTGATTGGTTTAAGGATAATCATCCGACTGGAGGGGGGTGCAAGCAAGGTGTACTTTTCCAGGACGGCTGCGAGATCCACGGTCGAGAAATACTGCCCGATGACCGACGCCACTCGGAGCACGAGCTGCATTTGCTGGTCAATCTTGTCAAACTGCACGAGAATGGCGCTCTCAACGTCGGCCGGGAGCACGTCGTCGAGCGCGCCAGAGGCGATACTCTTGTTGTTCTTTTGCCAAAAAAAAATAAATTAAAAAAAATCATGTTTGGGCGCAATACTTTGAGTCGCAACTCGCCCGCAATGACGTCGACGAGGGACGACTCGCGAAGGGCGACGGCGACGTTTTCCACAAAGAGCGCTCGGCCACGCGTCTTTGTGTAGATGCGGTCTGCGAGCTCGCGGTTGAGGGTGCGCGTGGCACCGCCAAACTTTTGCAGGATCAGGTCGATCGTGTCCTGCTTGGTGAGGCCCTCGAGGTTGACGAGCTTGGTCGAGCGCATGTTTTTGATCTCTTCAAACTGCGACTGAAGGATTTTTTCCTGCACGACAAGTAGTCTGTTGGTAAAATTTTCAAAGGATGGTCTCGTACCTCCATTTCCTTTGAGGGGCGCGAGATGATGCAGAACAGGCAGCGGTAGGGGCACTTGCGCACGAGCTTGGAGAGGACAAACCACGACAGCGAGTCTTGCCAGTGGCTGTCCTCGAGCACGAGCAGCTGAGGGTTCCAATTGTTTGACCAAAAACATCTTCTTCTTATTAATGGTTACCATCGGAGCCGCCGAGGCAACAATCTTGAGGAGGATACGGGCAAGAAGGTTGACGAGCGCCTCTGTCTGGGCCTGCTGCGTGCGGTTGAAGGGGAGCGATGCCCTGGGGAACGACAGAGGCAGGACCATGTTGAACAGGGACAGGAGGTTGTCGCTCTCGGACAACTTGCGCATGGCCTTGACGACCTTTTTACCCGTTGCGTCCAGCGAATCGACGTCAATTTTCACGTTTGCCTCGAATCCTGCAAACGCAGCGACCGCGGTCGCCGCCGAACTGGACGCCGCCGCAGCGGCTGCTGAGGAGGACGCCTCGTGATTGCCTGACGAAGCAAGGGGGCTGGATGGTCCTTCCCGCTCCTCAGGGATGGCGTCGTTGGTCCATTTCACGTTCAAGGCTGTCTCGTGGGCAGAGCCGCTCAGATTGGACGGTTTCCCATGGAGTGGCCGGAGCGGTCCACCGCGCTGATCGGATCTGAGGGGATGCCGTGCGCCGCCAGATGGCTTGTCTGCCCCTCCCACCAGTGGCTGCTGTACGAAACACAAAAATGAGCAAGTTCGACAGGGGAACCGCACGCATTACATCGTTGACTTGGACGCTCATGCGTCGCACGCGCTCGATAAGGGTTCCACCGTGGTCGTTCTTGAGCACGCTGGGGTCGATGCCTTTGATGTTGGGATCGAACCGGCCGCCGCCGCCACCTTTGAGGTCAAACACTTGGGAGGGTCGTCGGAAAGAAGGCAGGCCCCTGGGAGAATTGCCATTTTTATTTTCAGATCCTGCCTGCAAAAGAAAGAAATCGCAACGCACTTTAGCATCATGACACTATCCTTGCGTTTGTCCAGCATGGCCTGGGCCGCATTGGGGGGAGGAAGACGGGCGTCCTCCATCGATGCTCTGGACTTGTCCTCCTTGCCGCCGCCGGACTGCATGAGGCCCGATGATGAGCCGCCGAGGCGTGCGAGCATTCCGATCTTTGCCTTGCTGGGTGGCGGGGAAGTGGCAGGAGCGGGAGCAGCAGGGGGGAGACTAGTGTCGAGGAGGTCGTCGCTCGAGCCATCCCAGTCAATCGAGGCCATGCTCTCGCTCGACTCTTGGCGTTTGAGGGCAGACTGGCGGCTGTCCTGGAGCTGGCGGAACGACCCTGGGTTGTACTGGAAGCCGTCGCCATTTATTATGTCCACAAGGGCCATCACGACAGGGCGGATCGTGTGCGCTGGCGTCCTCCTGTCGACCTCGCTCGATTGCGACACGCTTCGAAAAGAAAAACAGTAAAAAAAAAAGAAAAAAGAAAAAAAAAGCGTACGTGACAAGGAGACCCGCGCCCAGGGCTGTGTTGGCGAGGAAGCGACCCATACGAGTTTTGCCCTGGCCAGACTCACCCTCGATGACGACAGTCGAGGAGGGGGCGTTGATCGGCCCAGAGACGAGACGCTCCACGAGACTCTTCATGAGCTCGCGCTCGGCCTGACGGCCAATCAGGGTCTTCTCCATGTTTGGGTCGAAGGCTGCCAGGGTCGTGTTGACGTCCAGGGCGCGCTCGCTCTCGGGTTTGTAGACGTTGATCGGCACCGACTTGCCCTTGACGAGGATCGGGTCGGGCGTGAAAAACTGGAAGAGATTTCTGGTGGCAACGTAGGTGGCCTCGTCGCACAGGATGCCGTTGGTAGCGAGCTTGGAGCACATGAGACGGGCCGCCATGTTGACACAGTCGCCGAGGACAGTGTGGTCGCAGCGGAGCTCGCTGCCGACCTTGCCCGTGAACACGACACCACTCGCGACACCAAAGGAAAAGTGCGTGAACCCTGCCTCCTTCATCTTTTGGTTCATCTGCAGCGCCGCTTTCAGCGCAAACGAGGCCTCGTTCTCGTGGGACCACGGCGGGAGGCCAAACACGGCGAGGATCGTGAGGCCCTTGTCGTCCATCATCATCTGGCGCAACGAGCCCTCAAACTGCTCCAGCGCTTTGAGGCCGATGGCGAGCGCTTGCTGAGCCATCGGCAGGAACGTCGGCGAGTCATAGTCGAGGTCGCCAATCTTGAGGAAAATGACCGAGATGTTTCTGAGCTCGTTGAGCATGTCTTCGAGGGAAACAAAATTACATGTAAGAAAAAAAGAGAGTGCCATGATGGTTACTCGACTGGCCGTTGATGAGGCGGTACACGGCACTCTCGTTGATGTAGCGAGTGTGCACTTCCTTGCACTCCATCTGTTTAGGTGAGAAATTTGAACAATAATTTCGAAAAAGAAAGAAAGCTACGGTGGCATCCATCTCTTCAGCGGTCGGCAGGATGTCTTCTTCGTTTGCGACGACGAGGTCGCACAGGATGCCAAACTCTTCCGTGACGTTGCTCGTGTACCTTGGCTCAACGCCGGACGTCTCGGCCATGATCTTCATCATATCGGCCGAGATGGCGAGCTCGCCTCGCTTGGCCTCGTCGAGGATGGGCGCGACCTTGCGGATGCCCTCGCCCGCTACGAAAAACTCCCAGCGCCTCCCGGGGAGGCCGACGTGGACGTTGAACGACAGGCCACACGCGAGACCGATATGCATGGACAGGTAGATAATATTGAGGTCCTTTTTGGCCTCGTCCTTTTTCTCTCCCGACGGGGCTAGTTTGAAAAATAAGTTAATGGGTGGGTTCCATAGAAGACGTTTACATCCGACGGCTTGTGAGGCGCGGTGCGCCTTGTCATCTGTGGCCTTGATGGCGTTGTCTCCGGGGATGGCGACTGCGGAAGACACGATCAAGAACGGTAACCATAATGAACAAACAACGACGACCGGTTACCCTCATAGTTGCCCAGTGCGGCGAGGAGCAAGAGTGACGCTCGGCAGGCGCGGATGGCCGCGACTGCCCTTGCCTTGACGGGGTCCTGGATGTGCTTTGGCGGCTGCCAGTACACGATGATGGCGTCGCCCGCAAACTTGATGATGTCGCCGCCGTACTTTTCGACCGTCTCGATCATGAGCGCAAAGTACGGGTTGAGGATGCGCGTCAGCAGCTCTGCGCCAATGTTCCCTCGAGCAGACAGGGCTGTTGTCTGTGAGGGTGGGGGTGGTCAGTGCACGTCCCCAGCGAGTGCGGCGTACCAGCTTGCTGTAGCCGCTGATATCGAGGATGCCCAGCACGGCAAAGTCCATTGCCTCCATCACGGGCTCCTTGAGCTCGCCCTGGTCGCGGTACTTTTGGCGCACGTGCCGCGGCAGGAACGGCACCATCAGCTCCGAGGCCGAGGCCGACGGGGGCTGTGTCGGCGTCTGCTGCGTCGGCGGCGGCGGGCGCGACTCGACCTCCATTTTCCAAATTGCTGGACCCGCAGTGCAAGCCGAAAGCAAGTCACCCAAACTGCAAATGACGGAGGTGGCCAACGCGCACGTCGGGCGCCTGCTGCTGACGACGCTGCGCCCGGGCTGGTCGGCGTACGTGTCCCTGCTGGTGGCCTGAAAACATAAATGACACAACGACAGGCACTCGGTCGACTATGAGCGCCTGAAGCGCGCGTGCCGTCCCGCTGGTGCTGACCTGGACGGGGCAAACGCCGCGTCGCCGTGGACAGAGGTGATGGAGCGGTCGGTCGCGCACACCGAGGCCTTTTTCGTGACGCAGACGACAAAGATCAAGGCGCGCGTGCAGGTCCTGCTCGCCGCCGCCGCCGACGACGACGGGATCACGTCGCTGCCCAGGATGCGGGCGTGGAGCCGTGCCGCCGACGAGGCCGCGCGCGACCTGGCCGACGTCGTGTACTTTGCCGCGCTCAACAAGGCGGCCCTTGTCAAGGCGATCGGCCGTCGCGGCGCCGCGGCCGGTGTACCGGCACTCGACCAGCTGCAGTTTGCGGGCGAAGGCGCGGCCGCGCTCAGCACGCTCTACGCCCTGCTCGACCACGCCCGCAACACGGTTGCCTACAAGCCCAGCGAGCACGAGACCCAGCTGCTGAGGGAGCTCATCGCAGACGGCACTGTCCCGACCAAGGACGGCGACTGGATCGTCGAAGCCGTCTTTGTCGGCGCTGCCAAGACCGTCGGCGCGTTCGCCCCGGATCAGCTTGCCAACGTCCGCGAGGCGTTCACCGACCGCCCCCTTCTGACTGTTGCCGCCATGTCATCTCGCCCTGCAGCCGTGGCGCTGGTGCAGCAGCTGGCCGGCAGCGCGGCAGGATCCCCAGCAGTCGACTGGAGCGGCCAGAGCGCCCTCGTCGCGGCCGCAAAGTCCCACGACAATGCTGCGATCGTCGAGGCGCTGCTGTCGTCGTCGAGCGGCGACGTGGACCAGGCTATTTTCCACGCGGTGACCCACAACCACCCGTCGGTTCTCAGAACCCTCCTGGCAGGGTCCAAACCTGCGTCGACACTTGTCCACGAGGCTGCCGTCCGCAATTTCGACAAGGTCCTGCAGATCCTCATCGAGGCCGGAGCCGACCTGTCCGAGGGGAATACCCACGGCCAGCACGCGCTGTACCTGGCGAGCGTTTTCGGCCACCACGCGAGCGTTCAAGTGGTAGGTACAAACAATTATCCTGTTTTTCTTACAAGTCTGTCTAGATTCTCAACAGCAGCCAGGCGGCGGCGGTCATCGACAAGGGTGAGATTCTCCGTGGCCGAACACCGCTGATGGCTGCGGCGGCGAACGGGCACGCCGCCGTTGTCAGCTTGCTCGTCGACCACAAGGCGTCGACTGACACGTTTGATCTGCAAGGCTGGACCGCGATGGCGCACGCGCTGTACCGCGGCAACCTTGCCGTCGTGAGGAAGCTGCAGCCGCTGACGCCTGTTTCTTCCAAGGGCCCCCAATTGCCGGCTCAGCCCGTGGCCAAGCCGATCGCTGTGCCCATGCTGAGAAAGGACGAGTCCTACGTCTTTGTCAAACTCGGCGGTCATGCCTTTGACAAGCCCGAGAAGCCTGGCTACGATCTGCCCGTCGACTATCTCACGCCTGGCAACACACTTGTCTTTGCGCCCGTGAACGGTAAAAAGGCAGTGTATGTCGAGTTGTCTGGATAATAGTTTCTCTTTCCTCAGACGCCCAAACGAGCTACTCTGTTCTCCTGCCTGCGCTGGGAAATCCTGCCGATTTTTTGTTCAAGCAAGCGCACAAACTCGACCCCCTCAAGATCCAGATCACGCTGTACGGGCTGGGCAACAAGGCGCTTGCCCATGGCTACGTACCTTGCCAACCTTTTTTTTTAGTTTGCTTATTAAATGTTTTAGCTTCTCACGGCGAGCCTGAAAACCAAGGGATCCATGGCTGTGCCACTGGTAGGCCCCGCCGGTTTGGTGGGCTCGGTGAGTGTGGACTTTCTCGTCGTCAAGCCGTTCGAGAGCGTACCCAACACGTACGTCGAGGGTGGCGCGCCCGCCTGGAGGCCGATCAAACTGATAGGGCACCGCGGCACGGGCGCCGACAAGTACTGCAAGGAAGACGCGCATCACATCCCCGAGAACACGATCGCGTCCTTCACGGAGGCGTTCAAGTCGGTCGGCATGGTAGAGTTTGACGTCCATGTCATGCGCGACGGCGTGCCTGTCATCTACCACGACTTTCGCCTCGGCCAGCAGGCTTTCCAGGCCATCACAACCGATCTGACGGTGGACCTCCTCAAGCAGTACAACGAGCAGTTCCACAAGGCCGCGCCCCTGCCTACGTTTGAGCGACTCTTTCTGGTAAGACAAAAACAATATACGCTTTTTTTGAGTTTTGTTCCTAATAATATTTGTTGCAGGAGCTCGACCCATCGCTCGCCTTCAACGTTGAGGTCAAGTACCCGAACTCGCGCGAGATGGAGAAGCAGAACCTCCCGCCGCAGCGCGACCTGAACGAGTTTGTGGAGGCGATCCTGGCGATCGTGTTTGCGTACAAGCCGCAGAATCGCGTGATAATTTTTTCAAGCTTTGTGCCCGACGTGTGCGTGCTCCTCGCAACCAAGCAGTCGACCTACCCCGTCTTCTTCCTCACCGATGCCGGCTGGGACGACACGTACTCGGACCAGCGGTGCCTGGCCCTCAGAGACGGCATCCGCTTTGCCCGATCGGCCGGCCTCCACGGCATCGTCAGCTGGCTTCCACCGCTGCTCAACACACCCGTGCTCTGCGGCGCCGTCAAGCAGGCCGGGCTCCAGCTGTTGACTTATGGAACCGTACGTCTGCTGGCAAAGTAATGCAACAAAATTTATTTTTTTTGCTTATCAGGACAACAATAACCCCGATGTGGGCCGCCGCGAGCTGCTCGAGCTGGGCATGGACGCCATCATCGCCGACCACGTCGCCAAGGTGCACGAGGGCCTGGACGACTTGGTGTAACGGGTTACTTTTCAGGGGATTTTTTCTCAGCGATGACGTATTGTTTTTTTTATTTATTGCGACGACTTTGTCGACCATTTGAACCGCACTTGAACGGACCTGCGCGTGCCTTCCTCGTGGCTCTGACTGTGACTAGCGCCTCTGAGCTACGTGCGTGCGCATAGCCCTTTCCATTACTGTCGTCGTGCACAAGCAGACTGGACCTGCTCCTTTTTTCTCTTAACCTGTGCAACGTGCACTAAGCCATCCCTCGACAACAAACAACAGAGGGACAAGGGAGGCAGCCACACACACAGCAAAAAGCAACACGCACGACAATGACCAGCCACGGACGCTCCAAGTACCAGGAGGAGCAGGCGTTTGGTACCGTCCGTTAAACCCCTCGCTGGAACGTCACTGACACTACCCCCGCCCCTTTGTGAATGCCAACAGAAAAGCGACGTGCCGAGGCCGCCGAGGTGCTTGAAAAGTACCCCGACCGCATTCCCGTCATCGTCGAGCGTGCGGCCAACAGCTCAATTGCAGAGGTGCGTGCGCGAGTTGCTCTGAACGGTTCTAAGCAGCTTGCTCTCTGCAAAACAGGTGGACAAGAAAAAGTACCTTGTGCCCGCCGACATCACCGTGGGCCAGTTTGTCTTTGTCATCCGCAAGCGCATCCGCCTGGGATCGGAGCAAGCGCTGTACCTGTACGTGAACGAGACCCTCCCGCCCACATCGGCGCCCTTGAGTGAAATCTACCAGCAGCTCAAGAACGACGATGGCTTCCTCTACCTGTAATGTCACTGTGCTCTATGTTCCGTACTGACCGATGCGACAGAACGTACGCTGGCGAGAACACCTATGGCTGCGACCTGTGAGCGATGTTTCTGTGTCTCTCTATTTCACAGTCGTGTGCTTGTGTATGATTTTGTTTCCTCCCCTCCGTATGATTCCACTGTATCAAACTGTCGTGGTTCCCCTTCCCTTTTTGATGTCTCTCTCTCTCTCTCTCTCTTTTCTGCGTGGTCATGTAAATATTCTTTTTCTTTCAAAGAAAAAAAAAAAGAACGGTTTTTTTGGGCATTCTATGCCTCCTTGAGAACGACGACAGGAGTCTTTTCGGGCACGAGGTCGCCCTCCTTGTACGAGACGCGCTCAACCACACCGGCAAAAGGCGCGCGGATGACGTGCTCCATCTTCATGGCCTCGAGGATGAGCAGGGGCTGGTCGGCCTTGACCGTGTCGCCTGCTTTGACGAGGACCTGCGTGATCTTGCAGGGCATGGGGGTGATCACCGATCCGGCCGACGCGCCCGCGGTGGCCTTGAGGAACTCGGGCTCGGGCAGGGCGAGGGCGATGCGCTCGCCGTCGTCGGTGAAGATGTGCACGCTCTCCGAGTCTTTCACAACGGTCGCGCTCACGACGCTGTCGTTGACGTTGAGCAAGATGCGGTTGTTGGCGAGCAGCTTGCCCTTGACGTTGTTGACGACGGTTGTCGTCTTGTCGGCGTTGTGGACGGTCACGTTGAACGAGCCGTCCGCGTTGTGCTGCACCTCGGCCTGCACGGGCTTTTCCTCAAAGACAAAGTCAAACTTGGTCACTAATCGCTCGTTGAAGCGGCGCCCGCCGAGAGACCATGTGGGCGAGAAAGGATCTCCAGTTTATTTTTATTTGAATAAGGAAGTAAAGAATACAAAAAGGGTACCTTGCGAGTCCTTGCCCTTGAGGGCATCTGCGGCCTTCTCGCGCAGGGAGAGGGCAACCGCGGCATTTGTGAGGGCCAACACCGACGGCAGCGGCTTGGTCGCCGGGAGGAGCGCTTCCTTGTGTTTCTGCACGAAAAAAAAAAAAAAGAAGGGTTCAAAACCACCAAAGCAAAAAAAAAGGGATTCAAATTACAGCGATAAAGCCGGTCTCGACCTCGGCGGCCTCAAAGGCGGGGTGGGTCGAGAGGGTCTTGAGGAACTCAATGTTTGTCTCGGGGCCGACGACCTCAAACTGGTCCAGGCGGTTGGCGAGGAGGCGCAGTGCCGACGTGCGGTCCTTGGACCAGACGACGAGCTTGGCGATGAGCGGGTCATAGAAGACCGAGACGTCATCGCCCGGACGAACGCCCATCTCAATGCGCGTGATCGAGTTGTCGTCCGCGCTCGGCGCAGGCGTGCTCAGGTGGAGGAGGTTGCCAGTGTCGGGCAAAAAGTTGCTGCAGATATTCTCATTAGAAAAAAAATGCTTCGTCATTTTGGCTCACTTTCGAGGGTTCTCGGCGTAGATGCGCGCCTCAAAGGCGTGGCCCTTGAGACGCTTGATGATCTCCTCCTGGGTGAGCGGAAGCTTGTTGCCAGCGGCGACGAGGAGCTGCCATTCGACGAGGTCTGTGCCCGAGATGAGCTCGGTGATCGGGTGCTCGACCTGCAGGCGCGTGTTCATCTCCATAAAGTAAAACTTGCCAAAGGCGTCCATAATGAACTCGACCGTGCCGGCTCCAACATAGTTGACGGCTTTGGCCGCGTTGACGGCCTGCGTGCCCAGGTCCTTGCGGATGGCCTCGCTCAGCCCGGGCTAGATCGAGTGCACGATTTTTCAAAAAAAAAAAAAAAAAAAAAAAAAAAAATTAACGCACAGCTGGGGCCTCCTCAATGATCTTTTGGTGGCGGCGCTGGACCGAGCAGTCGCGCTCCGAGAGGTACACCGTGTTGCCGAGAGTGTCGGCAAAGACCTGGACCTCGACGTGACTGCACGAGCGACTCTTCGTTAGGGATTGCTCTCCTTGCGACTGTACAATTACCGAGGGTTGACGAGGTACTTTTCGACCAGGACGTTGTCGTCACCAAACGACTTGAGCGACTCGCGCTTGGATGACATGAGCATCTCCTCAAAGTCTGCCGGCTTCTCGACGATGCGCATGCCCTTGCCGCCGCCGCCCGACACTGCCTTGATCAGCACCGGATAGCCGATGCGGTCGGCCTCTGCCTTGAGCTTGGCGATGCCCTGCTCCTCGCCGTGGTACCCGGGCACGACGGGCACCTTTGCGAGCTCCATGATTTTCTTGGACTCGCTCTTGGAGCCCATCTCGCGGATGGCCTGCGCGGGCGGGCCGATGAACACGACGCCGTTGTCCTTGCAGTAGTCGGCAAACTTGGCGCGCTCCGACAGGAAGCCATAGCCCGGGTGGATAGCCTGGGCACCGTGCGCCTTGGCCACCTGCACGAGCTTGTCCATGCGGAGGTAGCTGTCGGCCGAGGGCGCGGGGCCAATGTTGTACGCCTCGTCGGCCTACGAAAAAAAATATTTTTTTTTTGGAAGGGTGTGTGGAAGGGGAAAGTGGCGATACCTCGTGCACGTGCAGCGAGTTGACATCGGCGTCCGAGTACACGGCGACGGTGCGGATGTTGAGCCGCTTGGCGGTGCGAATGACACGGCACGCAATCTCCCCACGGTTGGCGATGAGGATCTTGTTGAAGTGCGGCTTGGTCTCTGCGTTGTTGGGTTAGTGCCACAATGTGTGTGCGTGTGTGGGTGGGTGGGGATACGCTGGTAGGTCAGGGGGACGCCCGTCGCCGCCGCGGTGCTGTTAGGGGGGAGGCACGGGTTAGTCCTGGGAAACGGCGGCTTTTTTCAACCTGAACCACTGCCTCCGAATCGTCGCACCAAAGAGTTGGGCCATTATTGATGAATGTGTGCCCTGGGAGCGGGGAAACTAACGCGCCCACGTGAAACCGTGCCCGCGGAGCAGCTGGTTTTTTCTTGTTCGGACAGGGGTCATGAGACCCGCCGCACTTTCCTCCTCCCTCGCCCCCCCTCTTCCCTTCACGATCCCGCCCTCTCACACATACCTCCTAATAGACATGGCCAAGACGCAGGCCACCGTGTGGCAGCAGTTCAAGTACCTGCTCTACCGCAATGTCCTGCTCAAGACGCGCAAGCCCAAGGAGATGGTCCAAGAAGTGCTCATGCCCGTGTACTTTGTCGTCATCCTTGTCGTCCTCACCATTCTCATCCCAAACACGACGTACGGTCCCGTGCCCTACACCGCCCCCGTCGCCCTGCCCGCGCAGTACCTCCCGCGCGCCCCTGGCTCGGGACCGGTCGCCCTCGGCTACGTGCCCAAGTCGGACGCTGTCGCATCGCTCATGAACCTCGTTGTGGACGGGTCGACGTTTGTCAAGACGTTTAGCGGCGCGACACTGATCGGCTTTGACTCGGACGAGGACGCAGTCGACTTCTACTATGACAACATGGTCGACTTGCTCGCCGTCGTCGAGTTTGCGTAGTGCCTATTTGTCAGGGCTATCTCCCGGCACTTACCCATCCCCCCACTTTTTCCAGGACAAACGCAGACGGTTCGCTGCCCGACAACGTCACAGTCACCTTCCGCTTCAACGGTTCCTACGCAGTCTCCACAAACTCGATCAGCCAGAATGCGGCCATGTGCCGCATGGGCATCGCTGGCACCTGCGCAGCCTACATGTACCGATCTTTTTTTAATTCCCAATGCTCAACTAACCGAAAAAAAAAATAAATTTTTGTTTTTTTTCCATTTGTAGCTCGACCGGATTTGTCGACCTCCAAACGGCGCTCATCGAGGCCCTGGCCCTGCAGGAGCTCGACATCTCGCTCAACCTCACGGGTGCCGCTCAAGCGTACCCTTTGCCCGCGTACACGACCACCTCGCTTGTCCTGCTCAACCTCACTGCAATCTACATGGTCATCGCCTTTTCGCCGCTGGTGCAGTTCCTCCTCGTCAACATTGTCGTCGAGAAGGAGAAGAAGATTAAGGAGGGTAACGCCCTTCTTCCTTCACTTTTGCATTGCATTGAACAAAAACCTCCTACCAGGAATGGCGATGATGGGCCTCAAGGAGGTGTCGTACTTTTTGTCGTGGTTTGTCATCTACGGCACGCTGATTATCCTCACCACCCTCAGTACAACTATATATCCAAGTTTCTGAACCGGCTCTCATCTAGTTTTTTTTTTCTGTAGTCATGTCTGTTCTCGCGACCATCTTCATCTTCCCTGGCTCCAACTTTTTACCGATTTGGCTGATGCTCTTCCTGTACGGCCTGTCGATGATCGCGTACTCGTTTGCCCTGACGCCCTTCTTCACCAACTCCAAGGTGGCCGGTGTCGTGGGCGCGCTCTTCACCCTCCTCATCTCGATCATCTACGTGCCCCTGGCTGGCACCGACGTCCAGGCCAATGCCGGTGCCAAGTGGGGCTGCTCTCTGCTCTCGCCCGTTGCTCTCGCCCTGGGCATGAGCGAGGCCGTGGCCAAGGTCGCCGCCGGCATCCCCATCAACATGTCTACGATTTTCGAAGGAACGCAGGCGCCGGGCTACTCGATCTCCTCGACCATCCTCATTCTCATCATCGACACCGTTTTGTACTTTTTCCTCGCGTGGTACCTCGACAACGTCGTCCCTGGCGAGTATGGCGTGAAGCGACCGTGGTACTTTCTGTTCACAGGCAGCTATTGGTCGGCCAAGAAGCACGCCATCGAAAAGATCGACATGGCCTCCCTCATCGACACAACGCAGAACGAGGACGTCGAGAAGGTCCCCGCCGAGCTGCACCAACAGCTTGCCGTCGACATTCGGTATGCTTGACGTGCCAACAATAAGTAAATGAGCCTTACCTGGTGGTTGTTTGCCGCAGGAACGTCCGCAAAGTCTTCCCCAAGCCGGACAACCTCTCCGGATCCAAGAAAAAGGTCGCTCTGGATGGCGTGTCGCTGCAAATGTTCGAGGGCCAGATCTTTGGCCTCCTCGGCCACAACGGTGCCGGCAAATCGACCCTGGTTTCGATCCTCAGTGGCCTGTTTTCGCAGACCTCGGGCTCGGTGACTGCCTTTGGCTACGACTCGGCGACCAGCATGAATGATCTCCGCAGTATCATGGGTGTGTGCCCGCAGCAAAATATCCTCTTTGACGAGCTCACGGTCCAGGAGCACCTCGTTGTTTTCGCGGGTTTCAAGGGTAACGTCCTTCTGTATTTTTTTAATTTTACTTTCAACTTTTTTTTTTTTTGGCCCCCACTGCCAGGCGTTCCAAAGGACAAGCTTGATGCCGAGGTGCAGCGCATTTTGCGCCAGAGCGACCTCGTTGAGTCGGCACAGAAGCGCTCCGTGACCCTTTCTGGTGGACAGAAACGCAAGCTCTGTGTTGGCATGGCCCTCATCGGCGACCCCCAGATCATCTTCCTGGACGAGCCGACTGCCGGCATGGACCCGTACAGCCGTCGCAAGCTCTGGGACCTGCTGCAAAACTCCAAGCCCGGCCGTGTCATCATGATCACTTCGCACTTTTTGGACGAGATCGAGTGCGTCTCCGAGCGAAATTGTTTGTTTTTACTAAAAAAGAAACATGTTAGTATCCTCGCTGACCGCAAGGCCATCCTCACTCACGGCAAAGTGCGTTGCTGCGGCTCGTCGCTCTTCCTCAAGAATCGTTTCGGACTGGGCTACTACATTGCCGTCGAGCGCAAGGATGGCGTGGACTCGGTGGACTCGGAAGCGGTCCTCAAGACGATCCAGTCGCACGTCCCTGGCGCGACGCTGGACCATTTCACCGGCGCCGAGCTCGCGTTCCGCTTGCCCCTGGCCGACGTCAAGTCGTTCCCTGCCCTCTTCGACACGCTCGACAGCAAGATTGACTCGCTCGGCTTGGCCGCCTACTCGATCAGCATGACGTCCCTCGAGGAGGTCTTCCTCAGCCTCGAGAACGAGACCACCGAGGACGGCGTGGCCAACCCCCATGCCTACGACGCCGCCAAGAGCCAGTCCAAGCGCCTCGAGTCGGTGGACGTGACCAAGACCACCTCGTCCGAGCAGCTCCGTTACCTGACCTACGCCAAGATGCGCCAGATTCTGCGAAACCCGAGAGCGTACATGCTTGTCGTGTTCCTGCCGATCGTCTTCCTGATCGTCGGCCTCGTCATCTACAAGACCACCCCCACCGTCGACAACACATTCGCCAACATTGACATCGGCCCGTCCCTCTATGCACCCAGTGCGGCCAACCCTGTGCCCGTCGGCAACAACACGGGCGCGCCCATTGACACACTGCTCGGCTATCTCAATTTCCCCGTGGTTGACGAGAGCGTCGCCGGCCTGTACCCAAGCCTGATCAACTCGACGAGTGCCGTCGCCTACCTCGTCAACGACACCACCACCACCCACCTCGAGGCGAGCGTCCTGGTCAACACTGGCAACACGCACGCGCTGCCCGCCTACTGGGGCGCGATCTCGTCAGCGGCGTACAGTGCCGCCGCCCAATCGGCTGGACGGCCTGGTCTCTCGGTTGCCTTTGCTTCCGAGCCGCTGCCCTTCCTCGGCGCCATTTTCGATGTGACGAGCTACTTTGCCATCATCCTTATTGGCATGTCCATGTCCCTCGCGCCAGGCGGCTTTGCTGTCGAGATCATCAAGGAGCGCGAGCGCAAGGTGACCCAAATGGATTGTGATGAGAGAAATTTTTTTTAAAAAAAAAAGAAAATAGATCCGCCACCAACTCAACGTGATGGGCCTGCACCCCTGGGTTTACTGGACGGCGAGCTTTTTGCGCGACTTTTCTCTGTACTCGATTCCAGCGATCGCGGTCCTGATCCTCGTCCCCGCCTTCAGCATCACCGCGTTCACTGGCGCCGCCATGCCGGCAATGTTTTTGACCCTCATCATCTACATGCCCACCGTTATCCTCTTTGCCTACCTTCTCTCGTTCCTGTTTACAAAGACCGAGACTGTCACGTCGACCCTCCCGCCTGGTACTATTTTGAGAGGGAAAAAGAACTTTTTTTTTCTGACAACTTTGGATAGTCCTCAACATCCTTGCTCTCATCCCGTACTATGCCATCTCGGCTGTGGACCAGAGCGGGTATCGCCACGAGGCCATGATTGCGCACTACTGCGTGCTGGCTGTGAACCCGACGTATGGCATCATGGTATGAAAAGGAAGCAAATGCCTTTTTTTTATTTTAATCGTCCTTAATTCCGGGGAATAAAAAAGGGCGCCCTTCATTACATGTACATGGTCAGCTTTGTGGCGTCCCTGTCCGAGCAACCCGTGACCACGTCCATGTACTTTGACTTTTCATCGCAAGTCCCTGGAACCCTCCTGATGATGTGCGGCCATCTGATTATCTTTGCCTGCGCGCTCATGTTTATCGAGTGGCGCAATGTGCACAAGGTCTGTACTTGCCCGCTTGCCGCGGGCC
>Ga0302230_10000991_pt1 | contig 19891 bp, 34 predicted proteins | sample II_Palsa_N2_1_FD_193523 | JGI IMG/M metagenome (GOLD analysis project Ga0302230, IMG submission 193523) | Peat permafrost microbial communities from Stordalen Mire near Abisko, Sweden - II_Palsa_N2_1 | ecosystem: Environmental > Terrestrial > Soil > Palsa > Peat permafrost | place: Sweden... | reverse complement strand
TTTGCGTATCTCGAGGAGATCCAGCAAGAGTTCAATGCCCAGCACGGCGCCGACGTCGTCAACGCGTCCAGGCCGTTCCAGTTTATCAAGTTTGGTACGTCTTGTTTTTTTTTTTTTTTTTTTTTTTGGACTTGTTTTGAGACGCTCGTCCAATTAATTGCGCATCAAGACACCTTTATCCAAAAAACAAAACGGGCGTACAAGGATACGCGCAATCAGCAAAAGAAGATGTCCAAGTTCAACGAAGAGCTCCAGGACGTCACGCGCATCATGACAACAAACATCCAGGACGTGCTCGGGAGAGGCGAGAAACTCGACCGTAAAAACCATTGCTACAACGTGGCCGGTGCATTTAACGACAAGATATACGATCACAGGTATGACCGAGATGTCCAACAACCTGTCGATGGAATCACGCAAGTACGCCAAGGATGCCAAAGACCTCAACTTTCAACTCCTCTACCGCCAGTATGGACCGGTCGCCATCGTCGCCATCGTCGTCCTGCTTGTCATCATTATTCGCCTCTGGTTTTTCTGAACCTCTGGTTTTCCTGAAAAGCAGATTCTAGACCGTCGTGCTGTTCAAAAAAAAAAAAAAGAAAAGACTTTATGCACAAGTGCCTAACACTATTCGACAAGCGTGATCTCGTCGTCCTTGGGTTCTGCAGCAACCGGAAGAGAGCGCGGCTCTGGCTCCTCGTCACGGATCAGCATGTTGACGACACCATCAATGGCCTCCTCAATTGGCTCAGGGTAGTTGCCCCCACCCTCCCTGTGGAAATTGCGGATCATCGAGTACTGCAAAGAAAAAAAATAAGTATTTCACATAAAATAAAAAAGAGGGCTGGCGACAGTACCACTTGGTCGTTGCGCATGCGCTCACGACCGTTGCGGGTCGAACCAATCATGAGGAGGACTTCGAGCAGGACGAGACGGATGCCCTCGTCACTCTCACGTTTCTTGGCTTCAGGAAGATCCTTGATGCATTGCGGAGCCTTGGCCAGTTCGTCGTCCAGGAAATCAGATCGGATCGCCAGTGGAACAAACACGTGGCGCAGGAGCTCGTATTTTTCGCACAGCCGGTCGTGGATGGACGTGTCAAACAGACAGTTCCTACCAAAAAAAAAAAAAAACCAAAAAAAGTTTAAATAAATAAAATTAAACATCGCACTTTAGGGTCGACGCGACGCCGCCACGTCGGATAAAGTACTCGCTCGAGAGGCTCGGAAGGAGGAAGCGCAGAAGATTGTCGTTTTCGTCGGCAATGAGAAGCTGTCTTGCCTCGACATATTGCGTAATGTTGGCAAAGACCGACGCGAGGTAGTGGAAATCGGCCCTCGAGTTGTACTGTCGACCCATGGCAAACGCGTGCACAAATGCCGAAATGGCGGCCCCTGGCTTGCTTGACGCGGTGCTGCTATTGCCATTGCCGGTGTCCACCTGCGTGTTGTGCAACAGGTTGAACGCCTCCCTGCGCTTTGTGAGGTTGGCCAAGAGCATGCAGGCCAGGTCGGCGAGGATAGAGTCGCGCTTCTGTATTTGATCTCATTTTGTTGAGTTGCCCCTTCAAAAAAAAAAAAAAACGTTTGACGATGCACATACGAGGACTGTGTGCGCCAGCCAGCCAAAGATGACCTTGTTCTCAAAGTGCTTGGCGATGGCCTCGCGTCCAGACAAGTTGATCATCGCCCGGTATGCGTCGTGCGCGACAATCTAATAAACAACGGTGCATCCATCAGCACCACCACCCCCGCGATTCCAGACGCGTACCGGATTGTCGTGGGTCAAGGAAAACACGATTTGGATGGCATCCGAGTTCTTTTGGAAGAACTCGAGTGTCTCTGCCTGCGTGCTCACGCCCACGAGCATCTCGACGGCATTCTGGCGCACCTCGGTGGACGAGTGCTTGAGGAATTCGACCAGCTACACAAGGAGAAGTCAGGAGGGGCCATGCGACTCTTTTTTTTTTATTTCTTTACCTCGGCTAGGGCAGACATTGCAGTAAAATGTGGTTGCGACCCGTTAGTCGTCGTTTTGCGACCGACTCGAGAGCTTCCAGTCCTGCGTTGTCATCGCCATCGCCCGCTTCTTCTTCTTCTTCTTCTTCATTGTCATCGTCGCACGGGGCCGCGCCACTGGGGCAGTACAACAAGGAGGATGTGACACGAGCGCACACGTACTGCACGGACCTGGTGCGCAAGTTTGACGCCGATGGGTACCTGGCGACGCTGATGCTGCCGTCCAAGGCGCGGCCGATTGTCATTGCATTGCGCGCGCTAAACATCGAGGTCGCACGCGTCCGCGATGCCGTGAAAGAGATCAGCATTGGGCACATGCGCATGCGATTCTGGAAAGACAACGTCGACGCTGCGTTCGCGGGGAAGCCTTCCAAGCAGCCTGTCTCGCTCGCACTCGCGAGCGTCCTCCCCGGATCCAAGCTTTCCAAGATGTTTGTGATGCGGCTAATCCAAGAGCGGGTAACACTGTTTGTTTGCGCGTCGTCATACTGAACAAAGCGCCTGGCATCAAAAAAGGACGAACGACTGGGCGAGCCACCCTTTTACACGATCAAGGACCTGGAGCAATACGGCGAAAACACACAGTCAACTCTGCTGTATCTGACGCTGCAGGCGATGGGCATCAATAACGTGCACGCGGACCACGCCGCCTCGCACGCAGGCAAGGCTCTCGGCATCGTCACGCAGCTTCGGGCCCTGCCGTTCCACCTGAGTCGGCAACGGTTGATGATTCCTCTGGATATGGCTGCTAAGCACAAGTTTGTCGAGAACGATATCGCGCGCGGGAACCTGCCGCCACAGTTTTCCGATGCCGTCTTTGACATGGCTACACTTGGTAACGACCACCTCATAACAGCAAGATCCTTCAAGCAGCAAGTCCCCTCGGAGGCCGCGTCCGCTCTCCTTCCTGCAGTACGTCTCTTCTTTTTTTTTTTTTTTCTTTCTTAAATCGAGCTTTTAAAGATCCTGGCCGAGGATTTCCTGCAGCGACTAGAAAAGGCAGACTTTGACATCTTCCAAGGCAAGCTCCATCGCCGCAATGGCTTCATCGGTTTTAAACTAGTGTATCATTCCATCCTTAAGACATACTAAGCACTTTGTAAAAGACAAAACTCGACACAAAGGGAAAACGAAGAAGCTGTTATCATGTGATGACGGTGGGAGTTTCACGATCGAGGTGCGCTTTCAACGCTGACAGCTTGAGCGCGATGCGGACGAGCGCGCCCAGGGCAACCTGAGGATCCTGGTTTGTCTTGGCCGGGTTGGCCTCGTACTTTTCGACGTAGAGGCGCACGGTCGCTCCGACGCTGCCAGTGCCACTTAGGCGGAAGATGAAGCGCGAACCATCCTTGAAAAGGACACGAAGGCCTTGGTTCGACGAGACACTGCCGTCGCAGGGATCCTTGTACTCAAAGTCGTCGACCTTGACGACTTCGTACGACTCGCCAGAGTCCTCGAGCACTGTGCCCACCAAGGATCCCGATGCTGCGTAAGCCCTAAGGGCTCCAATCAAGGCCTCCGCGCCGGCACTCGAGACCTCCTCATAGTCGTAGCTGCAATCATGCTTATTTCTTTAGAGGGGACAAAAAAAAAAAGAACAGAAAGGACGGCACAAACCGGGTAAAGTAGTTGCGGCCAAATTGCTCAAAGTGGCTCTGCTGAATGGCTTGGAGCGAAAAGTCCTTGCCCTGGGCGGCAGTGTGCGCGACAATCGACAGCCACGCCAGGACGGCCCAGATGCCGTCCTTTTCGCGGATGTGGTCAGAGCCCGTGCCAAAGCTCTCCTCGCCGCAGATGGACAATTTTCCGGCATCCATCAGGTTGCCGAAAAACTTCCAGCCTGTTGGGACCTCGTACAGCTGCAGGTCTAGCTTCTTGGCCACACTGATACGGTAGTGTATATTAATACACCGGAGAGGAGATATAGGTCATACTGATCGAGCGCGCTGCTCGTGGGCATGCTTCGCGCAAGACCCTTTACACCGGTCTGCTTAAAGTAGGGGATTGACGCTGCGTTCGCGGCGATCACTATGGTGCACACACACACACACACACACACTCGTTAATATCCGTTGATTCTTCATGGTCATCGTTACTGGCAACCGAGTCTGAGGGGTTCACAAACGAGTTGAAGCCAACAATCATGTTGCGGTCACCGTCGCCGTCAAAGGCGGCAGCAAAGTTGATCTGCTCTGCCTGCACGCGGTCAACAAGCTCCTTGGCATAGGTCAGATTCGGGTCGGGGTGCCCACCTGCGCACAGAAAGTTTTATGAGTGCACCAACAAAAAGAAAACTGACCGTTGAAGTCAATCGAGGGAACATAGTTCATGACGCTTGCAGGCGACAGACCGAGCTCGTCCACAAAGATGCGCTTCGAGTACGGGCCCGTCACGCCGTGCATCGAGTCAATGAGGACCTTGAATGGCTTATCGGCCTTGCTCTGTTTGCTGACAAAGGCCTTGATGGCCTCAAAGTCAAAGATGCCCTTGACCATCTCGACATAGTCGGCAACCGAGTCGATCACGTCGATTTTGACGCCGCCCACGGTGACACTGCCAATCGTGCCGAGGTCGACCTCTGTCGCAAAGTCGGCAATGTGGTACTGTGTCAGCGTCTTGGAGATGGCAAAGATCTCGTTGGTGACGCTCTCGGGGGCGGGTCCGCCGCTGCTCACGTTGTACTTGATGCCAAAGTCGGCCGTCGGGCCACCGGGGTTGTGGCTCGCGGTCAGGATGATGGCACCCGTGGCCTTGTACTTGCGGATGATGCACGACACAGCGGGCGTGGACAAGAGCGCGTTGTGACCGACGATGATGTGCTTGAACTGCGCACACAGCTTAGCAAAAAAAAAAAAAAAAAAGGCGACAAGTAAACGGTACGCCATTTGCAGCCGCCATGCGCAAGATGATGTGCGCGGCCTCCTTGACAAAGAAGCGGCCGTCGCCACCGACGACCAGTGTGCCAGTCTTGCGCTGATCCTCGGGGACTGCCTGGAGGATAGCCTGTACAAAGTTCTCGGTGTAGTTGGGCGCCTGGAACACCGTGACCTTTTTGCGCAGGCCGCTCGTACCTGTGCGTGTGTGTGTGTGTGTGTGTGGCCAGGTTAGTTCAGCCCCGTGTGTGTGTGTGCATGCGCCACCTGGCTTTTGGTCGAGGAAGGCCTTCGTGCTGACAGTGCGTGTCGTCATCGTACACAATGAAATGGTCCCGGCAGCCGTAACAAATGTTTTGGAGGAAAGCCGTTACAAAATTCAAATTTCCCAGTGACGATGGCAACCACACTGCTATCGGCCCTCTTTGCCGTCGTGTTTGGACCGGCGCAGAGTAAAATCGTCCCCTCTCCTCTCCGCAGGGAACTAATGGAGCCAATATAAAGACGCCGGACCAGAGCAAGACCCAAGCACTGAACTCGCCCTGTACCTCAACCAAATCCACACCCAGCCGCAGGTGCTCACGCGTGTGCTCGCCCTGACGCAGACCAGCTCGCTCGACGAGTTTATGCAGCACCCCACGACCGTGTTCAACTTTAACACCGTGCACGACACCCGCTACGTCTCGGCGGCGACCATGCTGTTGAAGCTTGACCCTCGCCTGAACGAGTTCCGCATGCGGTGTGTCCCCGCTCGCCAAAAGGAGAGCGTGTTCTGGCGCAACTACCTTTCACGTGTGCTTGCGATCATCGTCGAGGACCAGGAGAACCAGGAGAACCACATGCCTCCACAGCGTCAATCCACTCCACCTGCCGTCAAGGCCGACTCGGAGACCCCTGCAGAGCCTGTTGCTGCGTCCTCCGACGAAGAGATGGTGCGTTCAGCAGTCTATTAATAAACTTAAAAATGTCCCAACAGCTCGATGTCATGGCAGCGTTCCGTGGACTCGCCGCCGAGATGAGCACTACAAAGCAAACAAACGAGCAGCCAGCCGCATCAGAAGCACAGTCGCCTGCCCCCCCTGAGAGGCCCTGCACTCCTCCGCCATCCTCAGCGAGTGCAATGCCAACACCATACAAGCCGGTTGATGTGCCTCCCACTCCCAACAAGGCTCTCGACGATGAGGCGGCCGACGTCATGCGCATGTTCCGCGAGCTCAGTCAAGGTTTGGCTGCTCTTTTGCTATGATTTCTGTTCGTAATGTTTGCCTGAACAGCTGCCAAGCCCAAGCCGTCGGCCAATGAGCAAAAGGCGGGCACGATCGTGGAACTGCTCAAGACCGTGCAAAAGTTGCAGCAAGCGTGGGATCGCAAGCCGCCCAAGCCCGCAAAGGAAGCTTTCTACTATGCCCTGCAAGCGTTCCTCAACCACCACCTCTCGTTCCACTTTCCCTCCAACCTAGTCATCAACAAGTTTGACGGCATGGCCCTTCGGTACTATTTTTTTTTCTTTTTTTTTTCCTTTTCTTATACTTTTCTTTCTTAGCGGAAAGAACGGCTCCGAGACGAGGGCACCGATGGTCCAGTTCCTGAAGCGAAACATTGCTGGATTTGCATCCATGACCGAGGAGGCGCTCATTGATGCTGTCGGTGTGGGACTGTACGAGGGTGGCGACAGCGACATGCACTGGATCGTCAACGTGCAGGCTGACCGGTCCCTTGGTGCCACAAATGCAGTCTCGCTGGCACTCGTTGATGGTTTGGGCGTAAAGGGTTCAATTTTTTGTAGTAATCTTCCTGTCAACAGTTCGCGCAGACAAGGTGGTCGTGGCAGCCATCTTGGGCGAGGTCGATGATGGCATTGACACGCACGTCATCTATAAGGCTGTTCAGGGCGAAGGATCGTTTGTGTCGTCGCTCGATATGTCGACCGGCCGCTGGAGTGCCTTTGCTCGCGTCCACTTTGGCGAGCATCCTGTTTATCCCGATATGGAGCAGCTCGTTCGTCAATCGAGAGGTAGTGCATGTTTTCATGCGGCCGACTAATTGCTCCCTCTTAGACATCAAGTCGATTGAAAAAGTGAAACTGGCAGAGCAGGCGATCAAGTCACTAGCCGATGACTGCACCGCCAGCAGTTACGTCGGTGTCTTGTCTGGATCCCTGCCAGTCTTTTACCTGCCTCCCTCGGCCGCGGCCACACCGTTCCAGGCATTGGACCACGCTGCCGGAATTCTCCTTATCCAAGAGGCTGATCTTGCAGTCACCGACCTCCAGTCCAAGCCGATCGTCTTCCGCGAGGGTCGTCTCATTCGCATCAGCAAGAGCATCCTCGCCGCACCAGCAAGTTTGCAAAGTCGCCTAGTCGAGGCCATCAACAAGGTCAATAATCCACCCCCGCTCCCTCTCAACGTGACCGTTCGCAAGCACTTTGTCGACCCTCGTGTTGTCAGGAAGGCCATCGCCGATGCGCTCGGCTGTGCCGTTTCTGATGTCGACGTCTCTCTTCTTTAGGACCAGTTTTTTTTTAGGAAAAACTTTTACAACTGACAATTATTTTTTTTTTTCTTATTTTTTAAAGACGCGATCGAAAAATTCGACGGTGGAGAGGTACACATCCGTTTCCGTCTCGATGCCGCCAAGAGCATGTCCCTCTCCGGGATACAGGTTCACCTTGGGGGACAGGTGGCGAATGCAATTGGCGAGCAGGAGACCTTGCGAAGGTGGCACCCGCTTGTCTTCTTCGCCCAATAGGAGCAGGACCGGGGCCTTGATAGCTGCAGAAAAATAAATCAATGAGAGAGGTAAAATACACGTACTACCTTGGACGTGCTTGATGGGCGAAACATCGTACAACTTTTGGTAGATTTCACTGGTGGGAATGAGCGGGTCGAGAACAGACAGGCCACTCTCTGAAGCAGTCCAGTCGGGGATGTCGGTTGTGGCGAGCATTGCCGCTACGTCAATGACCGGGTTCCTCATGGCGCCGGCGACGTAAAAGTCGGGCTTTTGGCCCAGCAAGTGCGCCGTAATGAAACCGCCGTGCGATCCGCCAAAGAGAGCAATGCGAGTGCGGTCCAGCTTGACGGTCTCGTTTTCGAGTGCGAGTTGAACAAAGTGGTGCACATCCTCGACGTCTTGTGTGCCAATCTTGCCAAGGAGGGAGCGCAAGCTTTCGTCCGAGTAGCCCGTGCTTCCTCTATAGTTGACTGATGATGGCGGCGTTTGTTAGTGCATCCTTTTTCAGTGAATGCACGACGCACCAAGGAGCGTCGCGTAGCCATGGAGTGCAAATGCGGCGGCATAGTAGGAGAATTCCAGTGTGGACGTCGAGTGGGGTCCTCCGTGCGGCATGACGATGAGAGGGAGGTCCGACGAGCTGTCGCTGGGGTAGATTAAAAAAGCACCGGCAGAGTTGGCGCCGATCGTGTGTGAGGCAATGGTCGAAAATTGGATCGGCAAGGCCTTGTGGGGTGTTTGCACAACTCGCTCGCTCCAGATCCAATCCTGCGTGTCAAGACGAAGGACAACGAGAGTGTGCGGGGTGCTTGGCGAGCTTGCAGAAACGAGGATTGACTTTCCTGAAACGTCCAGCACGGTCCAGGCGTGCAGATCGGCGGCCGTCTTGTCATAGTAGCTGCTACTTCCCGACAGGACATCGAGCACGGTGACGAGCTGCATGATGGCTGGATTACTATATTTCCTATTGCCCCCATCCCGTACCTGGCGACCCGTTACGCTGCTAGAATACACAATGTGCGAGCTCTGGATCCAGCAGTTTGAGGGAAGGGCCTCGACATACGCGGTCGTCACAGACTTGCACGTCTTCGTGGATAAATCGATCCTTCCAACACTCGCAATGGAATTGTGCGGGTCCTCGATCGAGTTGTGGAGGAACACAAGCGCTGCACCGTCCGGGCTCAATCGCAGCGAGCGTGCAGATCCGACGTCCTCAGCCAACGCCTCTGCTCAAATACGTTTCTTTATTTAATTTAAAAGTAGTTTTCATACCGATCGAGTCGAGCGACATGCTCAAATCGGACGAATAAACACCGCTCTTGCGGTTGAAACAGTAGGCGATCCCACGCGGGAGAGTGAGGATCCGCGTAAAGTACAGGCTGCGGGAATCGGCAGAGAAGACGACCGAGCCGACTTGTGTGACGTGGCTGTGGACGGTGATGGACACAGGCGCCACGGACAAGTCAATCAAGCACACACACGGCCTAGCCTTGGTGCCGTACGTCTCCCCAAACGACTTTTTGTACGCAAACTTGGCCTTTGGCGTATCTGTCAGCTTGCTGGACGGCTGCTGCGGCTGCTCCTTGGGCTCGACGATGAGCGCAATGCGTGTCTCGTCCGGCGACCACGCAACACTTGCAAAGAAGTCTGCCGCAAGATGTCAACCATACCATCGATAACTAGGACGTTTGTTTGCACAGTACCGTCAAAGTAGATGTCTCCGTGCGTGGTCAGGTCAAGCGAGTGCACGAGGGTCATCGTGTCTGTCTCGTACACCTGCAGCCATTCCTTTGTGTCTGCCGGGGCCACGCCCTTGACCTCGCGGACGATCGCGTTCCACTTGCCCGACGGCGATCGCCTCTCGATGTAGCTCGCGACGACCTCGGTCGGCGGCTGAACCACCGTGACCGATGTGGGTGTGACCACACGCCTCGAGACGCACTTGCGTTTGACATTGTTGGCCACATCGCGATGCGTCGTCAGCGTCACAACCGTGTACCCAGAGTCGTCATCCGACGGCACCTGCACAAGCCGGCCCTCGACGACGGCAGCGAACTGCGCTGCGACTTTGAGGTCATCGGCCATTTCGAAGTGTGTTGTCCATGATGAAGTGCGCAGTCTGCTCTGACGAGGGGGACGTGGCCGATGTGCCGACGCCGCTGGTGCTGCTGCTACTGCCGTGCCTGCATGCCATCTGCCGGCCGTGTCTGGAAGACTGTCGGGAGGACATGGCCGCGGACAGCGCCAGCAAGAACGACAGTGCCATCCCGTGCGTGCTCTGTGGCGAGATGTACAGCCCGGGTGCGCTCATGGTGGTCACCGGGCACGAGGAGGAGGACACGGAGGGCAGGCACGAGGAGGATGGCACATGGGCAACGTGCGCGCACCACGGCGGGGACTGCCCATCGACAGCATTGTCGTCGTCGTCATCGGCTGCAGCAGACGCACAGTCTCCGGCAAGGATACGGCGTGTTTGCGTCGACTGTGGCCTGGCGGTGTGCGAACCATGTGCCGAGGCGTGCATGCACCAACAGCGGCACTGGGTCGAGCCGATTCCCGTGGAGGACGAGGACGGCGCTGGCGCCTCAGCAAAGGTCGTGATCGAGCGGGTGGCCGAGGCACAGCGGGCGACCGTGGCTGAGCTGGACATCGTGGGGGAGATCCTGCTGAGCCATCGCGAGGCGGCGACGACAGTGCCCGCGCGGATAGCCGAAGAGTTTGACACGCTCCTGCCCGGGTTGTTGCTCGAGCGGTCGGCGGCCAACATGACCACGAAAAAAGACCTGCACCACCGCCCACAGCAGAGCGAGCACAATGCCGGTGGCGGCTCGGATGACCTGGACCCGTTTGTGATGGCGGCGCTGAAGCGGCGGCGCAATGTGTTGCTGGACCGCGCCCACACTATGGGGAATGCCAACGTCAAAGCCTGCGAGCTGCACTATGACGCTCTCGTGATGCATCTTCACAAGCTCGAATCGCTGCTGGAGCACCTGCAGGCTCTCCCGTCAGGCAACGCGCTCCCCCCGTTCTCGGTTCTCCTGCGTCTTTTGCGGCGCGATCGTGTGGTCACCGCCGAGTTTGCTCGGCTCAGGCAGACACGACCCTCTGGCCTGATGCGCTTCTCCTTGTGCAGGTCGAGGTTTTCGTGCACCATCGCGGCCGTTGCCAGTCTAGGCTATGTGGGCACGCTCGAGCGCGACTATGCAGTGTCGATCAGCAACGTCCCAAAGATGATCATTGGCTGCAAGGGTCACAACCGCGGCACGGTCCAGTTCTACTACCCACGATGCGTCAGCTGGGACCCTGTCTCGGGCAACCTCGTTATCGCCGACTACAACAATGGCCGAGTGGTCTGGATCAAGCCTGCGACCGGCGAGTTTGTCCGCGAGCTCTCCTATGTCCTGCCCTCGATCGTGGCCGTCAACGACCGTGGGGACACGTGGGTCGCTGGCTACCAATTCAGCGGCCCCAATCGGATCTCCTTCTACCCGCATGCGTCAAATGAAAGCGAGCCAGCAGCCACTTCCAACCCATCGATCGAGCTCGAGATTGTCGACAGCCCGCGGTCGTTCGCGGCAATGCCTACATCGGATGACATAGATGCGCCCCCTCGTGGCGTCGCGGTATTGGCACAACATGGCAGCATGCATGGCAACCTCCTCGCCTTGATGGAGGCGTCCCCGCAATCGCCCTACTTGTGGACACACAAGTGGGTGCAAAGGTATCCGTCACCGATCCAGTCCCCAGAGGAGATGAACATGCTGGTTCAGCAAAACTGGCTTGGCCCGGTCGCAATCCTGGGCGACGGCTCGCTAATCGTCGTCCGCGAGGTCGAAGACAGCGGGCTTGCGTTTGTGTCTCCTCAGGACGGCTCGGTTATTCGTCGCATCGCTCAAGGCTTGATCCCTTTGTGCACTGGCCTCGCAATAACGCGCGACAATCTCATCATAGTGGCCGAGGGCCACGAGGGTCGTGTGTCGCTCTGGTCATTGGAGGGCGAGTGCGTGCACGAGTGGGGCGAATCTCTTTTTGACATTGTGGCCAGTGTGTGTGCTGGTCCCGACGACAGCATCGTATGCTGCGACCACGGTCACCATCGGCTTATTATATTTTGAATTTTTTAATTGCCGTGAGAAGCCACGACTTGTAAAAATGAAGAATAAAAATAATGTTTATACCCCGACCAATGCGGAAAAAAAAAAAAAAATCAGTGTACATGAAAAAATGACGGATTCTCATCGATTGTGCACTCCGGGGTAATAGATGTTTAGATCCTCATTGCTCAGGTCGTCATCCTCGTCGGCATTGCCGTAGTAATCGTCCGTGTCGACGGTATCCATCGGTACGACGACGACTGCATTAGGGAAATTATCTATTTAGTTTTTGAAAAAAAAAAAAAGATATTCATACTCCGTGTGTGCAGGGGCTCATAAAATACAAGATCGTCCTCCTTGACAGAACGAAAATGCACCTCGAGACAGGCGAGTAGCTCGTTCTCTGTAAGCGCAAGGTTCAGTTGCTCTCGGATATACTCGATCGACATTGGTTGACCTAAAAGAGAACATTTCTTAACAAGTACCAAAGTATTCGTATGTAGTACCTGCATCAATCATAAGGGAGTTTATCAAAGCTATTGCTTGCGACCACTCGTTCACCTGGTCGGCAATGATTGTAGTAATGCCATGGATGTCAGCTCCTTGGATCCATTGTTGAATTGCGGGCCTCCATGCATGTTCAGGAACGACGAGATTGTGTTTTGAAAACTCGACCGTTGCCTTCTCTGAACGACACAGTTTCTTGATAGCTAAGGGGCTGCTAGCTCGGCAAAGCTAACGCGTAAATTCGGTAAGAAAAAAATATGCATCGCTTTTTGAAAGCATACAAAGGTCGTACTGGACGAGGCAAAAAAGTAGGGGATCGGACCAACGTCGTGTTTTCGTACAAAGACATAGACATTGTCTTGGAACACTTGCACAAATTCGACGTGACTTCCAAACGCCGTTTCGAATTTCTCTTCGAGGTCTATGTGCGAAATCGGCTCATCCAAAGGGCACAGCTCTTTTTTTTTTAAAAAATAAAAAACTTTAGGCTCAAGATCTCAGGGCTTTTTACTTATGTCATGCCATGGAGCGCTTGCAAAACTCGGACGGGATGCCTTTTCAAGTAGTACAGCTGGTATGCCTCTTGTTTGAGCCCGTTCAAAAACGCCCTCTAAGAAATGAATAATTGAATATATAAAAATATACCCTTCAAAAACCTTTGCATCAGCCAGGACGAGTTTCAAAGTGCTCGTATCGACAGTGGCGAGGTCATAGCCTTGGTTCTGAAGCATTGTATAGTATCGCTCAGAAGTATCGTCTAGAAAGGCCTGAAGTTGCTCGCGGGCTAAACTTGCGATGGCAGGGTACGGAGTAACCTTTGATAGGAACTCGTTTTGCTCGATCACCTGTGCGACTTCGAGCACGTTAAAAGACTCTATGAAATACTCTTTTAAATTATGCAACTTTCAATAGATAAATAGAAATCACAAACCGCTTTCAATGCTTGCCAAGAGGTACTCGCTTTCCAGTTTCTCGATAATGATGCCTCGCCATGCAAGTTCTTTTTTCATGGCGCGCCAACGAGAATGCCGGACCGACGCTACATCATACAGCGCTTCAAACGTTCTGTTCATTTCTTAGCACAAAAAAACGACGAAAACAGATATCATTACACGTATTTGGCGATCGCAACCTCTTGAAGATCGACGTCAAGCACAAACGGGACGACATCGTCAAAGTATACGTCCACCTGGTAATATGTTTTAGCAATTAAATCGTGACCATAAAACACACGTACGTCGTCGAGGAAAAACATGAACCGAGCCATCAAGCGGTCCCTGTACACGTTCTTCAGCTCAAACGCTAGGGACTCGCCGAAACCATCCTTCAGACAGTCGTAGCAGCACGTCCTCCAAAAGCAAAACACCGTGTTTACTTTACTGCACACAGGGCACGCGGGGAAGAGGCTGCGCACGCATCGGGAGGCGTAGTCTAAAGAGCATGCCTTGGATGAAACGGTTGTTTGTTTGATGTGGCATACTCTGCTTGGCCAAGTTTTTGTGAATGGAAGTATCGAGCCCGATGTGCGGCACGTTGATCGTAGGAACAACAGCGCCGGTCGCTGTGTCATACACACGCCCAAGCTCCTCCCATGTGTCGGTGTCCGCTGTGGCGGGACGCACGGTTCGCTGGAACCAGAAGACGTCCGAGTTGTTGAGCAGGTCGTTCAAGCCTTTGCAGGTCTGCATTACAACTTTTTTTTAAAAAAAAAACCCACAAAGCGAGAACGAGACAAACAGACAGATCCTACACACCATCATGACTGATCGCAGCGTCTCGTTGTCGAGGAACTGGAAGATTTCGAGGCGTAATTCCGCTGGCAATTCCTCCATTTTGTAAAGTGACTGCCCCAGCAGGTATGTTGTGGACCTCCGCCTCTCTCTCTCTCTCTCTCTCTCTCCTCACCACAAGCGTGTCCATCTTAAGTCCGCCTCAATGGAGGGGCGAGCATTGTATTTCCCGCGCCTTCAAGTAGGCGATTCGTCTCGAGGCCTCTTCCTCTGCCCGACTCTGCTTGGCTTCGTTCTGAGGCTGGGTGTTTTGGGCTAGGGAAGGGGCCGAGGGATGAAGAAGGGCTTTGCTTCAGTCGCAGGAGGGGAAGAGTCATCTTCCTCCACCTGCCGCCCCTCCCACTACCTTTCAAAGTAGTGCATTTGAGATCGATGAGTCAAAAGCGCGCGAGATTCAAACTGACTGTTCTTTCCTCTTTTTTCTTCGGTCTGGCCTTTGTTTCTTCTTCTTCCTGTTTTATTCACTGCACTGTCTCGCTTGCAGAGGACTAAAGGGGATGTCGGCGGCAACAGTACGAAAACTACAAGACCTAACGGAAAGACTTGGTACGAGAAGAAAAAAAAAGATCTCGACCACATGGCTCACCGCTCCCAAAGAAAAGGTGCACGAAACCTTGCAAGCACAGGACACCAAGCTGGACCAATTCCTCGCCATCCAACAGGCATTGAACCAGACTGTCCTGCCATTCAGCACCGCCTTTAGCCTGACCAATCGCGCGCCTATTTCGTCCCTGTCCTCCTCTTAGTGACTCTCTCCGTCCGCTGCCCTTCGTCGTTTCATGATTGTATTTGCCCTTTTTTAATGTCATCTGAACCAAAGAGAAAAAAAAAAATATATGTACAAATGTTGCTGGATTTTACAAGTAGAGGGAGGCAGCAAAGATGATATCACGTTTGATCAGGGCGATTCCCGCAGTAAACTTGCTCTCGAGCTCGGTGTTGCCAATGGCTTTGGCCGCTGAGCACATCTGCCGGAGAAGCTCCTCGAGGCGACGGATTGCACGGATGATGCTTCCCTCAAAGATGTCGGTCATGCTGATGACTTGCGAGAATTTTGCTCCCTGTGCACAAAAAAGTCAACAATTTGGGGGCCCTGCAAAAACATCTCTCACCTTGCACCATTGGTACACGACGTCCATCAGTTCCGATCGGAACGACGCGACATACTGCTCCTCGTCGATGACAAGCTTGGATTCTTGCGAGACCTTGGCGATGCGACGCGCGGCCTCCTGCATAAGACGCAGCGGGCCAGCGAGCTCGTCGCGCAGGCGAGGCTGCTCCTCACTCTTCTCGTCAAAGACAAAACACGACAGCATGGACACGGTTTGCTCCACAGTCTGCAAGGTAAAATTAAAAATTGTAAGAGCTCGAATCAAAAAAAAAAAAAAAAAATACCAAGTCGTTGAAAGCGCCGTTAAAGATCATCTCTGTCAACAAAAGCTCGTCACCGGTGGAGATTTCACAGGCAACACGACCCTTCATCTCGATGACGTCTGATGCGGTGGTGTATCCCAATCTTCAAAGTAAAATAAAATTTTATTTCCAGAAAAAACTAAAAATTTTATAAACAGATACCGTCGGAGAACACGTTTGCGGCACTTGAGCTCCTCCATCTGCATGATCGACGTGGCCTGTCGGATGGACTTTTTGAGCGTCTTGATTTCGGCATTGAGTTGCGCCTGTTCGACGCACGAGAAGAATGTTTTTTGTTTAGTTTTTATTTTATTTTTATTTAAAAAGTAGATTTGGGGAGGAGAGATCTCGCACACTTCCCTTGAACCTGCAACCATGGGATAGGATGCGGTTCTACACATTCTGGTGCTTGAAAGACAGAGAGAGAGAGAGAAGAAGGGCACAATTTTTTTTTTCTCACCCAAAAGGTGAAAAAGATGTTGCAGCTCCAAACGCTGTATCAACACGAAACACATGCTTCAGAGTAGAGGCTAGAGAAGGAAGGGGGGGGGGGGGAGGGATGTGACCTCCATAGCAAGAGTCAGAGCATACGGGGCAAAGATGCAAGACTCGCCAATGAAAAGGTCTGAGACATTGGTATTGGCACCTCCACAGAGCAAAGAAGAAAAAAAAGGTGTGAATTGCGCGGACCGAGCGAGACACGATGAGCTCATCAGTCTCAAAAAGACACGCAAGAGATGCCGTGATATGAGGAGCCAAAGAAACAGAGGGTCCAAGGTGCAAAAGAGAAGGCACGAGAGGAGGGCTTATGGGATACCTTTGCCTCGTAGGCGGCGTACAGCGACGGCAGCTGAGCAGACTTTGCCAAGGGGTGTTCCTTGAGGCGCTTCTCGAGTGTTTCCATCTTGCCCAGGAGCTTCTTGAAGCCATCGTCTTCTACCTTCATGTCATCGACTGGATCCAGCAGCGGGATGGCCTCCTTGAAACGCTTTTTGACCTCCTGAACAGCCTTGTACACAGACTGGCGGTTCTCGAGTGGCCGCAGATCGTTGGAAAGGTATACGCGGATCGAGCTAATGCCGTCCAAAGAGCTCAGCATCACAGGGACAACCTGAAAAAAAAAAAATTTTTTTTTTAGCATAAATAAATTTAAATTTTGTCACTCGTACCTGCATCTCGCCCTTTTCACCGGGCTTTGCAGGAGCCACGACTTTCGCAGAGCCGGGAGCCCCGGGGGCAGAAGGCTCACAGTTGAGCAGCACATCCACGACATACTTGGACACGTTTGCGTCGACCGTTTTTGCTGCGTCCTTCTCCTTTGAGTTGGATGAGCGCTTCTGGAAAGCAACAACGCATCCCCATCCGTAGTCGCTTGTGCCATCGCGAACTCGCACAAGGCGTCCGGGCTACAAGAAGGATCAGAGAAAAAAAAATTATTTTTCTTTAATTATATGTCGTACCGACATGAAGGGAACGCTGAAGGATGGGTGATTGACGACCGTGCGAACATCTTCGGCATAACGGCTGAGCTGATGCTTGATCAGATGGATTTCGGCGATACCCTCCTCGTTCTCAATCACCATCTCGTCGCGTTTGGCCTCCATTTCCTTGAGTTCTTTTTTACGTGTGTTATTAAAAAATCAAAAACCAGTTGATGTTGCTTACGAAGCTCAAGAGCCGGCACCGAGGCGTTGTTTTGGAATTGGAAGAAGGATCGCTCCAAGAGGTACTCGGGGCTGATATCTTCGATGCGCATGAGGTTGAGGATCATATTGTACGACAAGTGGAAGGCACTCGTAAGATTGTCAGCGCCGTTCTAAAGAATATGTCAAGACACGCTCGTGTTGCTGTTGTAATCAGGAAGCATACAGTGAGCATCTTGCGAGCTGCCGCAGGATCCATGCGCTCGTCGACCATCTGAATGACAATGCCGCGGTCATCGAGACCACGACGACCGGCACGACCAGCCATTTGCGTGTACTCGCCAGAGCTGACCCAACGGAAGTCCTTGCCGTCAAACTTGCGGACCGATGTGAAGACGACCGTGCGCGCAGGCATGTTGAGACCCATGGCAAAGGTCTCTGTCGCAAAGAGTGCCTATTCCCGAGCGAATATGTTAACATCCGCAACGTATTGATAAAAAGAAAAAGACGTTTGATTTACTTTCAAAAGACCCTCTTGGAACATGATCTCGATAACCTCCTTGAGGATGGGAAGCAGGCCACCGTGGTGAATTCCAATACCCTGTTTGAGCAGCGGCAGGATGGCTTCTATTTGGGGGAGCGATTTGTCGTCTTCCGAGAGCGAATCGATTGCGTTTTGAAACACGGCCTCGACCATTGCCTTCTCCTCCTGAAAGAGTCCCAAAAGAAGTTGTTTTTTTTTTGTTTTTTTTTTTTGGAACAAACTCGTAATAAATATATAAAAGTACCTCGGTGTTGAAATCGAGCTTGGCCATCTGCTGGCCGAGGTTCTCGCACTCACGCTTGGAAAAGGCAAAGACGATCACGGGTTGATAGTTGCGTTCCATGATCATCTTAATGATCTTGTAAATGTCGGACGGACCACGATTGCCTCCGCTCGGCCCGCCTTTCCGGCCGCCCTTGCCGCCCTTTGCTGGTGCGTCCTGGACCATTGCCTTTTTTTTTTTTTTTTTCATGTTAAAACAGCAGCATGTTTTGCAGCTTCGTACGAGAGCCTTGGTAAAGTTGTCCTCGCGCAACTTGCTGCGCTCGTCCATGACGAGGTAGATGCCATCGCCGCCAGAGGGGAACATGTAGTGCTGCAGGGGCGTGGGACGGTAGTCGGTGTAGACGACGTGGCACGGCTGCTCGTGGACCTTGCAGATCCACTCTGCAAACTCTCGTGCGTTCGGGATCGTGGCCGAGAGGAAGACGTGGTGAACCGTCTTTGGCAACATGATGATGCTCTCCTCCCAAACGACACCACGCTCTACAATTATCCCATTCAATGGCTATTCTATCGTAACCAGCAACCAAAAAAAAAAGGTACCTTTGTCGCGCATGTAGTGGATTTCGTCAAACACGACCCAAGCAACCTCTCGCATGACCTCGGAGCCGCGGTATAGCATGTTTCGGAGAATCTGCACGTCAACAAATAAGACATCAGAGGGATGGGACAGGTTGCGGCATTTACGAGTACCTCAGTGGTCATGACAAGGCAGCTCGCAGTGGGATTGATTGTGACATCTCCCGTCATGAGGCCGACATCCTGGAAGTCCTCGTAGAGCTCGCGGTACTTTTGGTTGCTGAGGGCCTTGATGGGCGAGGTGTAGATCACACGCTGCTTGTTCTTGAGCGACAGGGCGATGGCGTACTCGGCAATGACAGTCTTGCCGGCGGACGTGTGTGCCGACACAAGGACAGACTCGCCACGCTCGATGCACGCAATCGACCACTTCTGGAAGGGATCGAGGGTGAACGGGTACTCGCGCGCCGGCTTTTCCGGGGGCTAGTGGCGAGTGAACAGATTAGGAGGAGGGTGCTGCTGCTGGTACACAGCACGTACAACATGGTCGGCCAAGGGTTTGAACGGGTAGTTTGGGGGCACAGCCACTTCGTGGCGCACCTCCTTGGTGTTGCTGGCGGCAATCTCCGCGTCCGACACAACCGGCAGCGGCTGTCCTGCGCGTCTATTGCCACAGAAGCGTTCACAACCAAATGGGGGGGAATAGCCGGTGCATACGCTTTGGGCTCGTCTTCGCCCAGTGTCTTGGCACGCTTGCTGCTGCCGCCACTGCTGCCACTGCTGTCTAGCTCAGCAGCCTTGGGGGCGGGCACAGCAACGGGCTCGCCCACGTCGTCGTCGTCGTCGTCGTCGTCGTCGTCGCTCGGGCGCTTCTTCTTCTTGGAGGCCTTGGTGATGATGGGCTGGGCCATGTGCTTCAAGCGCTTAGTCGAAATAGAGTTATTTGCCCACTATGACGCAAAGGCTTCCATCGAGCGCGGATGCCCTGCTGCGCATCAACTTTGCGGCCCAGGCGGCCGTGCTGATGGCAACAACACTGGGCAGCACCGCCAGCAAGAGTGACGACAGAGAGGCGGACAAGGTTCTCGATCGAGGCTGTTTATTCAAGTCTGATCTACTGGCCAACTAGGTCAAGAGGAAGCGCAGGAAAGACGAGGAGCCCAAGGCGTCTGTGGATGCCGATGAGACGGCGGCGCCTGTAGCAGCATCGGGCAATGCGTCATCCCACGACGCTGGTGTTCGCACAGCAAGGAAGGAAAAGAAAAAGACCAGGAGGAAAAAGAAGCCGTCAGCACTGACAGAGCGATCCACGACATCGGTAAGACGTCTTCTGCCTGGAGATCATTTTTTTTTTTTAACACTGTGCACATGCAGCTCAGTGGGTTCTACGGTACGGTCGCATCTGGCGTAGCCGAGAAATTTGTGCTGCGAATGTGCGTGTTTTTTTTTTTTTTTTAATATATATTTTAAATAA
>Ga0302230_10000987_pt1 | contig 19977 bp, 18 predicted proteins | sample II_Palsa_N2_1_FD_193523 | JGI IMG/M metagenome (GOLD analysis project Ga0302230, IMG submission 193523) | Peat permafrost microbial communities from Stordalen Mire near Abisko, Sweden - II_Palsa_N2_1 | ecosystem: Environmental > Terrestrial > Soil > Palsa > Peat permafrost | place: Sweden... | reverse complement strand
GTGATCGCGACTGAAAGAGTGTCGCCTTAACAATGCCTTGGTCAGCAGGTTCGAATCCTAGTCTCCCAGCCAAGCTCAAAGGCCCCGCGAAAGCGGGGCTTTTGTTTTGGGGCTGCACAAGGGTTTGAAGGCATATGGGGCTCGTCCCGAGGCCGGCGGTTGGCCGGTCGAACGACGAAGTGTTCCCACAATGCTCCCACAAACGCTCACACATTTCGCTCATATCGCGATCAAACGCGGGGTCTTCTATTACCGTACGAGATGACCCGCAGCTCGACCGTCACGACGAGTATCGGCAAGTGCAGGCAGCCAAGCTGATCCATCGAATGGCAGGTGGCACGCATAAGCGGTGGGAACGTGAGCTGCCAAATGGCTCCATCGAAGTCAGCGAGTTGCACAAATATCCGGTGAGCCGCGGGCGGGTGCTTCGTGTCTTAGGCCGTGAAGTAGCAGCAGTATGCGGGCAACTTGGGGTGGCAGAGTAATTGCGGCACCCTGCGGTGCGACAGGCTAGATGTGCTTGCAATGGCCGTCGCGTACTGAGCAAGTACCTCAGCCGCGTGCCTATATCTATCTCACCCATCGCAGGCGATTTCATCCCATAGTGAGGCTGAGGCTAACGGTAACGTCACCACGAATTGACTACCGAACCCCTTGCCATCGCTTGTGGCCTCGATCGTACCGCCATGGGCTTCAACCAGTTCGCGAACAACTGTCAGCCCGATACCTAGGCCTGTTCCGTTAAATCCAATGGCATGTGCATCCTGTACAAAGGGGTTGAAAATTTCGGGCAGTGCCGTGGCGCTGATGCCGATGCCATTATCAGTCAAAGTTATCACGGCAGCGGTGTCAGTCGTCACAAGCCGTAGTCTGATCTGCCCACCTTCTTGCGTGTACTTTGACGCATTCGTGAGTAGATTACTGATGACCTGTGTGAGTCGAACCGGGTCACCTTGCACCTCCACGGCAACAGCGGGTAGCTGCAATCTAAAATGCTGCATACGCAAGTCCATCGCAGGCCTACACCCCTCAATGGCCGCATCAAGAATGGCAACGACGTCAGTTCTCCGACACTCGATCCGCAGTTTTCCGGTATTGATGCGTGATATGTCGAGCAAATCTGTCACGAGTCGAGTGATGTGTGTCACTTGGCGTTCGATGATCGCCTGCATCCTGGGCAACTCCTCCGGCCCAACTTCTACCATCAAGCTTGTCGCTATTCGAATAGGCGTAAGCGGCGTGCGCAGCTCGTGCGCTACCAACGCCAAGAACTCTGTTTGTTTACGTTGCGCCTGTTCTGCTGCGGCTTGCAGATCCTGAGCATTTAGCGCCGCCAAGAGGAGCTGCTCGTTTGCCTCGCACAGATGCGCATGCCGACGTTCATGCTCAAGCAAAGCTTCCTCGTAGCGAACCAAAGGTCGCTTCAGTGAAGTCAGCGCCGTCGGTCTGGAAGGCGGCTCTTCCGTAGCTTGACTGCCATAGAATTCAACGCTGCCCACGCTGTGCATTTTCGCTCGATACATGGCGATGTCCGCGTGATGTACCAGCGTATCGGCATCCGCACCGTCGTCGGGGTAGATACTGATGCCGATACTAGCCGCCAAGCGCAGCACGTGATCACCGAGTCGGCTGGGCATTGCGAGCGTCGTAATGACCTTATCGGCGATGACGGCCACATCGCATGCTTCGGACAACTCAGGAAGTAGAATCAGAAATTCATCACCACCATGGCGACTGACCGTATCTGCGTCTCCAACGGATGAGCAAAGACAACGTGCCGCTAGTCGAAGTACCTCGTCGCCTACCATATGACCGAGGGTATCGTTGATCTGCTTAAACTCGTCCAGATCGATGAAGAGAATTGCCACCCGACGCCCTGTCCGCTTCGCCATGGCGATGGCCTGGGCGAGGCGATCGAATAGCAGCGGGCGATTCGGGAGTTTGGTCAACGCGTCGAGTTCGGCGGCACGTGATACTTGTTCCAGTGCCTGTTTAACGGTATCGGCATGACTGTGGGCGAGAAGAGCCGCTTGCGTCAAATGTTCGTTGGCTTCAAGAAGCTGTGCCGCTTGGCTACTATCCAAGCTGCTCTCAACTTCAATCAGATTCTGTTGCAAGCCATCCAACACTGTCCGTACCTGCTCGGCCTGTTGTTGCAATTGCGCAAGTTCACGTGCTGCAAGCGATACGGCTTCGCTGTCGTCGATCGGTCCGCGGCTCATAGCCATGAACCTGACGTGCCGGGGTCAGACATGAGGAGTTTCAACGGTAAGGCGGGATAGATCCTGGGGACCTTTCTTCGTGGGCCTGCCCCCCAGCAATCCCTCTTGATCAGTGAGCATTCCGCTGATTTGAATGCCGTCGTCAGTGATACTGAAAAGACGCAACTCATCTGAGTGAGCACTCCCGCGCACTTTGACCACCGCCATCATGCGCAGCAGCCGACTGTCGACCTCAATGTAACGCTGCACGATGATGGCGTCTGTCATGAACGCAGTGCCGTACGGACTGAAGCGCAAGTCCGTGTAGCGGTCCTCCAGTTCGGAAGTCATCAGCACCGTGACGCCCTCCGCCGCGAGGGCGGCGATCATACGCGATAGATTTTCGCGAAAGTCCGGACGAAAGGTCGGAGCTAAAGCGAGTTCAAAGCCTGATAACGAATCGATCACCACGCGAGTCGCCTTAAGACGCCGGATCTCCGACACCAGTAGAAGCATGATCTCGTCGATCGACAGATCTGGCGCCCGGTTGTTCACTAGGCCCACACTACCCTTGGCGATTAACTTGGCGAGGATTGGGGTATGAGAACGGTTGGGAACCTGCTCGAAAGCTGCGATGACGCCGGTTTCTCCGCAGCGCGCCCCCTCTGCAAGAAAGGCTGCCGCGAGGATGCTCTTGCCCGACCCCGACGGGCCGGCCACAAGTATGGAATAACCGCGCGGCAAGCCACCACCCAGCATGTCGTCCAGACGATGCACGCCCATCCGAAGCCTTTCATTGGAGTCAGTCGAGGCTGAGATGGAAGACATCGCTACAGATACCCGAGCGGGTGCGAACACACGCAAGCCAGCAGCATCGATACGAAAGGTGTGCAATCCCGGCAACGTGGGCTGGCCACGCATTTTCATGATCTCCAACTTGCGCACCATGGAGTTGCGTTGCACGCTTTGACGCAGCCAGATCAAACCGTCTGCGACGGTAAAGACGGGATTGGCCTCGGCCTCGTTGAAGTACTCCCCGATTAGGAACGTCGTGGCCTGCCAACTTGTCATAAGCATGCCCAACTGCTGCACGAAATGTTGAAGGTCGAGGTAGGGCTTGCCTTCGGTGCTCGCCAGCATCACCGACCGGAACGAGTCCACGAAGACAAGCGCGGGATTCTGTCTCTCTACTTCGCTAACGATACGATCAAGCACCTGCTTCAGGCCGCCCGCCATCATGTCTTCGGTAAGGCTGATGAAGTGAACTGCTTGGTTAATGGACTCGTCGTCGAAAAACTCAAATTGCTGTTGGTAGCGCAACATCTTCAGCGGCGGTTCGCCCAGCACCGTAAAATAGATTGCTGGACGTTGTGGCGTGGCCAGAGCAAACATCATCTGGTGCGCTAGGGTGGTTTTGCCGCAGCCCGGTGGCCCCGCGATCAGATTAAATGAGAATTCGGGAAGGCCTCCTCCGAGCACATCGTCCAGGCCGGGTACACCGGTGGTCAAGCGGTTGATGGTCACGGTCTTATTCATGCTGGGTTGTCCTGCGTAGAAGCAGGTAACAACTCTGCCCATACGGATCGCGATAGTCGTTCGGTGAGCGATGCCCCAATCAAATTGGTAAGCACCTCGTAAAACATCTGCAGTGCGCTTCCCGCCCCGACTGCGATCTCGGAGCTGCTCTGCTCAAGTAGTGCGGCTTTCAATGCAGCAAGATTCATCGTTGCCTGCATGCCTTCGTGCATATCCATCAGCCATGGATGCTTTCTGCTGGCAAGATAAAAGCTGCGCTTATAGAGAGTTGCGACGCTACGCTGCCCAATAATGGGGGACAGCGAGGTTTCAAGGGTCTGCCAGGCGGAGACGACGAAATCGGCCAGTTCCTGCACATCAGTGCCATCTCTGGCTCTTTGCACCAGCGTCACGACGATCCGATGGCTTTCTTGGCTTTCCACTAGGTTGGAAGAGGCTTCGTTTTGGTAACGCTCTACTCTAATTGGTGATCAGTGCCGGTACCGTGATGACGCATCGTGATAGCCGGCCAGCCAAAGTACCCTCCAAAAATTGGATACGGTCCGTCGTTAACTTTTACGGTGCAGTCACTGCAATCAAGCCACGCTTCAGATGACTTCAGTCAGCCATGAGCATTTATGATCATCTTCGATATCCCCTACGCACCGTTGCATCATGGCGAATGGTCTGTGGGGGCGAGCAACGATGGTCATTCAAAATTCAAAAGCCGGCTCGACGCCCTCCGGTTCGCAATCGGCGCGGCTCTGAAGGCGCAACAACGGGGTAGCGACGCACTGATCACTATCGAAGGTGTCGACGGTCAATGGCGCATGTTCGATCACCGGGCAAAGGGCGTCGTTTAGATAGACCTCTGCTGAGGAACAATCATGACCCCACATTTGCTTGAGGCTATTGTGATGGGGGAACGGTCGCTGGAATTCTCGACATAGGCGCGGCGGCTTTGAACAATCTGAAAAGTCCCTTCGTTATCTTGCGCTTCATCGCTAGTGGGCTTCTTGGTCCAAAGCCCTGACCGACGAACCATTGACCTTGGCCTCAGGCTTTCTCCTGCAGTTGGCGATGAGCATCGTCATCGCTGCCGTCCATGGATTAGGCGGCCTTTGGCTGCCGATTCTGGCGAGTATGTGGATCGTTCTGGGGCTAGCGTACGGAGTCGGCGTTTTTGTGGTCATGATCTATATCGTCGTGCCGCTGTCTGCCTCGCCGCGCCGGCCAGTTTCGGGGTTTCGAAGATCACCAAGGACCTGCTGGCTATGCTCGGTTTCGGCCTGATCGTCGCCTTCGCCGTCCATAGAGCGTGGTTGTAGATTGAGCCTCCAACCAATCTTGGAATCTGAAGGACGGCCCGCGGAGGATGACCTTGTAAACGCTCACACAAATGCTCCCACATTGTTCATTTCGAGCTCTGTAAGTCTTTGATTCTTGGATACTGGGGTTCGAACCTATCGAATCCTAGTCTCCCAGCCAAGTTGATGTCTCGATGTAAATCAGGACGTCTCAGGAAAGGAAAAAACCCGCCTAAGTGGCGGGTTTTTTTTATGGTTTTTCCTTTCATGATGTCTCACTACACTTCAAGACAAATCGTGGGATCCTCGGGGTCTTGCTTGGGGGGTAGAACCCACCATCAGCAAGATCACCTGGCAACGACAAAGCGCACGATAGGTACTAGTCTCAGACAGAGCAACATTGAGTTGCCTCCGAGGTTTGCATGAAACGACCGTCTCATATAGCAATCCCTTCGCTTTGACTTACAGCCGAACAAAAGCGACTGCGGGCGGATCGAAGCTTCAAGTAATGATTGTGGAAGATCGTCCGGGTGTTCTGGCGACCATAGAGGCGATGGTCGAATCGTGGCGTGAAGCTGATATCACCTCGGTAGACGGGTTTACCAACGCATCGGCTTGGATTAAGGCAGTTGATCATCTCGACTTGCTGCTCTGCGATGTTCGTCTGCCGGGCAAGATGGATGGCTTAGAGCTCGCAAGAATGGCGGTCGCCGCCTACCCATCCATCGCGATCGTCATGTTCTCCGCCGATCCCCGTTGGGAGATTGACGGCCTGTTGGAGCGCCATAGCTTTCTGCGAAAGCCATTCGGGCGCGATGCGTTAATCGCCCAGATCGACGATGCCTTCCTGAGAGTGAGAAAGCCAGTCTCGCTTCCCGGATGAGGCACACCGATGCCGTGGGCAAAGTGAAGTTAACGGACGCCTTTACTTCGGAGGGGTCGCAAGGAGTCCAACGCACGCCACGCTTCAGGAATTTTCTCCGCAGAGCAACGCGTGTCGAGCACGCGGCCGCTGAAAACTCAGCTGTCATGCGCGCATTGTTCAATAAGCAGCTCGGGCAAACCGGTTACGTTAACCTGCTCGAGGGTTACCACTCGCTTTACTCCTCTTGGGAGAAGCGCTACGCCATCTGGTTACACGGCATCCATGAGGCCGACGGCTGGTTCTATAAAACCCGCTTGCGCGCCATCGAATATGATCTTCGCGCACTGGGAGCGCAGCCCAGGAACGAATCGAGCGACCTGATCTGGTCAGCGTTGGATACCCTGGATACACCACAGACAACCCACACGGCGTGGGGCTCACTTTACGTGATCGAAGGCTCGGCACTGGGTGGGCAAATCATCGCGCGCAAATTGAATGTGGAGTTCCCCGCCATGCAGCATCGCTTTTTTTTCATCGGTTGCGAGGCAGAACGGTCCACCTGGAAAGATTTTCAATGCCTTCTCGGCGATCAACTACACAGCGCCGACTCCCGCCGCGCCATCGCACTTCAAGCGCGTGTCACTTTTGGAATTTTCCAACACATGCTCGATGGCGTAAGGCGATAACGCCATTGGCACTTCGGATATCAAGAATCGACTTGCATGGTCACACTTCCGCATCGCGGAATGACTCCAGGTTGTAGGGCTTGGAGATCACGCGAACCTGGCTGAGATCGGGCGGCAGCCGCAGTGCTTTGCCATAGCCGGTGGCAAACAGGACCGGGACGCCGTTCGCCCGCAGTAACCGCGCCACCTCCGCGCTGGTTTCCTCGCCCAAATTGAAATCGAGCAAGGCAAAGGTAATCGTCACCTGACTGATCACGTGCAGAGCCTCCTGTACGCTCGAAACCGTGTGCACGGTTGCTGCACCCAATCGCAGCAGGATGTCTTCTGCGTCGAGGGCTATGATCAGGTTGTCTTCCATGACCAAGACATCACCCTCCAACTGGCTGAGCTTCACCGGTCGCTGCGAGAGTGCAGGCCCATCTGAGACCTGCGACAGGCAAAAGAAGGCTGGCGGTATGGTGAAGTTGGCAATCAGGCCCGACGCCGCATACTCGATCGCAGCGGTGCCCTTGAGATCAAATGGAATCGACTTGTTGATCAGGGTGGTTCCAAATCCCCGGCGGGTAGGTACACGCACCAGCGGCCCGTTTTTCTCTTCCCAGCGAATGCAAAGGTTGCCTGCACTGTCCACCGACCATTCAACGACGACCTGGCCTAACAGAGTGGAGAGTGCCCCGTATTTTGCCGAGTTGGTCGTCAGTTCGTGGATGACCAAAGCCACCGTGGGAAACGAATGGGGGTTTAGCAACACTCCAGGTCCCACGACGATGAGCCGATCAAACCCAGGCATCAGGTAGGCCATAGCCTCGGCTTCGATAAGTTTTCGTAGTGGAGCATTCGCCCACTGCTCCGCCGTGACCTGATCATGCGCACGCGCGAGCGCCTCGATACGTCCACTGATGCGTTCAACGAAATCTTCGACGTGCGTCACACCGTCGCTACTTTGCGAAACCATGCCACGCACCAAGCCAAGAATATTGTGCACGCGATGGTTAAGTTCGGCGATCAGCATCTCCCTCTTCGCGTAAGCTTCGGTGCGGGCCAAGTCAGTCGTGCCTGGCTTCTTGGACACCAGTTCTTTCAACGACGTCCGGAGTTGTTCGGACGTCCGAAGATCGTCCAGGCTCCATCGTCTGCAGTGTCCGTTTACTTGTTCTGTCCACGCCGCGAAGCTTGTCCGTGGCCTCAGGGGCTGGCCTTCTGTCTCGACAGGCGTGATTTTGCGCGGATCACCCGCCCATTCCCGTGTTCGGTCGAGGGGTGCACGGAAGAATAAAAGAAAGCCTCGATCCAGGCTCTGAACCGGTATGACCAGGACGCCAGCAGCAGCCTTCGCGAACTGGATGGCGGGGGGGTACTCCACAAGGAGGTAGTCCGTGGAAAAGACCGCCTTCAGTGGCTCCCGTCCCAAGAAGTCGAGAAAAGCATCCATGAGGGATACTTCTGGCACCACCCCTGCAGCGTAGTGACGTCCATCGATACTCAATAGGAAGCCGTCGCACTCGACCATGGCGCGCAGCTGGTCGACAACGCTCACCAGCATGTCGAAAACCGAGCTGTCACCGCTCAGTGATGATATGAGTTGATTGTGCTGAACGTGACGGAAACGTTCTTGGACGCGCTCTACCTCTCGCTGCCGACTTTCCAGCATGAACGAGAACATTTGCCCGAAGAGCTCTGCTGTCGTGCGTAGGTTGAGCGACAGCTGGCGGGGTGCTCGATGGTGACAGACGATCAGCCCCCAGAGCAGCCCTTGTTGCAGAACTGAAATGGACATGGACGCTGCTACGCCCATATTGCGCAAATATTCCAGATGAACCGGCGAGACGGAGCGAAGCCCGCTCAGTGTGAGATCGAGCGGCGATGAATCACGCCCCCCGACCGCTTCAAGAGGAATTGGAAGATCATCGACATTGGCTATCAACCGCAACGTGTTACGAACATAAAGTTCGCGGGCCTGGCGCGGTATGTCTGATGCGGGATAGTGCAACCCCAAGTAGGGCTGAAGCATCGATTGCGCCCTTTCGGCAACGACTTCACCGCTACCGTCCTCGTCGAACCGATAAATCATGACGCGATCGAACCCGGTCAACGCGCGAACCTGACGCGCAGCTTCCTGGCAGAGCTCCAGCACAGTAGACGGCCCCTGCAGGCGAGCAATCATCGTGCGCGTGGATGAAGCGGCGTCGAACTTTTTTTCATCCGCGCTGACTTCCGCTTCGATCACAATCCAGCCATTGCTGCGATACAAGGCCAGATCGAAGTGCCTACCCCCTTCCAGCGCCACATCGAAAACACGCTCGACGGCCGTCGGTGACGCCAATGCTTGCGCTGCGCCGCGGATGGAATGCATGGCCTCGGGAGACAGGAACCTGTCCAGTTGATGGCCCAGTACCGCGTCAGCGGACACTTGAAGAAAATCGGCCAGGTTTGCCGAAGCGTGACCAATGTGCCAATCATTCCATACGGCCAGCAAGAACCCGAAAGATTGAATCGCTCCCAGTAAATGGATGGGCTCGCGATCACACAACGTGATATCGATCTCTCTCTGGGTCATGAGATGGACGCTCGTGAACAACATTGCATCACGACAGCGAGCACCGTCGTCTCGACGGGGCCACTGGTCTGCTACTCGTACAGTGTTTCAACGCTCGACATAGGTGCAGCACGTCGTGCTGTACTACTCAGAAAGCCGCCCGTCGATTTGGCTATGCGGCGCGATAACTTACACACCATACACCCGCGGCTATCGACCAACACGGCCAGTTGGCTGCAAGGGGCTTGGTGGGCTACCCAAGTTGGGTAGCTGCGCAGGTTCTCTTGGCCTGTAACCCTCGCCGCGGACTAAAAGTTGCGCAAATGAACATTGCTTTCTACCGCGACGTCGAAGTACGGAGCTTTCAGTTGCCTGACGGGACCGGGTTGGCACAAATCCATTTGCCGTCTGGAACAGGAATGTTGGACGGTCCGTCCGAAGCCCGTGCCATATCCAAAGCGAAGGTCATGATTGAAAAGGATCATTTAGGAATTCTTGACCCCTCTACGGACTGAAATGTTCGGCAGAGTTACGGCATCAACCACGCAAAGAGGAATCGCTTCGAGTCGCGCCTCGGGTAGTGACATGTGGTGCTTCGGATAAGCATCTGCATGCAGGCCGAAGCACGACTGCATGAAATGGGATTGCAGGGTATCTTTTCGCGAATACGCAAACACAGGTGCCTTGCGCGCGTTGTCTCGAGTGAGCCCTTGGCAAACCATCGCCCCCGAAAGGTGGGCGATGCCACCAAGTGATAACTAACCAAGTCCAGTGGCTTGGCAAAGCACCCACGCATGAGAAACGAGCGCGTGCTGATGCAACCGATGACCTGGCTGCTTTCGAGCAGTGTGTACTTGTGATTCTGATCATCAATGACGACGTCGAGCTGGATGCCTTCGTGCACGAAGATGGCCGCGACCAATGATCGGAATTCCCACAACGCAGACACCACCGTCACACGCGCTAGCGGACTCTGAGTGGCGTCTGCGCTGACAGGATGTCTCCCTCGTCAGGGAGCGACGCAGCCGATCGGCGGATGTATCCCCTTTGCCCGGGTCGAGTGATTCGGGTCGTCTTATTCAACCAACGCGGGGCAGGTAACTCCTGGCCTGGGCGGTCGTGCGGAGAAATCATGAAAAAATTTCACTATCTTGCTCTGGCAGCAGTTGCTGGGGCGTGCTTCATAGCGGCCGCTCCCAAAGTAGAGGCGCAAGTTGTCATCAGTGTCGGCGCCGCTCCCGAGTGCCCCTATGGTTACTACGACTACAACCCCTATCCCTGCGCTCCGTATGGCTACTACGGGCCGGAATGGTTTACCGGTGGTGTCTTCATAGGTGCCGGCCCCTGGTTTCGCGGGCATAGCGAATTTCGCGGGCATGTAGACAACCACTACGATGCGCAGCGCGGCTATCACGGCCCGATGCCGGCGCGGGGCGAGCGAGCCGATCCGTCTCGGCATCCGGAACGGGTTGCCAACTTCAAAGGAAATGAAATGCGGGACGGTCGTGGCCACGTCAGCAAAGGCGATGAAGTCAGGCACGACGACAGGCACTGAGCATAGCCGGTGAGGATGATGGACCCAGGTCTCAACCCATCGAATCCTGAGGTGCCGCCGAAGTCAAAGGGTCCCGCGAAAGCGGGACCCTCTGTTTTTGCGACGCCAACGAGGGGTTCTACGTAGCCGTCCAGCCGTCCAGAAGTCCGAACTGAAAGTTCTTGCGGCGACATCCGTATTTGTGATTTGCGTATCAGTTCTCACGCGGGCATATTGCTACGAGGCAGCAGTTGCCGCAGATTCGTGAACTGAAAACATCGACCGATGTTTAGCTTGATTTCGGGGGGAATCATGGCTGAGTTGGAGATTCGCGTTGTATCCGCGCGTCGTGAAGGCCTGCTTGTGGAGATGGGCCGCGTCGTCGATGAGTATGGGTATGCCGTTGTGCGACAACGCCTGACCCAGGAAGCGCATGGGACGAGTCTGACCATGGTGCTGCGCGGTCCCGGTGAGCGTCAGTTGGCGCTGGAGGATGCGCTGGCTACGCATCCGGGCGTACTGACTTTCGAATCGATGCCTCACGCATCCGCATCCGTTGACAATGCACTCGTCGTTGGCGAGGCAATACGTCACTCTGCCGCGTCGGTACGATCTGCAGGGGCGGCATCCAGCCCGATCGCCAGCGGTGCCGACATAGCATCGGTCGAGCGAGTCCTGCCGACCTTGACCAGGGATTACCCGAGAATATTTCCCCTGCTGATCCAGCTAGGCCATACAACGCATCCCCAAGCTCGCGATGCTTCGTTGTATCTTGCGGGCCGCCGCATCGGTCGTTGGGTTTACCGGCGCGACTTCGAACTAGGGGCCAGACTTGGTCTGGCCGATGCGATCAAACGGGTCGTGTTGCCAGCACTTCGGGGGCTGGTACCCACCGAGATGAATAAGGAGCGATTGCATATCCGCAACTGCCCGTTATGTCAGGCGGATACCGAATCAGGCGGCCGTTTTTTTTGCGGCTTCATCGAAGGCCTGTTGGCCGAGCCGGTGGCATCGCCTTCGCTGTCTGTGTGCGAGACGAGTTGTCACGGCAACGGCGCGCCCACCTGTGTCTTCGAGATTTCCTGCTGAGTTGAAGCACGCAGCCTGACCGGCATGCATGCGACATGCGTCGATCAGATCAGCGGTGTGCGTGAACCGTTGTGCGAAGCACTGACGGCATGCTGATCGGCGGTCAGGATATCTGCGAATTCATGCGCGATGATTGCTGTGCTGAAATGCCGTGCGACAAACTCACGTGCAGCGGCTCCCATGGTCTGACGACGATCGTTGTCGGCCATCTTCAAAATAGCCTCGCGCCACGCATTAACGTCGATGGGTGGTAGCAGAAAGCCGGTGACGCCGGCCTGCAAAGTTTCAGGCACACCGCCGATGTTGCTGCCCAGCACGGGCACTGCGCATGCTTGAGCCTCGACCGCGACGCGGCCAAAGGTCTCGGGCAATTTCGAAGGGAAGGCCAGCACGGAAATCGCTTTGTAGTAGGGATGCACGTCATGCACCCACCCAGTGAAGTGATGCCGGTGCGCCGTTGCCGGTTGGGCGGCAACGCGTTCGTGCAGCAGCGCTGCGTCGGGACCATCACCTACCCACAGGCAGTGCAGCTTCGGCTCGGTGAGCATGGCGGCATTAGCCGCTTCGAGCAGGGTGAAGATACCCTTGCCGTCACTCATGCGTCCGAAGTAGCCGATCACTACCGAGTCGTCGTCCAGGCCCAGCTGGTTGCGAATCTCTGTGCGTTGCGCGGGGCTGGGGTGATACATGGCCATGTCCACTGGGTTGTACAGAATCTGCACGAGTGCCGGTGGCACGCCCCAGTCGATATAGGCCTGGCGCGCGTACTTCGACACGGCGAAGAAACGCCGCGCAAGACGTGGCAGGAAATACCCGGAGAAGCGACTCATCGCGGGAGTGCGATGTCGGAACAATGCCACTTTCACGTTCATTATCCAGCCGCAAATAATCAGCGGCCAGTACTCTTTGCCGAAATTGCCGACCAGCCAATCCGGTCGCTGCTGCTTGATGGCGGCGATCACCGCGCGATAGCCACGCAGGTCGAACGCGTTGCGAAACTTGGCGTGGTAAAGCCGTACGGTTGATGGCGCCAGCCCCTGCGAGATCAAGCCATCCGGGTAAACCACCGCGCTGACTTCGTGTCCGGCCTCAGCCATGGCTTGGGCCAACGCCACGAAATGGGTGGCCGCACCCGTGTGTTCCGGGTTGGTACCGACGAATAGGAATTTCATGCTCGCCGACCTCCTTGACGGCGATCTTCGTAACCAGACAGAGTTTTCATTGCGAACTGCGGCAGAAGGTGATGCCTGGCCACCTGGATCCGCGGCAGTCGCCATGGATCGGTGGCGGGAATGGCGCGACCGCGATCAGTGGTAGTGGCGGCTATGAAACCCGCCTCACGCGTCGCCTCGACGACGCGATCGTCGTGGTCGCCGTAGGGATAGCAGAACTGGGTTACCGGCTGTGCCAGCAGATCTTCGAGCTCAGCCTTGCCGCCGTGAACCTCGTCGCGCAGCTGTGTCTCATCGCATTGCGTCAGCCGTGGATGACTGCGCGTATGCGCACCGATCTCCATTCCGCCGGCATGCCACTCGCGCAGTTGCGTAGCAGTCATCAGCGGCTTGCGCACACCCAGTCGTTGCGCATCCCAGCCGTTGTATTGCCCGATTTGACCGCTCACGACGTAGCAGGTGGCGCTGAAACCGTAGCGTTGCAGCACCGGCATCGCGGCCTCAAGATTGTCCGCGTAGCCGTCGTCGAGAGTGATCACCGCAACGCGGCCTTGCTGCTCTCCGCGCAGATAGGGCGCGGCCGCCGTCATCGACATGCCGGTGTAGCCAAGCCGTTGCAGCAACCACATCTGCCGTGCGAACACGCGCGGGCTTACGTACAGACTGCGGTATACCTGAAGATCGCGCGGTGCGTCGGCGATGTTGTGGTACATCAAGATGGGGATCGGCGTCGAGGATGCTCGCGCAGCGTGATTTACGCTGTGGTCATTATTCTCCGACAGTGCCGTATGAGTCGTTGTCATTGCCGCGACAGATGATGATCAGGCGGCAATTTTCCGGTGATCTCCTGTCGCCAATCTGTCGTTCACGATTTCCCTGGCGCGAACGACGAGCGGATAGCAATCAGACTTTTAATACACCGGTGGCAGGCCGTCCAGTCGGCTCTTGAAACGCTTGTGTACCCAGAGATATTGTTCTGGCGCCTCACGCACCATCTGCTCGATGCGGGCATTGATGCGAGCGGTGTCGTCCAATACATCGGTGCTGGGAAAATTTTCCATGGGTTCGCCAAGCCGCAGGGCATAACCCTTACCGTCAGGTAGGCGACGATGAAAGAACGGAATCACTACCGCGCCGGACATCCGCGCCAGATGATGGGTCGCACTGATGGTGGCCGCCGGAATGCCGAAGAACGGCACGAACACGCTGTCCTTGCTGCGCATGTCCTGATCCGGCGCGTACCACAGCGTGCCACCGCTGCGCAGGTGCTTCACCGTGCCACGGATATCGTCCTTGTCGAACATCGCCGTGGCATAGCGCAATCGTGCGCGCAGTACGGCCCATTCAAACACCGTTGAATCCATCTGCCGGTACATGCCGGAGATACGGATGCGCTGCGATACCAGCCGCGCACATAGCTCGAGGTGCGAGAAATGACCGCCCACCAGCAACACGCCCTTGCCTTGCGCATGCGCCGCTTCGAGATGTTGCAGCCCCTCGATGCTGGTGGGTATGCGCGCCATGCCGCGATCGCTGGCCATCCAGCCCAGTGCAAATTCCACCATCATCAGCCCGATGTCGCGCAGGTTGGCGTCGACCAGTGCCTTGCGTGCGGCGACGTCGAGCTGGGGAAAGCACAGCGCAATATTGGTCTCGGCGATGTGCCGGCGCGCCGACGGCGTCAACAACACCAGGCCGCCGAGCCGCCGGCCGAGCCATAGCAGCACGCGATAAGGCAGTCGCGAAATCAACCAGATCACGCCGACGCCCAGCCAGGCCGGCCAATGGCGCGGCGAGAGCAGCGAACGGGTAAACGGGGGGTAAGGCATACCGGGCATCGTCGGCATTGTAGCGGGCCGGCCGTGGATCGGTTGCTCTGGCTATACTGCCGCGTTGATGGCAAGGATCGACCGTTGCGTTATCTCTATACCCTGGCGATGTACCTGGTGACGCCGTTGATGGTGCTGCGACTGCTCGCGCGCGGCGTCCGTTCGCGTCCTTACCATCGGCGCTGGCCCGAGCGTTTCGGTTTTTTCGATACCCCGGGATTCAGCGGCAGCCTGTGGGTGCATGCGGTGTCGGTCGGTGAGGTCAATGCGGCCGAACCCTTGATCAAGGCGCTGCGGCGGGACTATCCCAATGCACCGCTGGTGATCACCACGGTCACGCCTACCGGAACCGCGCGCGTGCATCAGCTGTTTGGCGACAGCGTGTTTCATGTCTATCTGCCGTACGACTTGCCGTTCGCGGTCAGCCGGTTTCTGCGCAAAGTGCGCCCGCGACTGGCGTTGATCGTGGAGACGGAGATCTGGCCGAATCTCTATTTCGCCTGTCGCAATCGCGGGATCCCGCTGATGATCGTCAACGCACGCCTGTCTGAACGCTCGCTGCGCGGCTACAAGCCCATGCGCAGCGTGGTGAGGTCGGCACTGCGCTGCGTACGCAAGATTGCCGCACAGTCGCGTACGGACGCTGCACGCTATCGGTTGCTGGGTGCCGACCCACAGCAGATCGTGGTTATCGGCAATATGAAGTTCGATATGCCCATACCGCAGGCAACGGTGACCGACGGCGCCGCGATGCGCGAGCAATGGGGGGCGCGACGCCCGGTATGGATGGCCGCCAGCACGCATGAAGGCGAGGAGCTGGCTGTGCTGGAGGCGCATCTGCAGGTACTCAAGCGACTGCCCGATGCGTTGCTGCTGCTCGCGCCACGCCATCCGGAACGTTTCCGGATGGTCGAGCAATCAGTGCGCAGCCTTGGTTTCACTGTAGCCACGCGCAGCGCCAACGGCGTGCCGCTGCCCACGCATCAGGTCTTCGTGATCGACGCGATGGGTCAGCTGATGCCATTTTTTTCGGCGGCCGAGGTCGCCTTTGTCGGCGGCAGCCTGGTGCCGATCGGTGGGCACAATGTGCTGGAGCCAGCGGCGCTTTCCACGCCCGTACTGGTTGGGCCGCATACCTTCAATTTCGAGGGAATCACCCGCAGTCTGCTGTTGCAAGGTGGCGCCGAGCGGGTGGCTAGCAACGAGCAACTGGGTCACGACGTCCTCGAGCTGCTGCGCGATCCGGCCAAGCGCGAACGCATGGGCCGGGCTGCCCAGCAGGTTTTTGATCGGGAGCGCGGCGCGGTGCAGCGAATCATGCAGATGATCGACGCACTGCTGCAGGAGTAGCCTGGCAGGGCGATGCCGATAGATCGCAGGTCGAAAAAAAACCGGGCAATTCTGCCCGGTTTTTTTTGGAACCATGTCGCGGCGTTACTGCAGCAGCGCGTTGGCCGCTTCGAGATCCTTGTACTCGACCGTGCCCACGGAAAACTTCAGATTCAACTTGTCCAGCACCAGCTGATGACGTGCCTGCGAATAGGTATTCTCCGCCGACGTCAGGGTCTGGATCGCGTTCAGTACGTCGATGATCGTTTCGGTACCGACGTTGAAGCCGGCGCGGGTCGCGTCTAGTGCCTTCTGGCCCGAGTCCACCGCTGCCTTGCCGGACTGCACTTCTTCGATGTCAGCCAGCACGGAGCGATAGAAGTTGAGCGTGGTGCGCGTCACCAGGCGGCGCTGGGATTCCAGCGCGTCTTGCGCGGCGTCGCGTTGGTCGATCGACTGGCGCACGCGTGATTGCGTCACGCCGCCTGAAAAGATCGGCACCGAGAGGGTCACGCCGATGGTATTGCCCCACCGACCGTTACCGGGATAGCCGCTGGAGCCCACATTCTCGAACCAGCTGGTGGTTTCGCCACGCGATGCCGTCGCGTTGATGGTGGGCAAATGACCTGCACGCGCGACCATGATGTCGTGCTGGGCAGCCTCAAGGGTGTATTGCTGCGAGAGTACGGTCGGGCTGTATTTCAGCGCATCCTGTACCCAGGCATTGGGATCGTTCGGCGATGGCGGATCCAGCGGCAGATCGTCGCGCAGTTTCTTCAGGTCGCCGGCGGGCTTGCTGGTGATCTGGGTCAATGCTTCGCGGGCGTCGCTAAGGGTGTTCTGCGCGGTGATCGTCTGCGCCTTGGCTGCTTCATAGGCGGCCTTTGCCTGGAACGATCCGGTGATTGCCGCGATGCCTGCCTTGTATTGCGCATCGGCCTGGTCGTACTGCTTCTTGAAAGCGTCTTCGCTGGCCTTGGCGAACAGCAGTGCGTCTTCGTCGGTCAGGATGGTGAAGTAGGCATCCGCGACACGGACGTAGAGATCCTGTTCTGCTGACTGATACGTCTGATCTCCAGCCTGTGCGGTGGAGCGCGCAGCCTGCAGGTTGGCGATCTTGCTCCAGTCGAACACGACCTGGCTGACCTGGCCGTTCAGCGTGCGCTGGCGTTGATGGCCAACGTTCAGGTTGCCGGTATCGGTGGCCGCCGCCGCGGCGCCCCCGCTGATCTGGTTGAAACCATAGTTGGCGGCGATCTGGGGCAGAAGTAGGCCCAGGGCCTGCGGAACGCCTTCACGCGTCGCAAGGTTTTGCGCATCAGCCTGTGCCAGCACGGGATCGTTGGCGCGCGCCTGCCGGTAGGCGTCGAGCAGATCCTCGCCATGGCTGGGCAACGAAATAGTGGCCAGGGCCACGGCCAGGGTGAGCAACTTCAAACGCATGGAGTGCCTCGTGGGGATCAAGTCAAAAGACGAAACGCTGTGGCGGTTCGGCGTGGGTCAGATAAGGCAGATCGGTTTCAAACAGAATCTCTTCGCGATAACGGCCGTTACCCTCATGGGTAAGCAAGGTCGCCTGCTGCGCGGGCGATTGGCCGCACACGATCAGCGCACGTGCGTCTGGCTTGAGCCAGGTTAGCCAGCGCGGGGGTATGGCGGATACCGCGCCGGTCACCACCAGCGCGTCGAACAAGCCGCTCGGCTGCCACGCCTGCACCGCTTCGCCGGTGATCAGGTCCACGTTGGTCACTGCCGCTGCGCGCAGGCGCGGCGCCGCGGCGGCGGTGAAATCGGCATGGATGTCCACGCTGGTAACGTGCGCCGACAATCCGGCAAGGCAAGCAGTGAGAAAACCCGAACCGGTACCGATTTCCAGCACTCGATCGGTCGGCAGCAGTGCCAGCGCCTGCAACACGCGGCCCTCGACTACCGGCTTCATCATTACTTCGCCGTGGCCCAGTGGCAGGCACAGGTCGGCGAAGGCGAGCTGGCGATGTGCGCTGGCGACGAAGTCTTCGCGGTGGATGCGGCTGATGATCTCCAGCACGCGCCCGTCCAGCACCTCCCACGGGCGGACCTGGTTTTCCACCATGTTCAGTCGCGCCTGGTCGAAGTTCATTGCCATCTTGCTCATGTCCCGTACGGATCGAAAAGGTCAAAAAGGATAAGCGTTCAACCCTGCTCCCACAACGACCACCTTCGACAATGACAAGCCTGCCGGTTGTAGGACAGGCCACGAAGTGCCGGAAGTCATCGCAAGAAGTTGACGAAAGTCATCCCCCGCACCAGGCGAGCACCAGACGCTGGCGTCATCCGTTCAGTATCGGCTTGGAAAATAATTGAACCGTCGCGTATAATAAACCTCAGATTTTGATTTGTGAAGGTGCCGGCATGAACTCCATCGCGCAGTGCAGACCTCAGGGACCAGGTCGCCCGAAAGACATGGAAAAGCGTGCGGCCATTCTGGCCGCGGCGAAAGCGCTGTTTATCCGCAATGCGTTCGCTGGAACCAGCATGGACGCCATCGCGGCTGACGCCGGCGTGTCCAAGCTCACCGTGTACAGTCATTTTGGTGACAAAGACAATCTTTTCCGTGAAGTCATTCGTTCGCGCATCCAGGATCTCTTGCCGGAAGGTATCTACAACTACGACCCGCACGTCGACATCGGCGTCACCTTGCAGAATATCGCTCAGGCGCACATGCGCATCGACTGTGAGGCGGAAAGCGTCGGTACGATTCGCGCCATCCTCAGCGACTGCAGGCAGGGCAATCCCCGCTACGGCAAGCTGTTGTGGGAAGAGGGCCCGGCGCGCACCCACGGCTTGATGGAACGGCTGTTGCAGCAGGCGGTTGACCATGGCGTGCTGGATGTTCCCGTCGTGAGTACCGCCAGCGTCCAGTTTTTCTCGCTCATCAAGGGCGATTTGCTGTTGCGGCGATTGTTTGCCTGCGACGAGTGCCCGGTGACCGCAGCAGCGGAAATCGAGGTTATGGCGCGAGCCGGCGTGGCAACGTTCCTGCGCGCCTACCGGCCACGCTGAGCGCCTGTATCTGGCATCCGTGTTCACCCCTCAGTACTCGCCAGCACAGCCACTTCGTGTTTGAATAGCGACTGTGTTGAAGCGGGGGTGCCGGCAACCGTCGGCTGAGAGAGTCCCTTCGAACCTGATCCGGTTAGCACCGGTGTAGGGAGCTTCGCCGCACGGGCCTTGAGTGACGTGCGTCCGGCGCCGCCGCTTCGTCTGTGTTGCGAATCCCTCGCATGAATCCGGGTGTCTCCCTGTGGAGTGGCCGGAGCGAGGATGGTTCGCAAGAGCCCGCACATTCCCTGTGTGGACTTTCCCATCCAACAGGACGAATGCCGATGAATGCCCAACCCTCCGATCTCGTGCGCAGCGCGCAGGAACTCTCCGACGCGGTAACCCGACCGATTCCCGGTTCGCGCAAGATCCACGTGCAGGGCAGTCGTGCGGATCTGCGCGTTCCTCTTCGCGAGATCGTCCAGGCGCAGACGCCGGGTTTGTTTGGCGGTGAAGAAAACCCGCCGATCGCCGTGTACGACACGTCCGGCCCTTACACCGACCCGGACTACCAGGTCGACCTGGTTGCCGGTCTGCCGGCGATGCGCGCGCCATGGATCACCGATCGCGGTGATACCGAAACATTGTCCGGGCTGAGCTCCGAGTTCAGCCGTTGCCATGCCGAGGCGCCGGAACTGGCGGCATTGCGCTTTCCGTCGCGTCGTACGCCCCGTCGAGCCAAGGCGGGGGCCAACGTGACCCAGATGCATTACGCGCGCCGCGGCATCATCACGCCGGAGATGGAATACATCGCGATCCGCGAGAACCAGAAGATCGAGGCGCTGGCGGGCAGTGCGCTGCTGAACCAGCATCCGGGCGAATCGTTTGGCGCG
>Ga0302230_10000978_pt1 | contig 20140 bp, 16 predicted proteins | sample II_Palsa_N2_1_FD_193523 | JGI IMG/M metagenome (GOLD analysis project Ga0302230, IMG submission 193523) | Peat permafrost microbial communities from Stordalen Mire near Abisko, Sweden - II_Palsa_N2_1 | ecosystem: Environmental > Terrestrial > Soil > Palsa > Peat permafrost | place: Sweden... | reverse complement strand
TGCTACTGGCACGCGCGAGCCTGACGCGAATCGACTGGCTGTTGCTGGTGACCTTTGCCGCGATCTTTCTGGGGCTGGGGCATTTCGCCGAACTGCCACTGGTGAAACACGGGCTGGATCAGCTCGACTTCAAGCAGCCACTGACGGTCTTCATCAGCGGCATTCTTGCCTCACAACTGATCAGCAATGTGCCGGCGACCGTGCTGCTGCTCGATCGCGCACCTGATGCGATTGCGCTGGCGGTAGCAGTCAATGTGGGTGGTTTCGGTCTGGCGATTGGTTCGCTGGCCAACCTGATCGCCCTGCGGCTTGCCAAACAGCCGCGCAGTCTGCGATTGCTGCACCTGGTCTCGATTCCGTTTTTGCTGGTTAGCGCGCCACTGGTCTATCTTGCCTGGCACTGGCTCGGATGATTCGGTAACACCTGCCGCTCAATCATCATCGCGCGGCAGGCTGAGCTTGCCTTTGACGCGAGCATGGGTGACGTCGCCACTGCCCATGGCACCGAGACTGAAGCTGCCACCGACATCCTTGACGCCAAGGTCGCCCGAGCCCAGCGTGTCGGCATGCACGCTACCGCCGACCCTACGTAGCATGACGTCACCCGAGCCTATGCTACCGATCTTCGCATCACCCTTGATGCCCTCGATCTTGACGTCGCCGGACCCCACCGAACCCAGCTCGAGACTGCCGATATCGCTTGCATCGATATCGCCCGCCCCCAGGCTCGCGGTGAACTTGCCCGACACGTGGCGCACGTGCAGATCGCCCGAGTTGACTCGGCTCTGCAACTGTCTTACGCCGTTGACCGTGGCGTTGCCCGAGCCGACGCTGAGCGTGACCGGCAAACGCGCCGGTAGTTGCATGTTGATATCCAGGTAGGCATACGAACTGCCGAATAGGTTGGAAGGTGCCTGGCTGTCGGCGCCGATATCGATCAGCAGTTGATCGCCCGCCAGCTTCTGGGTGACCTGCAAGCTGTTGAGCACGGCGTTGTCGGATGTACACGCGTGGCCGGTGACGATCACCTTCTGCGCGGCATCAGTCGCGGTGAGATGCAGATTGTGGCTGTGCACGTCGATCTGTACCGCATGCACACCAGTCAGGTTGATTTGCAGATTGCGCGGCGCCTGATATTTGCACGGGGCGGCAGCGAACACGGACCCAGGGGCCAGCAATAAAATGGCGATAAAAAGGCGGCGCATGGTGGAATCCGTGGAAGGTCGACACCTGTAGGATGCCATTGTCGGCGGAAAGGTTGCACGCCGATGTTTATCGCTGTGCATTGGAGCACGTCAGCGGTGACTTGCCCAACAACCGATCACCCGCGCTCGACGGCCTTCGCACGTTGCCATAGTGCTTCCTGCGCGGGCAGACTCTGCTGCGCAAAGATTTCACCATCAGCCGCCGCCAACTGTTCCATCTGACGAAAACGTCGCTCGAACTTGCGGTTGGCATGGCGCAGCGCACGGGAGAAATCGACTTTTGCATGGCGTGCCAGATTGACCATTACGAACAGTACATCACCGATCTCGTCCTCCAGCCGCGCAGGATCGGCGCCATCGGCGAACTCGGCATGCACCTCTTCCACTTCTTCAGCCAGCTTGGTGAGCACCGGCTCCGGCTCGGGCCAGTCAAAACCAACGCTGGCCGCGCGCTCTTGCAGCTTTCGTGCGCGCTGCCATTCCGGCAGGCCCGAAGAAATGCCGGCCAACGCGCTGTCGTCCGCCGACTCGCCTCTGGCCGTGCGTTCGGCCGTCTTGCTGTCTTCCCATGCCTGTTTTCGCGCGGCGTCATCGGCAAATTGCGTGTCGCCGAATACGTGCGGATGACGACGGCGCATTTTGTTGCTGATCGCATCAGCGACGTCAGCAAAGTCGAACAACCCAGCTTCCTTTGCCATCTGCGCATGGAAAACGACCTGCAGTAGCAGATCACCCAACTCGTCACGCAAATCATCCCAGTGACCGCGATCGATCGCATCGACAACTTCGTAGGCTTCTTCAAGCGTGTACGGTGCGACGGAGGCAAAGTCCTGTTTCACATCCCACGGGCAACCGCGTTCGGGATCGCGCAGGCGCGCCATGATCGCCAGCAGGTCGTCGAGGCTGTAACGTGTGGTGTCGGTCATCTATGGCTCTTCAATGGGTGCAGCCGAGTTTGCTGATTACACGTAGCCAGTGGCCCGTAAACGCGCTGCCCAATCCACGCTGGTATCGCCGACGGCGATGAACTCCGGGTTGAGCAGCGACTCGCCGCGGTTGTAGGTGAACGGTTTACCCTGCAGGTCGAGCACTGCGCCGCCCGCTTCCTGCAGCACGCATTGCGCAGCCGCCGTATCCCACTCGCTGGTCAGGCCCAGTCGCAAATAGACGTCCGCCGCACCACGGGCTATCAAACAAAACTTCAACGACGAACCCAGCGGAACGAGTCGATGGTCGTCGCCCAGCAAGGTCTGCAACATGGCGGCCTGCTCGTTGCCGTGCGAACGGCTGCCGGCGAGCACTGGTGGCTGCGCCAGCGCGCGCGCCTGGATGCGCTGCCATTCACCGCCGGCCTGCGTCTGCAACCACGCGCCATCGCCATGTTCGGCGACGTAAAGCTCACCAGTGACCGGCGCCAGCACTACGCCAAGCACCGTCTGCCGATCGTCGATCAGCGCAATGTTGACGGTAAATTCGCCGTTGCGCTTGACGAATTCGCGCGTACCGTCGAGCGGGTCGACCAGCCAGTAGCGCGACCAATGCTGACGCTGCGACCAGGCCAGCGCTTTCGCCTCTTCGGATAAAACCGGCAGGACAGTCTCCAGCGAGGACAGGCCATCCATGATGACCTTCTGCGCCGCGAGATCGGCAGCCGTGAGCGGCGATGCATCGGCCTTGGTCTGCACCGAAAAATCGCTGCGGTAAATCGTCATGATGGCTTCGCCGGCAGCGCGTGCAATCTCACCGATGTGCCGGGCGAACTCGGGTACAGAACTCATGAATGGCTTACTGCCGCTCGAAGCGGCCAGCGAGGTATTCGCGGGCCATGAACAGCGCGGCGATCGAGCGCCCTTCGGTCACATCATCGCGACCAATCAGGGTGTGCAGCTCGGACATCTTCCACGGCACCACGTCGAGTTCTTCCGGCTCGTCGCCAACCAATCGCTCGGGATACAGGTCTTGTGCCAGCACAACATGCGCCATATGCGTCATGTAGGACGGCGAAAGTGAGAGGTTGTGCAGGATCTTGAGCTTGCGCGCGCCATAGCCAACCTCCTCCTTCAATTCGCGCTCGGCGCCTTGTTCGGCGGTTTCGTCCTGGTCAAGCCGGCCTTTTGGCAAGCCCAGCTCGTAGCGGCCCACGCCAGCGCCGTATTCGCGCACCAGCAAGACGGTTTCGTCGTCGAGCATCGGCACGATGATCACCGCACCCAGCCCGCTGCTCTTCAATCGCTCGTAGGTACGACGCTCACCATTGGAGAACTCCAGATCGAGCTGCTCGGCACGCAAAAAATGGCTGTTCTGAATGTCTCGCGTGGCGTGGATGATGGGTGGTTTGCGCATTTCTCCATTCTAGCCTGCCATCGTCAGAATTCGCCGGTGAGTCGCTCGACATAGACAGATCGAGACACTTGATTATCGGGACCGGGCGTGTGCGTATGCACATCGCTCGGGCAACCTGTATTCATTGAATGGCGACTTGGTTATCAGGTCTATTCTTTTGCGACGCACAATATAAATGGCGGATATTTATGAAGTTTTATTTGACCGCCCTACAGGTCGAATGGATACTCCGGCGTACGGACAGTCACGCTGATACATGCCGGGGGGCAGCGGTGCAGTGGCCGTGAGGTCCAACTGACATCCATCTCAAAGGGGAATTGCATGCGTTCGCTACGATTAGCCTTGCAGGCCATGTTGATCACGCTGCTTATTTCGTTCGCCGCGTCCGTCGGTGCCCGAACCACCACCGCCGCCAGCAGTAGCGGCTACACCCAGACCCGCTATCCGATCGTGCTGGTGCATGGCCTGTTCGGCTTTGATCAGCTGTTTGGCACGATCGATTATTTTTACGGCATTACCGATGGCCTGCGCAGTGGCGGCGCCACGGTTTACGCAGTCGAACTCAGCCAGCTGGGCAATGACGTCACCCGCGGCAACCAGCTGATCGCCCAACTGGAAAACCTGCAAGCGGTTTACGGCTACAGCAAGTTCAATCTGATCGGCCACAGCCAGGGTGGCCTGGACGTCCGCTACGCCGCTGCGGTGCGGCCTGATCTGGTTGCCTCGGTCAGCACCTTCGGCACGCCGCATACCGGCAGCGCCGTCGCGGACGGCATTGCCACGCTGGCACCGCCAGGCAGTGCACAGCGCGCACTCGCGGTGGCGTTTGCCACCGCGCTGGGGAATCTGATCGACACGTTCTCAGGCGGCAACAATCCACAAAATGCGCTGGATGCGCTGAGCCAGCTCACGACCAGCGGCACGGCGCAGTTCAACGCGCAGTTCCCTGCAGGCATGCCGACTTCTTCGTGCGGATCAGGTGCCGCGGTAGTCAATGGCATTCGTTATTACTCTTCAGGTGGCACTTCGGTGCTGACCAATGTGCTTGATCCGTCTGACCTGCTATTGGGCGCTGGCAGCCTGTTCTTCAGCGGTAGCGCAAACGACGGCCTGGTCGGACAGTGCTCCAGCCACTGGGGTACGGTTATCCGTGACAACTACGACTGGAATCATCTGGACGAGGTCAACCAGTTGCTGGGACTGCGTGGCGTGTTTTCTTCCGATCCGGTGGCGGTTTACCGTGACCAGGCCAATCGCCTGAAAGGTCTGGGACTGTGAGGTCACGCCGCCAGCTGGGATGGATACTCGGCCTGGCGGCGCTGGTCTGTGCGGGGCTGTTGCTGCGAAATAATGCCGCGGAACTATCCAAGACGGGCACTCCCGTCGCGAAGACCACCGCTGCGACAGCAATCCAGCAAGACAATGACTCACTGCGTGGATCCCGGGCGACAGCCTCTAGCAACGCACTTCGCGATCCGCACTTCGTGCTGAAGAACGGGTCGCTGCGCGGTACGGAGCCCGATGGCGGCGTGAGCGTGGGCTTCGGCGGTCATCTGAAGCCCGACATGGGCTTACGCCGACTGTTAGACTACTACCTCGTGCTCATCGGGGAAACGGATCTGTCGGGAATCCGCACCTTGCTGCACGATGATCTCCTACGCCGTCAACTCGATGCACCCTTGATCGACGAAGTGATGGCGAGCTTTGATCGATACACGCTCTATCAGCAAGCGGCTGTTGCACTAGCCTCACAGACAGGGTTGTCATTGGATCAGCAACTGGCCCAGATCACTGCGCTGCGCCGTCAGATGCTGGGCGATGATGTCGCCGAGGCGTTCTTCGGCGATGAACAGCGACAACAGCAGCAAACGCTGCAGCGTCTGGCCATTCAATCTGACCCCAGCCTTTCGCCAGCCGAAAAAGCACAACGACTGCAGGCACTGGACGCTGCGCTGCCAGCAGCCGAGCAGGAAGCCCTGGCGCAAACTTCGCTGGGCAACACGGTTCAGAACCAGACCGACGCGTTCGATGCTGCGCAGACAGACGCCGGCACGCGCTACGCTGAGCGTGCGCAAACCTGGGGTGATGCTGCCGCCGACCGGTTGCAGCAGCTGGACCAAAGCCGCGCGCAGTGGCAGGCGCGACTCAACACCTATGCACAACAGAGCCAGGCCATCCAGGCCGATACCTCGCTGGATAGCGGGCAGCAGCAGGCGGCACTGCAGCAGCTGATGACAAGCAGCTTTAACGGCACCGAGCAGTTGCAAGTGCAGGCCATGCAGAGCAACGGTCTACTCGGCAAAGCACGTTGAACAACGCGCACGATTGAATAACCCGTTGCTATCGAAGCTCGGAATGAAACCGCTACAGCGGTCGCGCGGAAGAAGAGCGCCCCGTGGCGACAGCCCAGATCAGCAGTCCATAAACCAGCGCATGCAGTAGGCCGAAACCAAACATGGATATCAGGCCCACGTTCGCAAGAATAGAAACGCCAGTCTCGTGGGTGGCATTCAGTCCGGGCAGGTAGATGCTGTAAAACCAGATCGACGCCACCTGCAACAGCAACTGCAACACGCTGGCAATCATCAGTAGCATGGCGGCACGAGGTGCTCGCGCCCAGATGACACATGCCACCACAATGCCAGCAATGGTGGCCAGCGTCTGAAAGCTTCCACCTGCCATCACACCGAAAATGCGGCTCAAGTCTTCCATCGTCAATACTCCGGCCATGTGGAGGACAAACACAGACGTTCCAGCGCTTGAGCATGAATCGCCGGCGTACCAGCCAGCACGCTGCGCGTATTCAGCGTGATTGGACCACCATCGAGATCAGTGAAAACACCACCGGCCTCGCGCACGATCATCACTAGCGCGGCGATATCGAGGATGTTCACGTCCGATTCGATCACCAGATCGAGGCTGCCACGCGCCAGCAGATGGTAGTGACAGAAATCGCCGTAACCGCGGATGCGGTTGCTGTCGCGAATGAGCTGGCCGAGTGCATCCCATCGCACATCGGCGGTCAGCGTTTTGACGTTGCCCGTGGAGATCGAGGCCTGGCTGATTGCGCTGGTATCCGCAACTTTCACCCGCTCGCCGTCGAGCCATGCGCCGCCACCCACGCTGGCCCACATCGTTTCACCGTAGATCGGCGCGCTGGACACGCCGAGAACCAACTCATCACCATCCATCAAGGCAATCTGGGTCGAGAAGAACGGGGTACGCCGCACAAAACTCTTGGTGCCATCGAGCGGATCGACCAGCCACAGCAGGCCACCTTGCTTGCCCTCGAGTCCAAACTCCTCGCCATAGATCGCCGCCTCCGGCAGCGCGGCCTGCAGGATTTGCCGGATGGCCTGCTCTGCTTCGCGGTCAGCGATGGTCACCGGTGTGGCATCGGATTTCAGCTCGACCTCTACCCCGCGATGCCAGTAGTGCCGAATCACTTCGCCTGCCGCCGCGGCAGCTTCGCGCGCTGCCAGCATGGCCTTGGTTGCGATATCAGATTGCATGATCAGTGGGGTGTCCTGTCGGGTGTCGGTGCGGGCAAGCCCATGGCCATACCTCCGCTGCGTTGAATATGTACGGTGCCGCTGGGATCCGGTCGACCGAATTGGGCCAGCCAGTGGAGTAGCACCGGATCAGTCTGTCGAGCCAGCAGCATCGCGTCCAGTCGCCAGCCCAGCGGACTGAGCTGCAACTCACCGTCGGCTTTTAGCGGACCATGACCATCATCATGCAGCTGCGCCGCGATAACCCCACTCTGCGCCTGTGCCTGCAACTGCAGCACGCCCAAGACGATATCGCCACTGTGCGTTTTCAGGGATGCTTTCGACCACTGGCTATTCGCCTGCAGCTGCAAAGGCCAGCCCGCCTGCAGGAGAGCGTGCTCGACGGTCACCTGCAGCTCGCCGCGTGGCCGACCCAATGGCAGCTTTGCATACGCATCCAGCAAAGAGAGATCGACGCGCGCGTGGACGTCGTGCCACTCGACCTGGCCTGCCGCCAGCTTTTGCATCGCGCCGGAGAAATCCAGCTGTGGTCCGCTGAAATCCAGCTGCAGTTGCGTCTTTCCCAGCAAGGCGAGTCGCGACAATTGCCAGCTCAGCTGTCCGAGTGTATGGCCATCGGCTGTCGTCACCTGCGCCGCCCGCCCGTCCCACAGCAGGCCATCGACCTGCTGCAAACGCAGTCCGTGCAATTGCGGTGCTATCCAGAACATGGCCAGACGCGCGGGCAGAAACCACACCAGCAACAGCGTGGCCAGCAACAACCCACCTACGCCGATCAAGCATTTCCGCAAAGTCTTCAACCGCCAATTCCCGAACCTGTTCATGGATGGACTTGAGCGTCCAGCGCTCAGCACCGATGATAGCTGGATGACCAACCCCGCAAGCAGCAACGCCGCGCTCGCCGCGCGTGATCTCGAACACCTCTGGCATCCCTGCACACAGATGCACGACCACGGCATCGCCGGCGTACCCATGGTGCCGATCGTGCGTGGAGAAGGCGCCTGGCTGATCGATGCCGATGGAAACCGTTATCTCGACGGCATCAGCTCGTGGTGGACCAATCTGTTCGGCCACGCGAACCAGCGCATCGCGGCAGCGCTGGCGGATCAGGCGCACACGCTGGAGCATGTGATCTTTGGGGGCTTTACGCACGAACCGGCGATTGCGCTGGCCGAGGAGCTGGTGCGCATCACGCCGCCGGGGCTTGATCGCGTATTCCTTGCCGACAACGGCTCAGCGGCGATCGAAGTGGCGCTGAAGATGAGCTTTCACTACTGGCTCAATCAGGGGCATGGTGAAAAAACCCGCTTTATCGCATTGACCGGCAGCTACCACGGCGAGACGCTGGGTGCGCTCTCGGTGAGCGACGTGGCCCTGTATCGAAAAACCTACGCGCCTTTGTTATTGACGCCCTTTCTGGCGCCGTCACCGGACGCTTATGAAGGCGAGCCCGGCGAAAGTCCCGAGCAGATCGCCACACGCAGGCTGCAGGAACTGCGCGTGCTGCTCGAACGTCACGCGCATGAAACCTGCGCGGTCATCGTCGAACCACTGGTGCAGTGCGCCGGTGGCATGCGCATGTATCACCCCCATTACCTGAGTGGCCTGCGCGCGCTGTGCGATGAGTTCGCGGTACATTTTATCGCTGACGAAATCGCGGTCGGCTTCGGCCGCACCGGCACGCTGTTCGCCTGCGAGCAGGCGGATACGACACCGGATTTTCTATGCCTGTCGAAAGGGCTCACTGGCGGCTTTTTGCCGCTATCCGCCGTACTCACTACGGACGCGATCTACCAGGCGTTTTACGCCGAATACAATGCCGGCAAGGCATTCCTGCATTCGCACAGCTATACCGGCAATCCGCTGGCCTGCCGCGTCGCACTGGAGACACTGGCGATCTTTCGCGACGAACCGATACTGGAACGCAATCGCCAGCTTGCGACTCATCTGGCGAAGCGACTGGCACCACTGCGCGACCACTCCCATGTCGCCGACGTACGGCAGACCGGCATGATCGCGGCGATTGAAATGGTCGCGGACAAGACCAGCCGGCGGCCTTTCCCTGCCGAAGAACGGCGCGGTTTACGCGTATATCTGGATGGGCTGAAGCACAGCGTGCTGCTGAGGCCGCTGGGCAATGTTATTTATTTCATGCCGCCATACATCGTCACTGAGTCGGATATCGATCAACTGGTCGACGCAGCGATTGCCGGCATCGAGCTCGCTGTCGCCGGCTGAGCGTTATTCACGTCGCCACATGCGACGTGAATAACCAGTCGCCTTTCTCAGTGACCGAGGCTGATGCTGGGATCGAGCATCTGCAAGGCATGCGCATTGTCGATAGCGCCGGTATTACGTAACTCGTCACCACCGTAACTGCGTCCCGCCACCGGTAGACAGTCGCCATTCTTTGGCGGAATCAGGCTGCCTGTATGTTGCAGGCAGTTGCGATCTCCCGGTTTGACCAGGCGATGATCGGTCGATGCCGCCTTTGAATTCGCCGGCATTTCATCCGTCTGAGATGACGCTGGAGACGTCTGCGACGAACTCTGAGCGACGGCTACCGCGCTGATCCCCGAGCCGGCCATCAGTGCAAAGGCGAAGATCATCTGCTTGGATCGGGGTGACTTTGAGGAGAATAATGTGGACATGGGCAAGCCCTCTGCAGCTCCCGCAGGGAGCGACAGCTCACATGCTGCGCCGGTAACCGACAACTGGCAATGAAACGCTCCCACCCATCTCGCTGACATTCAGTTTTCCATGAGCATTCGGCTACCGTGCGGCGGCTCGGTTATGCTGCTTTTTTGCCGCGCGAACGCTCCATGCGAAACATCCGACTCCATATTGCCCAACCGCTGAGTGTAGGTACCGAGCTTGCCCTGCCAGCACAGGCCGGTGAGCATGCCGTGCGCGTGCTACGGCTGGTTACCGGTGATCCGATTACACTTTTCAACGGCGATGGCGGCGATTACGCCGCTACAATTCTTGTTGTTGGCAAGCGCGAGGTGACCGTCCGTATCACTGAAAAGCTCGCTCTATCGAACGAGTCACCGCTCCCGCTGACCCTGGCGCAAGGGGTAGCGCGCGGCGACAAGATGGATCTCATCGTGCAGAAGGCGACCGAGCTTGGCGTGGTACGCATCGCGCCGCTGCTGACCGAACGCTCGGAGGTAAAGCTAGACGCAGCACGCTCCGAAAAACGGCTGGCGCATTGGCGCGCGGTGGCCGCCAGCGCGTGCGAACAAAGCGGCCGGGCGCGGTTGCCGGAAATCAGTGCGGCCGTGCCACTATCAAAATGGCTGGACGACCTGACTGCCGATGGCGCGCTGCGTCTCGCCCTGCTTCCCGAGGCTGTCAGGTCGTCGCGCGAGCTGCACTTTACGAATGCCGGCGGCCTGCTCGTGGTGGGCCCGGAGGGCGGATTGGGCGAACGTGATATCAGCGCGCTGAAAGTGGCGAACTTCGAGGGACTGCGGCTTGGACCGCGCATTCTTCGCACCGAAACCGCCGGGCTCGCCGCTCTGGCGGCACTGCAGGCAATCCACGGCGACGGCTGATATTTCCGACCCAATTTAGCTTTGCAAGAGGAAAAGCTCTGCTTTTCAGCCGCCTGTACCCGACCACTCCGTCGCGTCATGCGGCACAGGCGCTTCCGTCAGATCGGCATCGTCGAGCAGACCCAGTAGCTCGGCTTCTATCCACTCCAGATCGGGAATCATCGCGACGTCGTCGCGCACCAGTACCTGCGCTCGAACCCCAGGCGGCAGCGGGCTGCCGTCGTGGGTGGGAATGATCAGTTCGGCGTTCAACGTGGTCAGGCGCGGAAAGCCCTGTGTCAGCATCGCGATAAACGGGAGCTTGGGATTGCCACCCAGCGCCTTGAGCACCGCCACGCGGACACTGGATTCGCCATCACCAGCTTCGCTACCGGTCAACTGTGCGAACGACACCAGCGGCACGCGCCAGCCGCGCCAGGCGATGCGGCCCAGCAACCACTCCGGCGCAGCGGTCACCGGTTCGGGTTTGCTGTAGGTGATCACTTCAGCGACGGTGGCGTTGGGCAACAGCAGACGCAAGTTGCTTACCGGCACCAGGACGCAGCGGATTTCACGCGGTAACGGCTCATCACTCATGGAAACACCTCGATCAGATGCGCCGCCAACTCATGGGGCGTACCGGAAAAACTGACTAACCGTTCGGCAGATATGCCACTGACCATATCGGCGTAATGCTCACCGGCCGACGACTCAACCCAAACCTTGCCGCCACGATCGTGTACCGCTTGCGATCCAGCGACGGCATCGGTACCGCGTCCGGAAAACACGATGGCCAACGCATCGCGACCGAACACATTGGCCGCCATGCTGAAACTGGCATCGATGGATGGCCCATGTGATGCATTGGCACCGCTGGGCATAAGCTCGACGCTGCCGTCGCGAACAAGCAGCAACTGCTGCCCGGCCGGTACGACCAGTACTTCGCCAACGCGCGCACGGCTGCCGTGCTTGGCAACCCGCACTGGCAACACAGAATGCGCTGCAAGCGTTTCCACCAGGGTATCGACCGGCGTTTCACCGAGATGCTGGGTATGCACGAAAGCCAGCTTGGTCATTGCCGGCAACGCTGCCAAAAAGCCGCAGACGGACTCGCTGCTTCCGGCAGCGGCACCGAGCAACACGATCTGGCCCAGGCTATTGGCCCGAACCTCATCAGGGTCTTCATAGGTCTTTGGCGCGATGGCCTCTTCCATCGAAAGAAGCTGAAGATTCATTACCAGCTCGTCGTCCGGCTCGCCCTCGTCAGCCTCTGGCGCCAGAAAATCGGCAGCACTTACCTTATGGATACCGAAGTCTTCCGCAGCAGACTTTTCAGCCGAAACGCTTGCGGGGATGGCTGCTTCGTCTTCGTCCAGCAACGCCCAACTGTCCGATACACGCACAGTGCTGGCCACGAGGGCATCGACCGGAATCTGCTCCGCAGCGGCGGCATGGATCGTTGCCACCAATGTATCAGTGCGAGGTGCCAGCTCCAGATGGTCAAGCTGGAAAACAGGCGGTGTCACGCTGATCGGACCTGCATCATTCTCTGCCCTTGCAACCGCGGCGACAGCGTGTGCAGCTCCCGACAACTCGGACTTGTCAGTTTCGATTTCCTCGCCTGCTGGCAGGCCAAAATGGCCATCATGCAGAGGCGGCAAATCCTCGTCGCCGGTGAAACGCAGACCCGAACCGGTCGGTGCCTCGTCCTCATCCGACAGGTCGCCCGATGCCAGCAACGCTTCCAGTTCAGCCGCGAGATTTTCCGACTCCTCACTCGCCGCCTGCACGTGCTGTTCTTCGGTAGGGGCCTGCACCGACCGCTCGGACTCGAACGATGGCGACTCCAGAATCAGTGACGAAGTCTGGCTTTCCGACGTCTGACTTTCAGCAGCGGGAGTATTGGCTTCTGCTGCAACTTCCGGCTCCGACGATGGTGCGGAAACAGCATCAGCAATAAGCGCCTCGAGTGTCTCGCTGGTCACCACCTCGACACCGCGGGCATGCTCGGGACGCGGCGGATCAATATCGCCCATCTCCAGCACCTTGACCGCGAGATGACGAGCCCAGCGGGCACGATCCCACCCACTCAGTTCGCGACTGGCCTGAGCATCGTTGAAAACCACGCGAGGGGTGTCGCCATCGATTACTTCGTAAAGATGGTCGAGCGCATCGTCGGCTGAATCGTCCAGGTTCACGACCAGCACTTGGGCGCCTACTTTCTCCAGCAGCTCGCGCGTGAGCGTGGACATACCGCCCTCGTGCACAATGCGCGCACCGCGCTCGTTCAGAGCGTCACGCAGCTGCGCGCCCAGCTCGACGTCATCAAACAGCAGTGCAACCGCCGGCGCGGCATGGCTCATGACTCGGCTCCGACACGCTGCTCAAGCACCTCACTGATCTGCACCAATAGCTCGGCCTCCTGATAGGGCTTGCCCAAATAACGGTCGACGCCGATATCGAAAGCTCGCTGACGATGTTTATCGCCGCTGCGCGAAGTGATCATGATGATTGGCACATCGCGCAGTCGCGGATCGGCCTTCATGTGCATGGCGAGCTCGTAGCCGTCCATACGCGGCATTTCGATATCGAGCAGCATCAGATCCGGCACGCGTTCGTGCAGTTTTTCCACTGCATCGACACCGTCCTTGGCTGTGCTGACGTCGTATTCGTGGCGCTCCAGCACACGGCTGGTGACCTTGCGCATGGTGATCGAATCATCGACCACCATCACCAACGGCCGCACCCGCACTTCCTCGATCACCGGCGCCTGCACGGCACTGAGCCCATCAGCCAGACGATGCTGACGACGTGTGATGCCATGGCGGACCAGCGGAGCAAGATCAAGAATGATCAACACCGAGCCATCGCCCATGATGGTGGCGCCGAGCAGACCGGGGACCGAACTGATCTGCGGGCCGACCGACTTCACCACGATTTCGCGCGAACCGAGCACCGCGTCGATACGGATCGCCGCGCGCAGATCGCCAGCGCGGGTCAGCAGCAGCGGCTGCTGTTCGCCTTCGGCCGGCAGACCGGGCGGCAAGCCCAGCAGTTCGGCCAGATCGTGGATGCCGTATTCCTCGTTACCGTACTGGAACGTCGGTTCGTCCTCGGCAAGCCGCACGGCCAGGTCGTCAGGACTGACCCGTGCCACACCTTGGACGGACGTCATCGGAATCGCGAAGGTCGCCTCACCGATGCGCACGAGAATGGCCTGAGTCACTGCGAGAGTGAATGGCAGACGCAGCACAAACACGCTGCCTTTACCGGTTTCGGATTCGATCGACAGCGACCCACCGAGCTGCTTGATCTCGTTGGCAACCACGTCCATGCCGACGCCGCGGCCAGCCAACTGGGTCACGGTGCTCGCAGTGGAGAAACCTGGCTGGGTGATCAGCGAAAGCAGTTGGTTATCGGTCGGCTTGGTGTCGGCACGCAACAGCCCGCGTTCAATACCACGCTTGAGAATGGCCTCGCGATCAAGGCCGCGACCGTCATCGCTGACGCGGATCACAACCTCAGTGGCTTCGCGCGCGACCCGGATATGCACGGCGCCTTCGTTCGGCTTGCCCGCCTTGCGGCGTTCATCAGGCGACTCGATGCCGTGCGCAATGGCGTTGCGCAGCATGTGTTCGAACGGCGCCTTGATGCGATCGAGCAGGTTGCGATCCATTTCACCGTGCGCGCCGTCGACATAGAGCTGCGCACTCTTGCCGTCTTCCTGTGCAGCCTGACGCAGGGTACGGCGAAGGTTCGGTACCATCGTGTCGAACGGCAACATGCGCGTGCGCAGCAGACCGTCCTGCAACTCGGTACTGACGCGCGACTGCTGGATCAGCAGAGTTTCGGCCTGACGCGTGAGTTCATCAAGCAAGGTCTGAATGGACACCAGATCGGAGACCGACTCCGCCAGTGCACGCGAGTACTGCTGCAACTGCGAGTAACGATCGAGCTCGAGCGGATCGAACACGGTGAGGCCCGCTTCGCGATGTTCACGCTGGAAGCGCGCGATGATCTGCGCCTCGGTCTCGATTTCCAGCATGCGCAGCTGGCTGCGCAGACGGGAGACGGTCTGTTCCAACTCGACCAAGTTGAAGCGGTAGCCGGCAACCTGCTGCTCCAGACGCGAACGGTAGATCGCCACTTCGCCGGCGTGGTTGACGAGGCTGTCGAGCAGGTCGGCGCGAACGCGGATCTGTTCCTGCGACGAGCGAACCTCTTCTTCCATTTCCGGCAACAGATCGGGAAGCTCGGGCAGATCCTGTGGAATGACGGCTGCGACAGGTGTCGCCGGAAGCACCAACGCGCTGGCTGTTCTTGCATGCGGCGCGGCATCGGCAATCGATATGGCATCGTCGGCAAGATTCGTTTCACCGGCCAGGGCCAGCAACTGATCGATCATGCCCTGCGGATAGTCAATGGCCTGGCCCAGCGAGACCGACTGCACCTGTTTGTGTAACTGATCGAAGCTGGCTTCCAGTGCCGCGATCAGCGGACCCGTCTTGGCCGGATCGCGAATGGGCTTTTCGAGCAGGGTTTCCACCGCATGGGTAAGATCACCCACGCCCATCAGGCCGGCGATTCGCGCGCCACCCTTGAGCGTATGCAGATCGCGCTGCAACTCGGGCACGTACGACAGCTCGGTCGGGGCATCGTGCCACTGCGCCATCACACCGTCGGCGTGATCAAGAATTTCGCGCGCCTCATCGATAAACACTTCCAGCAGATCGGCGTCGATATAGCCGGATCCAGCCAGTGCATAAACGTCGTCCTGGGCTACTGCGGACTCATCGGATGCCGGACTACCCTCAACATGTTCGGCAGCGGCATGCTCGGTAGTGGCATCTGTGGTCTGATTCGTAAGAGCTGCCTGTTCGGCGGCACGCTTCTCGGCATCGAGCTTTTCGGAAGCCAGGAGTTCGGCAGCAATCTCATCAGCCGCCTGCTGCGCTACCAGTTCGGCGGCGTGCTCGGCCGCGAGTTTATCGATGGCTGCCTGCTCGGCGGCCGCTTGTTCGGCCGCAAGCTGCTCCGCAGCGACCCTTTCTGCGGCGGCCTTTTCGGCAATCAGCTGTTCGGCGGCGGCACGTTCAGCGGCAGCCACTTCCGGTTCGAATGCACCCAGCGCAGCGACCATCTCTGCTGCGAGCGCTGCGTGGTGCGCATCGTCGGGGTGAACTTCTGCCGGAGCTTCTGCCTCAGATGTTGCATCGAACTCAGCATCGTTGATCGATGTATCAGCGTGCGCCGATTCCGATACGACATCGGCCTTGACCCGATCGTCTGTTGCCTGATCGTTTGTTGTATCGACTTCAGAGGCATCCGGTTCCTCATCGGCCTGCCGCTCGTAAACAACGTGCGCGACCTGCGACTCCGGATAGCGGTCACGCAACGCCGTGATCTGCGCGGTGAGCGCATCGGCGTTGGGCAGGCGTGGCTGGATGGCATCGAACTGGTCCATCACGTGATCGACCAGATCGACCGATTGCTCGAGCATGCGCACACCGTCGGACGACAGCGCGATGTTCAAGGCACGCAGACGCTTGAACAGACTTTCCAGCGGGGACAGCAGTTGGGTCAGCAGTGGAATGTCGACCATCGCGATCGCGCCGTGCAGCGTGTGTACGGCACGCAGAAGATCTTCGCCGATCGGCAACTCGATATCGCTGCGCTGAATGGCAGCACGAATCGTATGCAGATACTGCGCGACTTCGCTACGCAGGATTTCGAGCAGCACCGGATCGACCGGCGGCATCACCGGCATGGCCAGCACCGATTCGGACGGCGACTCCGGCTCAAACGCCGCCAGGTTAACCGCCGCGGTATGACTGTCGGTGAGGCTGGCTTCCGGCACGGCATCCGCCGCGATCTGCGATCGGGGAATACGTCGAACCACAACGCGACGAACCATTTCCGTGGCCGTCGACAGATGATCTTCCACTCGGGTGTGCTGACCATTGGCCACTTCTTCGGCGGCCTGCATGATCGCGCCCAACGGCGCTGTCGGCGTGCCTTCACCTTTCAGCGCGGCAAGCAGTTCCGGCAACGCGGCGATCGCATGGTGAACCACGGCCTGCACGCCTTCGTGCGGCTCGATGGTGCTGTCGAGTACACGGTTGAGCATGTCCTCCACTTTCCAGGCGAACTCGCCGAGCACACCGGCACCGACCAGTCGACCCGAACCCTTCAGCGTGTGGAAGGAACGACGCAGCGTGATCAGCGAGGAAAGCTGGGCAGGATCAGCCAGCCAGACTTTCTCGCCGTTGCGCAGACTGTCGATTTCTTCCTGCATTTCCTCCAGGAAGATCTCGCGGATATCGTCGTCGATACCTTCCGCGTTGAGATTGAAGGCGGTGTTGGCTGCCAACGCGTCGCGTACCGGCACCTCTTCGAATTCCTCTTCCTCGATCTCGATCCAGTCGTTGTCCGGATCATCTGATCCGAGATTCTCGGACACGGGCGGAGCCGTGGTTTCGGTTTCTGCCAGCCGCATGCCGTCGATGTTATGTACCGTGGCCGTTTGCTGTTCGCTCTCACCGATAAACAAGTGCGCCAGATCGTCGCCCGGCAACATGCTGACCGATTCGGTCAGCTCGGGGTGCGTCTCATGCACGAAGCCCTTGTGCTCCAGACCCTCGTTTGCGAGCCCGGCATCGTGCTCGGCGCTATCAGACGCCGGCTCGATAACCGATGGTGCCGGCAACTCCCGCGCGACAGGCAGCGGCCAGTAGCCGAGCAAGCCCAGGCTGTGCTCGGCCACATCGAGAATGTGTTCCAGACCGCCACGGTGTTCTCGCGCGGCCTCGAGGTAGTACTCGAGCGCCGCCAGCGCGTCAGCGAGGTGATCCATCTGCACGCCGGATGGCACGCGCCGATCGATCAGCAGTTCTTCGGCGACGAAACGGCCGACGCCTTCGGCCAGCTCTGCCGGGCGTGGTGCGGAAAGCATCCGCAGTGCACCGGCAACCTCGCCCATCAAGGCCGGAGCAACGACCAGATGGCTGTGCTCCCAACCCGATTCGACGAAGGCGATGATTGCGTTCTTGACGTTGCCGGTATTGGTGATCGCTTCTTGCATCAGCGCGGTAACCACACCGAGCGCCTCGCTGCGCGGCAGACCATGCACCGCTTCGCCAGTTTCCGCTTCCTCTTCGGAACCCAGGCTTTCGATATGGTCGTCCAGCGACGACTCGACGTACAGCAGCGCACCAGCGACGTCCAGCAGGGTTTCTTCGTCCGGCTGACGCATGCGGTTGGCGATTTCGTCGAGCACTCGACGCTGTTCGATGATGACCCTGCGTGGCACGTTCAGCGCCAGCATGCCCAATGTGTCACCGACGCGCTCGAGCATTTCACTCTGCGAGGCCAGCTGCGACGGATCGGCACCCTCCTGGCGCAGGAACAGATCGAGCGCCTCCTTGACGCGTAGCAGGTCGTCCTTGATGGCGCGCGATACCGAATCGAGCAGCGCACGGTTGTGACCCGCCATCGAACCGCGAGCGTGTTCCAGTTCGGCGGCATCCGGCAACAGGCTGTCGAGCGCATAAGTGCTGCGCAACAGCTCCATCTGCGGACTGCGCTCTTTGGCCTGCGCCACGATGTAGAGCATCTTGCAGGCGACATCGTCGGCGTCACCGCCGCGAAGGCTGATTTCACCTTGCTCGATGAGCTGGCGAATGCTGCGATCCACCTTGCCGATCAACTGACGTATTTCGCCGGCAAAGCTTTTCAGCATGCCTTGCTCAAGGCCTTCCAGCACACCGGCGGAAATCCACCACAGGCGGCGACCGTGAACGTGATAGCAGCGCGATGCAATGGCGAGCAACGTGGTGCGCATGCCAACCAGCTGATGCTCGGCATCCTGACCACGAAACCAGCTGAGCAGCTGCTGCTGAAAGCGCAGGCGCAGATCCACCAGCTCGCCACGATGCGCTTCGGCATACGCTTCGCTCATCGCCGCTGGCGCCTGCTCGGGCAGGAACGCATCGAGGTTGGGATGGAACATCGCCGACTCGGTCAGCGGCGGCTGCTCGCGACTGGCGCGCAGATCGTTCAACAGCGGCAGCAACACCACTGGTACATCGCGATGACCGCTGGACAACCGCTCGAGATAATCGGGCAGCTGCATCAGGCCTCGCATCAACGACGCGTATGCTTCCTCACGGTGAGTTATTTGATCCTGAAGTAGCGCGCCAGCCAGCGTCTCCATCTCCGCGGTGATCTGGGCGGCGCCGTACAACTCGACCATCTGCAGGGTGCCGCGCACTTGATGCAGATGCTCGGCGCACGAACGCATGGCATCGCGATTGGTCGGATGCTCAACGTACGTTGCCAAGGCCTCGCGGGCGGTCGACAAGGTTTCGTCGAGCTCCGGCTTGACCCACTGCAGCGTGGTGAAATCGATGTGGTCTTGAAGTCTCATGTGCCTCTCTCGACGATTGCCCAACAGCACGTTACGCAACCAACGAGAATGCCCCCCGTCTTGTGCTTGTATTCATCGGTCTGCCATCAGCCCGACGGATAGTTCAATCAACCCGGCAACTTGAAATGCGCCACCGAGCGGCGCAGGTCACTCGCCAGCTGCGCCAACGTACCGATCGAGTCGGCCGTCTGGCTCGCGCCCTGCGAGGTCTGCGAAGTAATTTCCTGAATCGCGTTCATTGACACCGAGACATCCGTTGCCGCCGCCGACTGCGCGCGTGCCGCGGTGGAGATGCTCTGAATCAGCGCCGACAAATCGTGTGAAACGCGCTCGATATCGCCCAGCGCGCTACCGGCATCCTCCGCCAGGCGCGCACCGGCGACCACCTCGGCGGTGGTCTGCTCCATCGAGTTCACCGCTTCGTTGGTATCGGACTGAATCGTCTGCACCAGCGTTTCGATACGTTTGGTCGCACTGGTCGAGCGTTCGGCCAGTCGCTGCACTTCGTCCGCCACCACCGCAAAACCGCGACCGGCCTCACCGGCCGAGGCTGCCTGGATGGCGGCATTCAGCGCCAGGATGTTGGTCTGCTCGGCAATGTCGTTGATCAGTTCCACGATCGAGCCGATCTCCTGCGAGGATTCGCCCAGCCGCTTGATGCGCTTGGATGTTTCCTGGATCTGGTCGCGAATCGAGTCCATGCCGGAGATCGTTTCGCGCACCACTTCGGCGCCGTGCGAAGCGATCTTCACCGAGCGCTCGGCCACGTCGGCCGACTCGGCAGAATCCTTCGACACGATGTCCATCGAGCTCACGATCTGGTTGATCGCCGAGGTCGCCGAGCTGATCTGCTGCGCCTGTTGTTCGGCGGCGTCGGCCAGATGACGCGCCGTGGTTTGTGTTTCCTGCGCCGACGACGACACCTGCTCGGAGGTCTCGTTGATGGTGGTTACCAGGGAGCGCAGCTCGTCGATGGCGTAGTTCACCGAGTCGGCGATGGCGCCGGTGATGTCCTCCGACACGGTGGTCTTTACGGTCAGGTCGCCCTCGGCGAGCGAACCCATTTCGTCCAGCAGGCGCATGATCGCCTCCTGGTTACGTTGGTTGAGCTCGGCACTG
>Ga0302230_10000977_pt1 | contig 20143 bp, 17 predicted proteins | sample II_Palsa_N2_1_FD_193523 | JGI IMG/M metagenome (GOLD analysis project Ga0302230, IMG submission 193523) | Peat permafrost microbial communities from Stordalen Mire near Abisko, Sweden - II_Palsa_N2_1 | ecosystem: Environmental > Terrestrial > Soil > Palsa > Peat permafrost | place: Sweden... | reverse complement strand
GTGGAGGGCGAGGGGGCGGTTGAGGGCCATGCCGCCCTCGTCGGCCAGGATTTCGTCCAGGGCAGCGACACTGTTTGCTGTTGACGGTAATGTTAATGGGGATGAGAGAGAAGCGAGCCAAAAAAAGGGAGAGTCGACGGAGGGAAAACCGTACCAACGACCTGCGCGTCACGATCGCGGATGAGCGCATAGAGACGATCGACCACGTCGCTGTCCTTGACGATGCGAGGGGCCACATGGAACAGCTTGACGCAACCGAGCACGGCCGTCTTGCGCACGTAGGCGTTGACGTCGCTCAGGCCGTTCTTGAGCGGCTGCGTAATGTACTCGACAATGTTGGGCAGCCTACGTTCACAACAAAATTGGGACAACAGCAATAGCAACGTTACGCACCGTAGCGAGCACAGAGAGCGCAGCGCCAGGCCACGGACAATCGGATTTTCGTCGCGGCAGTCCTTGGAGCAGCGAGTGTGCGTTTAGATAAGGTGGGCGTGACGGGACGTACCTTTTGCAGCGTGTTGACGACCAGCAGACTCAGCTCGGCGTTGGTGTCGGCGTACGTGCACAGGTACAGGTACACGAGCTTTTTCTGCACGAGGTTCTTGGTGGACGTGGCCTGTGTTTTTTCCAGACGTGTGAGGGATTGAGGGATCGTCGGATTGGGGATTGGGGCCGTACCATGATCATCTCTGTGAGCAGGCCCGACACGTCAATGCCCTGGGTCATGTACAGGATCACACGCTTGACAACGTCTACATAGCTGTCCGAGCGCTGGATCTCGAGGCTGGCGTGTGGCGATGGTCGTGCACAGGTCGAAGGGGTGCGGATTGGGACAACGAGCACATTTAAAATACAAGCCCCCCCGCCCTCTTCTGCGTATGCGTACCTGTTGAGGTAGGCCCTCAGCTCCTTGATCTCGCGCGTGTTGCCGGTAAAGTACGTCGACATTGGTGCGGGTCTTAGGTCTTGCCTTTCTTTCAGTGGGGGACAAACTGTGTATAATGGTGGTGGCCAAGAAATCATGAAACAGGCCGCTTGTAAATCAACAATCTGACTTTGGCTCTCAAAACAGAGACAGTTAGTGAAGAGAGTCGAAACAGGACAAGTTGATTGTACTGTAAATAAATAAATAAAATAAAATAGAAAAAAAAATACTGCAGAGAGATGAAACCAAGTGAAACCTCAGACAAAAAAAACCCGTGGCTTGTCTCTCTTTAATCCAGCCCGCGCATGCGAGGGTCCTTTTTGACGCAGATTTTGCAATCCTGTGTGCCGTTCTCGTCTCTGTATCCCTGCACAGTCGGCGTCTGTTATCGCCGTCTGCGGTACCCAGCAGCCGCGCTGAACTGTGCAGGCCAATCATTTTCCTTCAACCCCGTTTTTCCCCTTTTCCTTTTCTGGAGAACCCCCCGCAGACTCATCTGTCTTTTTCATTTTGTTTGGAAAGGACCCCGTCCAAGTGCCATGTCCTGCAGGCTGCAGCTGCTAGTGCTAGCGCTGTGTGCGCTCGTGGTCGTGCTCGTGCCCAGCCAGGCCAGCGCCTTCTGCCAGGGCACGTCCATTGTCTACAGCGACTTTAGCCCCACCACGGTCACGACCAACGTCAATACGAGTTCGGTCGGGATCTTCCAAATGGGCAACCCCGACGCGGTTACGTACACGGGCAACACAATGCTCCTCGTGCCCAATTCCAAAAATACAGCCGCGTCGGCCTGGTTCAGCAAGCCCTTTGTGCCCTCGTGCACCGAGTGCTTCAACGTGTCCTTTGCCGTCACGTTCACCACGTGCACCAGCGGCTGTGGCGACGGCATGACCTTTGTCATCCAGAACGTGGGGCCGCTGATGGGCCTGGGCGCATCCGGCGACACCATGGGTCTTTTTACTGGCAACATGCCCATTTCCACCACTGCCACCATCAGCTCGGCCGAACAGTTTGTGGCCGTGGCCGTCCGTCCTCCCCACGGCGTTGTGGCCGTGTACAACAACGCCTACCAGTCGGTCGACAGCCCCAACTGGAAGAGCACGGCCACGTTCTCCACCAGCTCCGTCACGGCCTACGTCTGGATCGACAACGGCTGCCAGGCCGGCAACCAGCTCAACGTCTACTACAGCCTTTCCGGCAGCACAAAGCCCTCGACGCCCCAGATCACGGCGTCGGTCAGCGGCAGCTCCGTGTTCAACACGGCCCCCAGCGGTGGGTCCACCAGTTTTTACGTGGGCTTCACAGCTGGCCAGGGCAGCGACTACTCCAACATTGCCGTGACCAACTTTAACTTCAACGCGTACTCCAACAACGCGTGCACGGGCGCCTGTCCCGCCGTGGGCACGGGCCTACAGTGCCAAGGCCCCACCTATGGCCTGACCGACTTCTCTTCCATCTCGATCAATGACACGGCCGTCGACGGCATGACGCTGAACGGCAACGCTGTCATCTCTGGCACCACTCTCCAACTGACCACCAACACGAACAGCCAGGCCGGCTCCGCCTTCTTCAACGAGCCTTTCAACGCGCAGTGCAACGAGTGCTTCTCGGGCTACTACCAGACCACGATCGACGAGTGCTCCTCTGGTAGCTGCGCCGACGGCATGCTCATGGTTCTCAGCTCGAGCACACCCACGTACCTGGGCGGAAGCGGCAGCGCTCTCGGCTTTCTTAACGGCCAGTGGCAGGCGTTCCTGGGCGTGGGCATGGAGGTGTACGATAGCCCCAAGCTGCTTGTGTACAACCAGGCCAACCAGGCCACCGGGTCCCCTGCGGCTTCCTTCTCCGCATCCTACTCTGCCTTCAACTACGCCAGCACCGGCTCGCAGACCGTCTCGATCTGGTTCGACAACGCGTGCTCTGGGTCCTCCACTCTCAACATCTACGCCAGCATGACCGGCACCAAGCCCTCGACGCCCACGCTGATCGTCAACACGACCACGTCGCCGCTCTACGGCACCAGCAGCGCCGTGTTTGCCAACGGCAACATGTTTTACGTCGGCTTCTCTGGCGGCACGGGCGGCAACAACCAACGCACTCGGATCAACGCAATGAACTTCACGTCGTGGTCCGCCAGCCCCTGCTCAACGTCCTGCCCCACGGTCAAGCCCTCTGGTTCGTGCCCCGGCATGACGTTCAGTTACCCCGATTTCTCCACGGCCTCGCAGACCAAGAACCCGGGCACGTTCAGCATGACCACGGCCTACCTGAACACGTCGAGCAGCCACACAAACTTCCTGCAGCTGGTCACGACCGGCAGCCAGGCCGCGTCCGCATGGTACACCATCCCCTACCAGCCCGTGTGCTACGAGTGCATCCAGGTCGCCTACACCTTCATGTTTGACACGTGTGTCAACGGCTGCGCAGACGGGCTCTCGTTCGTCATCCAGAACACCAGCCCTACGTACATTGGTAGTTCTGGCGGAGACCTGGGCGTGCTCCCGTACAGCGGCACCTCGTACACCTCGACCAACCAATTTGTTGCGGCAAGCTCGTGGATCTACGACAACAAGTTTATCGTGTACAACAACGCCAACCAGAACACGGCCACGCCCGCATCCGGCTGGACAGCCAGCTACACCTACACACAGGCGCCCACCTACCTCAATGTGTGGCTGGACGACGACTGCAGTGGCCTCGAGTACATCAATGTGTTTTACGCGACCAGCACCATCAAGCCGGCAACACCCATGATCTCGATCGACTCGAGCGGCCTGGTCAACCCGTCGCCCAGCGGGGGCAGCCAGAACTTTTACGTTGGCTTCACGGGCGGAACGGGCGGCAGCTCAGCCAATATCCGCGTGACATCGGCCAACTTTACCGCGTGGACCAACGAGTGCCGCTACCCGTGCCAGTCCTTCACCCATTCGGCCACGGAGTCGCTGTCCCAATCGGCCACCGCCTCGTACACCAGGTCTGCCACACAATCGGCCACCTTTTCGGCCACGCAGTCCTTCACCGCGTCCCCCACGGGGTCGCACACGCAGTCCTTCACCGCGTCCCCCACTGGGTCGCACACGCAGTCCGCGACCTACTCTGCCACGGCCTCGTTCACGCCCTCGCCCACCGCCTCGATGACAGAGTCACAAACTGGGTCCTACACCGCGTCACTCACCAACTCGGCCACCGACTCGGCCACTCACTCGCTCACCGCCTCGGCCACGGAATCGTTCACCGCCTCGGCCACCCACTCCTTTACCGAGTCGGCGACTCAGTCTGCCACCCATTCAACCACTGCATCAGCGACCGACTCGGCCACCGAGTCGCTAACCAATTCGGCCACCGGGTCATTCACCATGTCGGCCACTGCAACATTTACCGAGTCATTTACCGACTCGTTGACCCAGTCGGCCACGGCATCGTACACCCAATCGGCTACCGAGTCTCTTACCCAATCGGCAACCGAGTCGTTCTCCCAGTCGGCAACCGAGTCGTTCTCCCAGTCGGCAACCGAGTCGTTCACTGAGTCGGCCACCGAGTCTGTCACCGTCTCATTCTCCGAGAGCGCCACCGCCACTTTCACCGAGTCTGCCACTGGATCGCTCGCCATCTCGGCCTCTGAGTCGGCCACCGTCACCGAAATGGCCACGGAATCGGCCACGGCCTCTCCTGCCGCGTCCTACACCGAGTTGTCCACTGCCTCTGGCACATCCACGCCCACACCGACAGCATCAGTGGTGCCTTCGACGCCTTCGACGCCGTCGACGCCTATGCCTTCAGAGGCCTCATCGCCTTCTCCATCGACAGGTTCGACTCCCTCGCCGTCGACAGGTTCGACTCCCTCGCCGTCGACAGGTTCGACTCCCTCACCTTCGACTGGCTCGACTCCCTCGCCATCGACTGGCTCGACTCCCTCGCCATCGACTGGTTCGACTCCCTCGCCGTCGACTGGCTCGACTCCCTCGCCATCGACAGGTTCGACTCCCTCACCTTCAACGGGCACGACTCCCTCGCCTTCAACGGGCACGACTCCCTCGCCATCGACAGGTTCGACTCCCTCGCCTTCGACTGGCTCGACTCCCTCGCCTTCGACTGGCTCGACTCCCTCGCCATCGACAGGTTCGACTCCCTCGCCTTCAACGGGCACGACTCCCTCGCCTTCGACTGGCTCGACTCCCTCGCCATCGACAGGTTCGACTCCCTCGCCTTCGACGGGCACGACACCCTCGCCATCGACAGGTTCGACTCCCTCACCTTCAACCGGATGGACGCCTTCGCCTTCAACCGGATCGACGCCCTCGCCTACGACGGGATCAACGCCTGCTCCTTCGACTGGCTCGACTGCCGCCCCCAGCTCACCTGCTGCCACGACGTCGCCAGCTGCTCCCACCGTCCCCGCCAGCGGCCACAGCGTGCTGTACTTCAATTCCAACAGCCATGGCAACACGCCCAGCGTCGACGTCTACCAGCCTACCTCCTCAGGCAGCGGTAAGCGTAGCACCTCGTACGTCTTTGTCATGCGCCTGAGCATGGTCGCCTGCGGATCGCCCAACTTTTTTGCCACGCACGTTGACGCACCCGCCGGCGTGTCCAACTGGGACCCGAGCACGTTGGGCCTCCAGTTTGTCTTTGTCAACTCGACGGGCGCCACGATCGCCGTCGACGGGCCCAGCTGTGACCCCAGCGCGCCCAACAACGTCTACAGCAACGTCGGTACCGCTGCCGCAGCCGATCAGCAGCCACCCAGCCTCGTGGCCAGTCCCAATGGCTGCAACGGCACCGTCGTGAGCTCGTTCAGCGGCACCTACGACAACGTGGTCGTGCAGTGTGCGGGCTTCCTTGTCGGAGAGCCCACACCCAGCGTCCCTCCGGCCGCAGCTGCGTCGTCCTCCACCAGCATCATCGTCTCTGTCGTGGTCGTGTTCTCGGTCCTGCTCCTCGCGGGCGTCATCGGCGTCTACTTCTTTGTGCGCTACCGCCGGGCTCAGCTGACGGGGGACAACAAACGGACCCCCGACGCGGAAGAACTCAGCGATTTCCAGTTTGTGCACTCGGCCAAGCCCAAGGACGAGCCCATCGAGGACCCCGTGCAGGCCCTCAACCGATCCGACCTCGAGCTGTGGAACGAGGCCAAGAAGCCCGTTGTGACCCCGGCAGAGCCACCGCTCACATGGGACCCCACGCCAGACGTGCCCGTTGTCGTGTCGCTCGCACCCGCGACATCGGTCAAGCACATTCCCAAGTCGATGCGCGCCAAGGAGTCGCCTGTTGTCGTTGAGCCACAGGTCGTCCAGGCGGAAAGGGTGGTGCACGTCAAGGAGCCCTCAGTGGCCATCAGGCCCGTGTCGGCCGTCGAGGAGTCTGGAGACGAAGAACAGCAGCCAGCAGGACAACCGTGGGTCGCCACTGACGAGACGGACGCGGCCGAGGTACGTAGTGATTATTTTGAAATAAATTAAAAAAGATATAATTGTGGTAGGTCGCCGAGACGGTTGCCATCAACGACGAGGATGACGTGGAAGACCAGGAAGAAGAAGTGGAGGAAGAGGACGACGCCAAGGAAACCCATGTGCCGGTATCAAATAACCCTGTGACTATAATCTATTTTTTATTTTAATTTCTTTGCTGCCAAAACAGATCCATTCCGACTTTACCGATGCGGACAAGGATCAAACGATGAACGAGTTCCTGTCGCAGTCTGACGTAAAGGGCACCCACGGCAAGCAAAAGGGCCCTGCCGCTACGATTGGCGCCAGCGGCTTCTTCTCTGGTCTGTTCCGGACCTTGCCCAACAAGCAGCTCGAGGAGGACACGAGTAGCGAGACCGCGCTGTCCGCCTTTGTCCTGCCAGAGCCCGTGCCGTTCATGACCTCGTCCTCCTCCCAGCCCGATCTGATGCCAACTGTCGTGCCCGATGATGATGCCGACGATGACAAAGCTGACGCCGCAGCCAGCTCTGCCGATGCGCCCCCGAGTGGATGGCAACGTCTGACCAAGGGACGCTCGGCTGCCTTCTCTGCCGCCGCCCCGCCTGCTGCCCAGAACATCCCGTACCTCGCACGCGCCACGTCCGAGCTGGGCAAGCCAATCGCCCGCCCCGTCGGCCGAGTCAACATGCTCGCATCGCAGCCCAAGTCGCCCGTTGACTCGAATGCGTCGTTCCCCGCCGCAACCGAAGAGGAGGACAACACCAATTAAATCTTTTAATCGTCTTTTTTTTCACCCGCATCCCCACAACCACTAAGTAATTCAGTTTGTTACTCCCCGGTCTCGCCTCGCTACCCCTGCATCTCACCCTCTCAGTTCAACATGTCTCTTGTCATTCTGCAGTTCTCCTCAGCATCAGTGTTCATGCAACTACAAATAATAATAAAAAAATAAAAAAAAGGTGTCTAGTCTCTGTCTTTTCCCCCACCAAATAAGTAGTTGTTAAAATAAAATACCCTGTTTACAAACTGAGCATTCCAAAATCAATCCAGCCACATCTCGTAGGTAAAGACGGTCTGCTGCCTGGTCTGCTCCTGCTCCGCGCCCGTCCGCTGCGGGTCCACTGCGGCCGACGCCAGCACCTCGTTGGGGTCGACGGGCACGACGGGCAACACACACTGCGCCTCCAGGTCCATGCGCACCGAGCCCATGCAGCGCACGTGGAACCCAAACGAGTCGCTGCGCGCCATGGCCAGGAAGCGCTCGCACACGGCCGCCGAGATGTAGCCCCCAAAGCACACGATGACGCGCCCCGTGCCCGGCACGACCAGCTCCTTGCACGACTTGAGCAGGAGGGCGTGCGCGTGGCTGATCCAGAGCAGGTCCGACATGAACACGAGGTCGAATTTAGGCCAACGATTATGCGTTTCAGGGGATCGTGATGATGGTGATGAGGCTGATGACGCCTCGGGGCTCGTCAGCAGCGAGCTCAGCACGAGCTGCAACGTGCTCGTGTCCTCGCCCCACGCAAAGGGCACGGCGCGCACGTGGTCCCGCGCAGCATACCGCGGCACGTTGCGCTCGATGTTGTCCTGCAGGTTGGCAATGAGGAACGGGTCGGGCAGCTCGGTGGCCACGACGGCCGCCGCGCCCTGCAGCGCCGCCACGACGCTCACGATGCCGGCCCCGGCGCCCACCTCGATCACGCTCTTGCCGCGCACGTCGATGAAGCACTGCTGGCTGGGCGAGGAGGGACCCGCGGCGGCCGCGGCGGCGCACAGTTGACGCGCCAACACAACCGACCCCGTCCACACAAACTGGCCGAAGGCGGCCGAGAGCGAGGTGCGCGGTGCGTCGGCCAGGGAGAAGCGGAGCAGCGGGCCTGCGGGCGGGCACAGCGAGTACACGAAGAAGCCCTGGGAATCGAGGGTCGCCTTGAGGTGGTGGGCCAGCAGGGCGCGCACATGGGCCGCAGAGGGCAGGGCAGCCTCCTCCTCCTTGCTCAGCAGGCGCTTGGGGGCCTGCGGGTGCACCACACGGCGGCGGTCGCGCCGGTTGATCCACGACCACCAGGGGTAGCTGCGAGGCAGCGACAGCTCGGCTTGCGGAGTGTTGATTGGCAGTGAGGTCATCGTGCCGTCACGGTGGCTGGCAAAGAGGGAACAAAATGGAGCCGGGGGGAGCGGCCACAACACTGGTGTTTTGCTCGCCTCGCCATCGCATCTTTTTCCCGGCCTGCTTTCACGGGCCGGAAAACTTTTTTTAATCGGCGCGCCAAACATGCAATTTTGCCGCTTTTTTTTTTGATCGGTTTTTTTGTTCCGAGCACGAGTCATTACAGGAGGAATGCTGCGCATGTTTTTTTTCCTCGCACGGCCTTCTCCCTTTTTCAGTTCACTGCACAGGTCAGTCCCGTTCCCTTCAGCCCAATGGGCCCTGTGCCAGCCGTCCCTCCCTCCCTTCTTAATAAGCCCACGTCAAAAAAGAGACGGCGGCGGACTTATTAATCTTTGATGAACAACAATCGACGCGAAAGGGGCTGGTCACTTTTTGTTGACAATCCAGATTGGGCAAGGGAATGCATCGAGGCCACCCCCCGTGTGCACGATCGCGGTCGCCACGAGGACTCCTACTGCCCTTTGTGGTGTGCTTCCTCCTCCTCCTCCTGCTGCTGCTGCCCTTAAATGCGGAGGCCACCTGCCAGGGCACGGCCATCAACTACGGCGACTTTAGCTTCACCAATGTCACAAACAACGTCAACACAAACTCTATCGGCGTCTTTATGCAGTCCAACCAGGCCATAGCAAACACGGTCCAGTACGTCAACAACACGCTGCAGCTCATGCCCCACGTCGGCAGCGTCGCAGCCTCTGCGTGGTTCAGCAAGCCATTTGTGCCCGCCTGCACCGAATGTTTCAACGTGTCGTTTCAGATCACATTTGCCGGATGCGCACCGTGCTCGGACGGCGTGACTTTCGTTATCCAAAATGTGGGGCCGCTCATGGGCCTGGGCGGGAGCGGCGTCTCCTTGGGCCTGTTTGGCGGCAGCTTCCCCATCGCAGCCAATGCCACCGCGTCACAGCAGTTTCTGGCCGTGGGCTTCCAACCCGTCAAGAACGTCACCGCCGTCTACACCAACACGCAGCAGAATGTGAACTCGCCCTACTGGTCCACCTTCACCGGCTTCCCCTCTGGCTCGGCCGTCCTCGGCGGCCCCACCGACACGATCAACGTCTGGCTGGACAACGGCTGCCAGGGAGGAAACCTGCTCAACGTCTACTACAGTCTCACCAGCACGACCAAACCGTCCAGCCCTCAGCTCGTGGCGAACACGACGGGCACCGGCTCTCCCCTTTTCAACACGGCCCCGAGCGGTGGATCCAGCAGCTTTTACGTCGGCTTCACGGCTGGGTCAGGCACCGACTACTCAACCACTCAGGTCGACAACTTTTACTTCAACTCGTACTCCAACAACGCGTGCTCCCTCAGCTGCCCCGCCGCGACCACGGGGGCTCAGTGCTACGGCACCAGCTTCAACCTGACCGACTTCTCCACCGCCTCGATCAACGCCACGGCCATCGACGGCATGACGCTCAACGGCAACGCTGTCCTCACGGGCAACACCCTCCAGCTGGTCAACGCCACGGGCGCCCAGGCCGGCTCCGCCTTCTTCAACGAGCCCTTCAACGCCCAGTGCAACGAGTGCTTCTCCGCCACCTGGCAGACCACGATCGACCTGTGCGGCATCAGCTGTGCCGACGGCGTCATGCTTGTCCTCTCCAGCTCGTACCCCACAGCCCTCGGTAACGCCGGCAACAGCCTCGGCTTCATCAATTCAACTGGGCCCATTTGGCAGGCCTACTTGGGCGTGGGCATCGAGACCTACTCGTCGGCCTACCTTCTCGCGTACAACCAGCAGAACCAGGTCGATGGGAGCCCTGCCTGGACCCAGACCTTCCCTGCCTTCTTGTCCAACCCCGAGAACGCCCCGCAGACCATCACCTTTTGGGTGGACAATGCGTGCTCTGGGTCCTCCACCCTCAACGTGTACGCCAGCATGAACGGCACCAAGCCCTCAACGCCCACGATGGTCGTCAACACTGGGATCCCCCTCTTCCAGGCCGGCACCGGTCCCGTCTTCGCCAACGGCAGCCTCTTTTACGTCGGCCTCTCTGGCAGCACGGGCGGTGCCAACGAGCGAACCCGCGTCTCCTCGTTCTCATTTACCTCCTGGTCGGTCAACTCGTGCTCACAGACCTGCCCCTCAGCGACCGCATCGGCCACCTGCCCCGGTACCACGTTCGACTTCCCAGATTTTTCCTCTGCTTCGCTGGCCATGAACCAGGGCGAGTTCGTCACAAACTATGCTGCCAACATCAACAACAACTACCTGCAGCTGATCAGCGACGCTGGTGGCGAGGGCACGTCCGCGTGGTACAGCATCCCATTCAGCCCCGCCTGCTACGAGTGCTTCCAGGCCAACTTCACCTTGGTCTACGACACGTGCGGTGGTGCGGGCTGCGGTGACGGCATCGCCTTCGTCATCCAGAACATAGGGACCGGGTTCACTGGCTCTAGTGGTGGCGCCGTGGGCGCGGTGCCTTTTCCAGGCACAACTTACACGTCCGCCCAGCAAGCAATGGCAGTGGCCGCGTGGATCTACGGCAGGCAGATCGAGGTCTACAACAACACCAACCAGAACCCGGGCTCCTCCCCGGCCGGATGGTGTGTCACCTCGTACAACTACGCCTCTCCCCTCTACTTTTGGATCGACGACGGGTGCTCTGGTATGCAGTACCTCAACGTGTACGTCAGTGCCAGCTCAACCAAGCCGTCCGACCCTCTTCTCTCGGTTGAAACGGACGGCCTCGTCAACACGTCCCCCCCAGGTGGCAGCCAGAACTTTTACGTCGGCTTCACGGGCGGATCTGGTGGTGCCTACGCCAACATTCGCATCACGTCTGCCTACTTCACCTCGTGGACGAACGACTGCCGGTACCCGTGCCAGTCGTGGACCCAGTCGGCTACTAAATCATTCACGCAATCGGCCACCAATTCGTTCACACCGTCGGTTACGGCGTCGGCTACCCACTCGTACTCGCAGTCGTTTACCCACTCGTTCACGCACTCTGCAACTGCCACAGCGACTGCCTCTGCCACTGCCTCGTTCACCGAGTCGGCCACTGGCTCGTTCAGCGACTCGGCAACCCAGTCGTACACCCAGTCCCCCACGGCATCGGCCACGGCATCACCCACCGCGTCATACACCGAGTCATTCACCAACTCGGCCACGGCCTCCTTCACTGCCTCAGCAACTGACTCGTATACTGCCTCAGCAACTGACTCGCTCACCGACTCGGCCACCGCCTCAGCCACCGAGTCAGATACGTTCTCTGCTACGGCCTCTTTTACTGCCTCAGCAACCGACTCGTTCACCGACTCGGCCACCGCCTCAGCCACCGACTCGGCCACCGCCTCAGCCACCGACTCGTTCACCGACTCGGCCACCGCCTCAGCCACCGAGTCAGATACGTACTCTGCCACGGCGTCGCTCACTGTGTCTGCAACAGCATCAGCCACCGAGTCGTTCACCCAGTCAGCAACGGGTTCGGCTACCGTTTCTGTCACTGCTTCGGCCACCGAGACTGCCACTGAGTCGGCCACTCAGTCGGCCACTCAGTCGGCCACTCTGTCAGCCACCCTGTCTTCCCAACAATCGGCCACCGACTCCTCGTCTGCGTCGGCCACAGCCACGGCCTCTGAATCCATGTCCCTCACCTTGTCTGCCACAGCTGCACTTCTTCCAGCGACGGCATCTTCCACGGCGTCACCAACTGCGCAGCCGTCGGTGATCATCCTGCCAACGACTGGTCCCACTGACGAGCCCTCCGCTCCGCCAACCGTGTCGCCTTCCACTGAACCATCCAGTGGCCCTTCGTTGGCCCCATCTGTCGTGCCCTCGAGCCAGCCAACAACGCAGCCGTCTAGTCAACCTTCAACTCAGCCATCTCAGCAGCCATCGGCCCAACCGTCAGCTCAGCCATCAACCCAACCCTCTGTGGAGCCGTCTTCACAGCCGTCGAACGAGCCTTCTGTGTATCCCTCGAGCCAGCCAACTTCTCGAGTCAGTGGTCTCTATGCCGTGTTTGTGGGCGCGACCGAGGTCACCCTTGCGTGGTCTGCAACTACTGGCAGCGATGCCCCTGATGCCTTTGTCATCAAGCAGTCGACCGACGGCGTCCTCTTTACTGTCGCGGCCACGGTCACGACCAGCCCTGCAACGCTGACTGGGCTGGTGCAGAACACGGTCTACTACATCCAGGTGTTTGGTGCGACTATCAGCAAGAGGCGGCGAGCAGAGGAGGTGGACACGTCGGGCGCGCAGCTGAACGTGACCACGGCCATCAACCCGCCTGGTGCCGTGTCCTTTGCCTCGGTCAACTCCACGGGCTTTGTGGTGTCGTGGGAGGCGCCTGTCCAGTCGCTGGCCAGCTCGTACGTGGTCTCGCTCCTCTCTGCAAGTGGTGACCTGTGGACCACCGTGGGCACGGTGGCGGCACCTCAGACCGCACTGGCCCTCTTTGATCTGGACCCGAGCACAGTCTACAGCGTGTGGGTTCAGGCTGCTCTGGCCGGCCACTCGCCCGAGCCGACTGGTTCAAAGGCCACAGCCACGACGCTGCCCTCGCCGACGACTGCAGCCGATGGCTCCTCTGTAGTTGCCATCGCCATCATCATTCCCATCATCCTCATCCTGATCTGCCTGTTTGTTCTCGTGCTGTTTTGCCTGCGCCGTCGTCATCGCAAGTCAACGGCTTCCGGCCTTTCTGATGCCGACAAAGACGTCATGGAGCTGTCGTCTGAGCCTGCCACCCTGCATCAACACTTTGTGTATGACATGGAGGCACTGGATGTGAAGCAGGAGCCCATTGTGCGTCGTACATCCCGGGCCAACACCATCCCCGACAACGTTGCCATCCTTCCCAGTTCGCTCACTCCGCGTGCTCGCTATTCCAAGAGTCCTTTAGCTGATGCGACTCTGGTCAACACGCTGCCCGAGGTGGCACTACCTGGATTCCTCAAGCTGGACTTTGCGGCCGACCTGCGTGCTGAAAACAAGCTGGCCAAGGGCGGCATGAGCTCGATCTGGCAGGTCACGCTGATGGACCGTCACCTGGTCTCGCGCAACAGTGGCAACCAGACGGCGGCTCTCAAGTACATTGGTAGTGGTGAGCCAGGTGAGCCGCTGGACGAGGACCAGGATGACCTGCTCGACGACCACTTTCACCAGGAGGTGTCCATCATGTGGTCGCTGTCCTTCCACCGCAACGTCATCAAGATGATTGGCTACACCGACAGCCCACGTGCCATCATCACGCCGCTGTACAAGACGGACCTGTTCCGCTTCCTGCACCACCAGGACGATGACGACTACGAGGGGTACGGTTACGATGATTTAGTTTAAATTTATTTATTTACTTTATTCAGCAACAGCAACAGCAACGACAGCAGCCCACGCCTCGAGGCAGGCCTGGCCCTGCACCTGTGCGCCGGCATCAGCTCGGCAATCGACGCCCTCCACACCATGGGCGTGGTGCACAGGGACATCAAGTCGTCAAACATCCTGCTCAATGAGCCCGAGGATGGCGCCCCCTACCCGCATCCGCTCCTGGCAGACTTTGGCCTCGCGCGATCAGCTGGTGGGGATGACACTCTTGCCATCGCACATCACCGCGACGGCATCTCGCCTCGCTACGGAGCACCAGAGGTCTTTGCTCGCATGCACCTGCGCCGCACTGCTGGAAACGGCGGCACCAGCAGCAGTGCCAGCTCGATCGACGACGACAAGCGCAGCGACGTGTTCTCTCTCGGCGTCACCTTCTGGGAGATCCTCACGCGCAGGGTGCCCTGGAGCAACGTGTCCACCGAGCAGGTCGAGCTGACGGTCCGTAGCGGCGGCAGACTGGACCAGCTCAGCCCACGCCTCACCGCGAGCAACGAAGGCCAGCCCATCGACAGCGTCCTCATCGCCCTCATCGACGCCTGCCTCACCACAAGCCCTCCTCGGCGCCCAACGGCGGCATCCATCTTCAGCAAGCTCGAGGACCTCGTCCAGCGCGAAAATCGCTATTAGTAACCTGCCATTCAGTCCCTTTTTTTAAAGCCGCAGTGATCAGTTTCAAGCTCAGTAACAATGCCGGTGTTAGTTTCCCTGCCTTCTCGGCTCTGCATCTTTTGTATTCACCAGTAAGACTTGCAAGTCATCAGACGCAAAGCCATCGAAAGAACAGTGACCCAGAGACATCATTTTGGCCCGTGCTGAATGAACGACCCGAGGTTTGTGCCTGTTGTGGCCGTCGCCGGCGCGTCCGGGGTGGGCAAGACGACGCTGACGGCGCGTGTGGCCTCGCGGCTGTCGACCACGCACCCGCTGGTCGTGCGGCAGGACCACTACTTCCTCCCCGAGGTACTACTGCATAGCGTTTAACGTGCACTAAACTGAATCCCAAAAGGCGTCTGTGCCGCGCGCCAACGGGACCATGCTCGTCGACTGGGACTCGCCCGAGGCCATCGACTGGGTCGGTCTGTACGCTCGCCTGGTGGCCCTGCGCGACGACCCCGTGCGCCACTGCCCGATGTGTTCTCAAGGCAAACAACAACAACGACAGAGGCACGTGGTCCTCACCGAGGGATTCCTCGCGCTGTGGGACGAGCGTGTGCGCGGGCTGTACGACGTCGTGTTCTTCCTCGAGGCAGACTACGAGACGTTGCGGGTGCGGCGGCTACAGCGGCCCAACGTTGACGAGCATGGTACGGTACATTAAAAGGGATCCGTGAATGCACGCCGGCTGCTCACCGTCTGCTGACGTACTAGCTTATGAAGAGCACCCAGACTACTGGCGCACGATTGGCTGGCCACGCTACCTGCTGTACAATAATGGTAGCAGCAGCAGCAGCAGCAGTGCCAGCGGCGGAACCAACGATGCGGTGGTCAGGCTGGCGACCAACGACGCAAAGGTCCCGCTGGATGACCTGGTGAATATTGTGTGGGGCCATCTGGAGAGGCGGCTGCCGGCGTTCTTTCCGTCGGATAGCAACAACAGCAACGGCGGCGGCGACGACAGGGCAGAAGAGTCTTGTGCATCGGTTTCGGAGATAAAAGTAGACAAATGGAACTGAATGTGTACAGGGCGCATTCTTCCCCGATCAGACTCAGATTCCCTTGTTTAAAACGGTACGGCACTGCACTAAGTATGACAGCGTCTACAACAGCTGGCAATAAGAAAAGAAAAAAAAAGAAAGAGGGGGGTCATTTAGGGGAAGAAGAAGAAGACGAGAGGGACTGACTCGGAAATGTGTTTTAGATGCGAGTGGTTGTAGACAGGTTGGCGATTTCGTCGAGGATGTCGATGCGCAGGCCCTGTTTTTTTTAAAGTAAATTGGTACATCGTTATTCCCCTTTGTGCTGTACCATGGATGAGACACCCAGCTGCTGCAGCTTGTCGTCCGTGAGGCGCTGCAGACGACGGCCGCTGATGTTGTTGTCGCGGAACAAGTTCACGACAGGCTCAAACTCCTCGCCCAGCTTGAGCAGCCACACGCCCACGTCGTCCTCACTCCAGTTGTTGACGTCGGGGTCGAGAGCCAGCTGCAGGGCCTGTGCGCGGCTGATCGAGCTGGACCGGCCAACTTGGGACGACGATGCTGCGCTTGTGCTGCTGGAGGAGTCGGAAAGGGACATGGCGCTCGACTTGCGGTTGAGCGTGCGTCTCTTGAGCGAGGCAGAGCTGCCGCTACCGCTGCCGCCGCTGAGGCTGCTGCCACTTGGGTACGAGGCGGCGTGGGTCTCCAGCAGCGTAAAGATCTCTGTGTGCCCGGCCTCGGCGGCGAGCTGGATGGCCGACTTTTCGCGCTATTCAATAAAAAAAAATAATTAGCATAATTCGTTTTTTGTGACTTTCTTTTTACCTTGTTGACAAAGTTGACATTGGCGCCGTTCGATAGCAGCATCCGGACCAAGTTGATGTTGCCTGCGTGGGCTCCAAACATGAGCGCACTCCAGCCAAACTGGACAAACAAACAAAGAAAAGTGGGTTTTGATCTCATTTTTTGTGATCGATTTATCACCTTGTCAACGAGGTCCACCTGCGCCTCTCCCGACTTGATCAAATACAACGCTGCCTCTGGCTGCTCTGCAAAGACAGCAAGCATCAGAGCCGTCTTTCCGGTCTACGTTCAATTATGTAAGAACCAACTAAATAGTAACATTTCTTTATGATTGATTACCTTGTCGGGACGGTCGACGGTCGTGCCCGCTTCAAAGAGGGCCTGAATAGCGGGGACATCGCCCTTGACGCAGGCAACCATCATGGGCGTACGGCCCTCCTTGTCCTTGACGTCCACCTTGGCCTTGTACTTGATCAGCAGGCGCAGACTCTCCGCCTGGCCTTCGGTCACGGCGATGTGCAGGGCTGTCTGTCCTTGCTTGTCTGTTTTTTTTTTATTTATGTCAGCTCACCACGGCTTTCTTCCTCTTATGCGGTGCCACGTACTCTTGAGGTTGCGCTTGGCCTTGCCCTTGAAGAGCGCGAGCATGGTCTTCTTGTGGCCACTGGCACTGGCCAGCATCAGCGCCGTCATGCCCGCCTCGTCCTTGCCGTCCACGTTGACGCCCAGCTCGATCGCCTTCTTCACGCCATCGACATAGTCGTACGCGGCGTCTTCGCGGAATCCGTTCTCGAGTTCTTGTGTGTGTTATTGCCGTTATTGAAAAAAAAAAAAAAAGATAATTTCATAGTTTACCTTGCGGCGTCTTTGTTGCCGTCTGCTGGTGCAGCTGTCGGCTCTTCTCCCACTTGGCACGATCCTCGTCGGTCTGGTTCTTCCCCACAAACGACTGCTGCTGCTCGCTTGCCGCTACCTTGTTCATAATGGCCGCTGCCTCCTCGTTGGCCGCCTTTGTGTTGGCCGCGTTGTTCGCAGGGGCCGTCGCTGCGGTCGCCGCCGCAGTCCGCTTCCACGGGGGCACTTCGCCACGCTTCTCACGCACACGGCGCAGCTCCACCAGCGCCTTCTCGGCCATATCCTTGCCAAAGTGCACGAGCATCTTTTGGTACTGCATCTCCTCGGTCGCGTCCCAAAACTCGATCTTGACGGCGGCGTTGTCGTCGTCGTCGTCGCCACCGTCGTCGTCGTCGTCCTCAGCACCGCCGCCTCCGCTTCCCTTTGGCGCTGCGGGCGCCGCAATCGCCGTTGGCGTGATAGGGATGGGGTTCGATATTGTGGGCGACTTGAGGCCGCTCGACGAGGGCGACGACACAGACGTGCGCTTGGCAGGCGGCAGCGACGGCCGGGCAGGGGGCGCAGGCGGTGTTGCCTGTGCTGTCAGGTCGACCGACGGTCGTTTGGCAGCCGGCGGAGGGGCAGCAACCGAGGCGGCTGCAACAGGGGCAGCAGCGGGGACGGCAACAGACACGGGCGAAGGCGGCTGCTGCAGCTGTAGTAGCTTTGCCTGTGCCTCTGTGGCCTGTGGCGGTGCACCGGCCTGCGTCCCGCCGTTCGGCTTGGCGGGCACGGGTGGAGGGGGCAGCATCATGTCAAACTCGTCCCAGTCGTTCTCGTCCTCCACCGGTGCTGGCGCTGCTGCCTGCTCCTGCTCGTACTCGTGGTCGTCCTTGCGGGGCGACGACGGCTGCGTGGGCGGCGGCGAGCCAAACGTCTCGAGGACAAAGGAGGGCGGGTGGAAGCTGCCGTGGCCGTCGGGCGAGGGCGGCTTGACGGTCAGGGTCTCCGGGGAGGACGCGAGCACGTCCACCGATCCCGCAGAGCTCAGGCGCGAGGGCGACTTCATGAAGACCTGCAGCTTGTCGTGCTCGGCCGTCTGCGCCTCCTTGGCCTCCTGCACGCGCTCGTGGTGCGACTGCAGCTTGGCCTTGATCGACGCGTTGCTCGTGGGCACGTCCAGCGGGCGCAGGCCCTTCTTGTTGGCCTCGTACAGGTCGGCGTTGTAGTTGATCAAGAGGTCGACCAGCTCGGGCTTGTTGAGCGTCACGGCCCAGTGCAGCGGCGTGTCGCCAGCGTCGTTCCTGCGGATTAGTTGGTGGGAGGTGGGGGAAAAGCACGACGATTAGAGATAAGGCGCACGACAAAAGAGGACGGGGTTGTGAAAAGGGATCCGGCCAGCAGAAGGTAGCGGCACCAGCACCAGCACACCAGCAGCACAGGCAGCGCCAAGAGCACCAGCAGCACCAAGCAAATTAAGCAGCAGCAACCGCACCTCTCCACTCCAAATCCCTCCTCCAATCCCTCCAATCCCCAATCCCGCCCCAAATTAATCTGCGACGTACTTTGCCGAGACCAATGCGCCGTTGCTCAGCAGCAGCTTTGCCAGATCCTTGTGCCCCTTTGCGGCGGTCCAGTGCAGCGGCGTCGAGCCGAGCTGGTCCCGCACGTCCTGCAGCCGCAGGTTGTTGCTACGTACGTTTTTCGATTAAGACAAGCACAAACGGCAAAGGGGTGGTGGTGGTGGTGGTGCGTACAGGCTCAGCTCACGGAGCAGCGAGAGCGTCTCGTCCTGGTCACCCAGCTTGGCGGCGGCGATCGTGTCCTGCGAGAGCTGAGCGAGGGCCATTTGATCCAGCGCCAAACACCAAGAAAATGTGCGTCTAGCGAACTACAGAAGCCCTACGAGGAGGAAGGGGAGACATAGCCTAGGGATTTACTGGGCACGACCCACGAGTCGTTGACGGCCGGCCCTGCCGCCACCCTCTCCAGCGCCGCCTTGGCCTCTTTCCCTCCGTCCTCAGTTGCCTCGAGCAAACGGACGCTCTTGGCCAGGATCGTCTCGTGGCCCCTGAAGACGTACTCGCCCACAAAGGTGCGCTGCTGGCCTGCAGCGTTGGTTCTGTGGGCCAGCAGCAGCGGCAGCCAGATCGCGTCGTCGACCCACATGCTGCCGAACGGGAGATCCGCCACGTCGAACCACTGCGGCCGCATCTCGTCGCTCTCGGTGGGGGTCCCCGTGCACGCAGACGTCGCGATCTCGTACACAAACACCTGCAGCACCTTGCGCTCGCCCTCAAACTCAAAGTCGTTGTAGCCGCGGTACGTCAGGTCCTCCAGGGTGCCGGTTAGCCCGCTCTCCTCTTGCAGCTCTCGAAGGGCCGCCTGCGCGACCGTCTCGCCCGCCTCCAGCTTGCCGCCAAAGCCGTTCCATTTGCCCTGTCCAAAGCCCCGCTTCTTGTAGCCCAGCAGCACTCGCTTGACCGTGTTGGTGGACGCGTCGATGTCCAAAGGCAGGATGAGTGTCAGTGGCACCCTAAAGTGGCCGGCCATCTTGAGCATCGCCCGTGCCAGAATAAAACTGAGTTCAGAGTTTCGACAGCAAAGGCAAAAATACACAACAAGGAGAGACGAGAGATACACAACAACAACACTCGGAAAAAGAAGGAAAGCCTGAGGAAGACAAAAAAAAAGGGGGAGGAAAATCTACAAAAAAAAAAGCATTATCAGTTGGTCGACTTCCACAGCTTGACCGTCTTGTCGTTCTCGAGGGCGCCCGAGGCGATGATGTTTTGCGTGGGATGGCACGCCACCGTCAGCACCACGTCCGTGTGGCCCTTGAGCACCTGGACGACCTCCTTGCTCTGAAGGTTCCAGATGTAGATGTTGTTGTCCTCCGAGCCAGAGACGATCCACTTGCCGCCCGTGACCGAGAAGGACGCAAAGATGCAGTATTTCTCATTCTGGTCCCAAGAGGAGAACCCCCGCCCCCCCCCAAAATAAATAAAAACA
>Ga0302230_10000976_pt1 | contig 20146 bp, 25 predicted proteins | sample II_Palsa_N2_1_FD_193523 | JGI IMG/M metagenome (GOLD analysis project Ga0302230, IMG submission 193523) | Peat permafrost microbial communities from Stordalen Mire near Abisko, Sweden - II_Palsa_N2_1 | ecosystem: Environmental > Terrestrial > Soil > Palsa > Peat permafrost | place: Sweden... | reverse complement strand
CGACTGCTTCGGCCACAGGCACCGCGACTCCATCAGCAACCGAGTCCTTCACAGAATCGGCGACAAACACCGAGACCCTTTCTGCTACGCTGTCTGCATCGGTGTCTCTCACTGCGACCGACTCGGTGACCTACCCGGCCACAGCCGCTCCATCGGCAGCGCCAACGACGGTGCCGTCTAGCACCATGTTTTATTACAACCCTTTCCTTCCCAGTGGACGTGCCTTGAAGCCGCAGCTGACGATCGTTCTCCCGTCGAACCGTCGTCGCTCCTCTGAGTTCACCATCGTCGTTGACGCGACCCTCGTGGCATGCAGCGACCCTTCCTTCTTTGCCTCCGACTTTACTCTCCCTTACTGGCTTTCCCCTTCCGAAGTCGGCCAGTTGGGCATGCAGTTCTCCTCGTTCAACACTTTAAGCGAGACGGTGGTCTACATCGATGCGCCCAACTGCGATATCTCCAATCCAGACTACTATCTGGGATCCGTTCCTCCGCCAGGTCAAGTCAGTCTCCTGTCGAGCCCAGACGGATGCAATGGCTCTGTTACGACCAACTTTGGTAATAAACAACTTATTCCTCCATCAATTTAAAAATATTTTCTTTAGATGGGATCTACAATGGCATTCCTGTGGACTGCACTGCGGCCGGAATCCCGATAGTGAAGCTTCCGTCCAACACCACAACCACCGCGTCGTTTACAGAGTCGTTGACACAGTCGTTTACTGCGTCGTTCTCACAGTCGTCTACTGCGGCGTTCTTGTCGTCGTTCACACCTTCGTCCTCGCCTACTGCTACGCCCGAGGCAACACCGTCGTCGCCGGTACCGACGAACCCACCTTCTCAATCGCCTACAGGTCCGCCTGCGCAAGGGCCTACGCAAGAGCCTTCAGGATCGCAACCCCCCACAGCACCATCCGCATGGCCCACCCCAACACCGGCCGTGACTGCACAGAACCAAGACGTATTGCATTATTTTTTTTTTTTCTGTTCAAATTTAGTATTTTATTTTCTTGCAATGCAGTCTTTGATCGCGTGGATCATCGTTGCCATCCTCGTCTTCATTTTCTTGTGCCTGCTGATCCTCTTCATCTTCTATTGCCTCCGTCGCAAGGACAAAAGTACGGATTATTGTTCTCAACCCGATCATGTTAAATTTCGTTTTTATCTGCAGAAAAGCAGCAGATGGCTGATAACAACTCCAACATGGACTTGTTCGAGTCCGGTGGCTCGCCCAACGCCGGAGCCTCCAATTTAGACGTCAAGAAGGACACGTTCGTCAACCCAATCTACGCGCACGAGATGGTCGAAAAAAGCAACCCCATCTACGATTCCACTGCAGCGGACACGTCCCTCTTTGTTTAGTCTCGCATTTTTATACACACCACTCCCCCGCTTATATTTAAAAGTCACCGCTTCATGCGTGTGTCTTCCCCCCCTCCTTCCCTCCAAATCTTTTTCTTTCAGTCAATGAAAAGTTCAGTCAATTCGGGCAAATTTTGAAGCAACTAATCGATTGCATCATTTCCTTAGTTGGCGTCAGCACAAGAAACGCGAATGAGCTCGTCGACCCGCGGTGGCGGTGGTGGCGGCGGCGGCAACGTCGTGTCGTTGGCCGACCTCTTCACTGGTACGTGCTGTTTATTCCAGTTCTTTCGCTTTTTTTTTTAACCCTGGTGTTGTTGTGCAATCCCCCCCAATCTGCCATCCCTTTTCTCCTCCACGAATAACAACTCGTGGACAAAAAAATAAAATAAAAAAAGACACGGGCTATGCGGCCTGTGCCTCGGTGCAGACGTGCCTCGGCCTGCTGCAGCAAGTCAACGGCCTCAAGGCGATCGAAGAGCGCGACATTGGCAAGACGATTGGGCTGATGGCACAAACGGCCGTGTACAAGTCCAGTGAGCTGCCCCTGCTCAACGCCGAGACGGGCGCCAAGGACGACGCACCGCTCTCGTGGGACGTGCACGTGTTTGTCGAGGCCGTCAGCAAGCTCGTACGTGGTTTTATTTATTTATTTATTTATTCTGTCTCACTGATCTCGACGGAGAAACAACAGAAGCCTCGCCTCAACTGGACACAGGTATTCCGCGAGCTTGACTATGACGGGCTCAAGATCAACGGTCCCGCTGGCTATGACGCGATCCTCACTGCTGCCAAGGCCGCCGTACGTTTTGTTGAGCGCCCTTGTTTTTTTGTTTTTTTTAAAACGTTCGAAAACAGGGACTGGGCAAGATCCCGCCGCAGATCCTCTTCCAGCGCTGGACAAACCCGCTGAGCCAGCTCGCGCTGCTGTACCACGTAGTCACGTACACGCCCGAAGTCCTGGACCCTTCGCAGGATCCCTCGCTGCACTCGGTCCTTTTGCTCGACAATGTCACAGTAATGCCCCTTTTTTTTTTGCCGCTTGATTGTAACCCTTTCTTCCTTTTCCTCACTAGCCTGTTGTCGACCTCGGCAAGAACCTCCTCTCGGTGGAAATCACCCCGCCGTGGATCTGTCGTGAGCTCCTCCAGACGCTCGTTGTACGAACGCACCAAACATACCAGTTTTATTATATATATTTTTATTTTTCTGCAGGCGTTTGATCGCACCACGGCCGCCCAAGGCGCCAAAGAGTTGTTGGAAATTGGCACCAAGAGCCACATCGAGATCATCCTCTTTGGCCTCTGCCACCTGCTGGTAAATCAAACTAGATTTTATTTTTTTCAAATTAATCTTTTTCGATGTCGTAAGAATCTCGAGCCAAACAACACTCTGTGCCGCGAGATTGCCACAAGCATCCTCCAGTTTTACTTGCTTCAAGCCCCCGGCATCGAGGGTGGCATTCTCTCGCGTGTCTGGCACATCAACAAGGATCTGATTGTCCAGTGCATGGCTGACGCTCATCGATTTGGTACGAGGTCTTTTGTCTCTATTAGCAACTAATAATAAATAAAATATTTTTTTTAAAAAAAAAAAAGAACCGTCCGTGTCGTCGCGTTTCCTCGACATTGCCCATGAGATCAACGTGTTCCTGTCGTACCCGGGTAAGGGCTTCCTGGACGAGCCCTTTGAGCACAAGGTCCTCCCCCAGATCCTCGACAGCAACCAGACCTACTTTAGCCTGACGATCGATCTGGCCTCGCTTGCTTTCCGCCGAGAGTTTTTGAACCTGGAAAAGTGGGTATGTGCTTTTTTTTTTTCCCCCTGCTCCTATTTTAAGTTTTTTTTTAATAAAATAAAAATAAAATAGCTGCAAGACCACATCCAGCAAAACCGCGCGACGTTCATCAAGATGTGCCTGGACGCGCTGCAGCAAAAAGTCAGCTCGCCCGAGAAGAACGTGCCGCTTTCGCTCGAGACCGTTGCCACGTTCCTCAAGACGCTCATGAACAACACGAGCCACATGACCCCCGAGCTCGTCGAGCAGTTCAAGCAGATCCAGGGCGCGTACCTGCAGTCGTACCCCAAGCTCTCAACCACCCTTGCCGATCCGAGCAAGACGGGAATGGAGGCCCCGTTCTCCCCCGAGGTCGAGGAGGAAGCAAACCTCTACTTCCAAAAGATCTACACGGCCCAGCTCACCATTGACGAGATCATCACCCTCCTCCAGCGCTTCAAGAACTCGACCAACCAGCGCGAGCAGGAGATCTTTGCCTGCATGATCCACAACCTGTTTGACGAGTACCGCTTCTTCCCCAAGTACCCCGAAAAGGAGCTCATGATCACCGGCATCCTCTTTGGCTCGCTCGTCCAGAACCAGCTCGTCTCCTACATTCCCCTCGGCATTGCCCTCCGCTACGTTCTCGAAGGTACGCTACTTCTTGTCCCCTCTCCTCTGCTAAACTTTTTTTTAAATCAGCCCTCCGCAAGCCCGTCCAAACAAGAATGTTCCGCTTTGGTGTCAAGGCCTTGCGCCAGTTTGCCCAGCGCCTGGGCGAGTGGCCCCAGTACTGCTCGCACATCCTCCAGATCCAGCACCTGCGCCAGGAGCACCCCGAGATTATCGAGTACATCCAGCGTGTCCTCGTCGAGTCCAACGTCAACCCGGCCACGACCGCCCCCGACAACGTCATGGGAGCCCCCTCCTTTGACGCCTCGTCGGCCGGTGCTGCCGTGCCCACCCTCCCTGGCTCGCCCACGCGCGGACCCCAGGCCACGCCGTCGTCCTCCACGGGTGTTGCGAGCGGAGCCGCTCTCTCGCGCACCAGCTCGGCCATGGGTGCAAGCATCGCCGGAGCCGGCGCTGGATCAAGCGCCTCGGTTCTCGACTCGACCCACCTGGTCCAGCACGCCCCTAGCCCCAACGTCGAGGAGGGCGTTGCCTTTGCCATCAACAACCTCTCGCCGACCAACATGGCCGACAAGGCGGCCGAGATCATGCGCCTCGTCGACGCCGAGTTCTACGACTGGCTGTCCCAGTACATTGTCGTCAAGCGTGCCTCGCTCGAGCAAAACTTTCACCAGCTGTACGTCTCCCTGCTCGACGCGTTCAAGAGTACCGAAATCGAGCAGCGCGTGCTCGTCGAGACTTTTTCCAACATCCACATCCTCCTCAACTCGGAAAAGACACTGGCGTCCTCGAGCGAGCGCACGCTGCTCAAGAACCTCGGCTCGTGGCTCGGTCTGATCACCCTTGCGCGGTACGCATTTTATTTATTTTTTTTTTTTTTATTTATTTTTTCCCTTCTTCTTCCTAATTTCGCACTCTTTATGTCGTAGAAACAAGCCCATCCTCCAAAAGCACCTCAGTCTCAAGGAGGCGCTGATGACGGCGTACGACCAGGGCCGCTTGATCGTCGCCATCCCGTTTGTGTGCAAGGTGCTGGACCACGCGAGCAAGAGCCGCGTCTTCCGCCCCCCGAACCCGTGGACGATGGCCATCATCCGCCTGCTCGTGGAGCTCTACCAGAGCGCGGACCTGCGCATGAACCTCAAGTTTGAGGTCGAGGTGCTGCTCAAGGCCTTCAAGCTCGAGGTCAAGGAGATCGAGCCCACGACCCTGATCAAGGCGCGCCAGGCACAACTCCACCAGCAACAGCAGCTCCAGCTCCAGCTGCAGCAGCAGCAGGCCGCGGCGGCGATCGTCGCACAGCAGCAGCAGTCTGCCCAGGTCCTGTCGCAGTCGCAGCAGCAGCAACAGCAGCTCCAACTGCTCCAACAGCAGCAGCAGCAGCTGTACGCCACGCTGCCCCCCATTGTCAAGCGCATTGTGCAGCAGGCCACCGAGACGACCATCCGCGACATTGTCCAGGCCGTCGTCGAGCGCTCTGCCAAGATCGCCTCGATCGCGACGCGCGACATGATCCTCAAGGACTTTGCGGCCGAGGGCGACGAGAACAAGATGCGCAAGGCCGCGCACCTGATGGCCCAGCACCTTGCCTCGGCGCTCGCGCTCGTCGCCTGCAAGGACCCCTTCCGCCTCAACGTGGGCAACCACCTGCGCAGCCTCTTTGCCAGCGCGGGCTCGACCGATGCGGCCATGCTCGAGCAGGCCATGAACGTTGCCTGCAGCGACACCAACGTCGAGGTCGCGTCGACGATCATGGAGCGCTCAGCGGCGGAGAAGGCCATCCGCGACATTGACGACGAGCTCACCCAGGCCTACCTCTTGCGCAAGCGTGCGCGCGAGCAGGGCAAGCAGTACTATGACGCCACCGTCCCCTCGGCCCGCTTTGCCAGCGCCCTCCCCGAGGCCCTGCGCGCCAAGCCCGTCGCCTCGGCGCCCCAGCAGGTCCGTGTCTACGAGGACTTTGCCCGCCCCGCGCGTGAGGCCGCCCTCTCGGTCGTCGCCGCCTCTGCCGCCGCCGGATCGGCCGTCGGCGCGACCCTCCCTGGCGGCGCGACAGGTGCTGCCACTGGCGGTGCCGGCAACGAGCCCTCCGGTGCCGCAGGGTCCGGCAACTTTATCATGCCTGGCCCCAACGACCCCGCCGCCGTTGCCACGCGCGCCCTCAACGTGCTGTTTGAGCACCCCAACGACGCCCAGCGCGACCAGTGCGTCATGCTGCTGGACCGCCTGGCCGAGACCTCGCCGCGCTTTGCCAAGGACATTTCGCTGTACGCGCTCGGGTTGATTGAGGAGCCGCGCATCCACATGATCGCGCCCGCCGTTGCCCTTGTGCGCCAGCGCCTGCTCTCGGCCACCGAGATTGTGCGCACGAGCGAGCGCCGCCTGCGCCAGCCCGGTGTGTCCAACGCAGTCATGCTCGGCCAGCTCGAGTTTATCCTCAAGTTTTTGCAGCTGCTGCTGGGCGACGACGCGACCGAGGTTGCGCTGCTGCCGATCGAGTCGGACCTGGCCACGGCCATCGACTCGCTGACCCAGTGCACGCGCCTGATCTCGACGCACCTGATCTCGCAGCAGGTCTCTGAGGACCTGGCCCTTCTGTGCCGCCGTGTGCGCCTGCGCCCCGCCTTTGTGCCCATGACCCTAACGCAGTTCCAGCAGCAACGCCAGCTCTTGCAGGAGCAGCAGGGCCTGGCTGCGCCCCCGCAGGCCAGCGCCGACGTCTCTGACCTGGCCGAGTCGCGCACGCTCATGTCGCAGCTGTTTGACGAGTGGATCATCTGCACGATCGACCCCAGCATTGGCGAGAAGACGCACCAGAGCTTTGTGGCGCGCCTGTTCCAGCCCAACGGCGTGTTCACGACGGACGACTCGATGGTGTTGTTTGTGCGCGTGTGCATCGACCGCTGCTACACCGACTACATGCTCTCGGTCTACAACGTGTTCCAGTCGGTCGAGGCCTTTGCGCGCCTGATCTCGCTCGCGATGAAGTGGCACCCCGAGACGACCACCTCGGCCACCAAGCTGCAGCTGCTCTACAAGACGCTCGCGGTCCTGGTCCTGATCATGACCAACCTGTCCACCAAGCAGGCGTTCCAGCAGCGCGTCTTTTACCGCCTCGTCGTGTGCCTCTTTGGCGAGCTCACCGCGCCCGAGCGCAGTCTCGACGGCATCTCGGTGCCCATCCTCGTCACCCTCGCAGACTTTATGCACGCGATCCGCCCCTCGCGCCTCCCGGCCTTTGCCTTTGCCTGGCTCGAGCTGGTCGCGCACAAGCTGTTCATGCCCAAGCTGCTCATGATCAAGAACCAAAAGGGCTGGCCGCTGTTCCAGCGCCTGCTGGTGGACCACCTCAAGTTTTTGGCGCCGTACCTCCGCACGGCCGAGATGAACGAGCCCGTGCGTCTGATCTACCGCGGCACGCTGCGGGTCCTGCTCGTGCTCTTGCACGACTTCCCCGAGTTCCTGTGCGACTACCACTTTTCGTTCTGCGACGTTATCCCGCCCACGAGCATCCAGCTGCGCAACCTCATCCTCTCGGCCTTCCCGCGCAACATGCGCCTGCCCGATCCGTTCACGCCCAACCTCAAGGTGGACCTCTTGCCCGAGATCAACCAGCACCCGCACGTGCTCGTCCAGGTGCACAAGGCCCTCGTTCCCAACAACCTCTTGTAAGGGCGGCCCCACATTCCTCTTCCTCCTATTTATTATTAACCACTATGCAAAACAAACAGGGGCACCATCGACACGTTTATCAAGCAGCACGGCTCGTCGCAGTTCCTCGGCGACCTCCGCAGCAAGCTGCTTGTCAACTCGCCCCCGCCCGTGGGCTCCCCCGGCGGCACATCGCGCTACAATGTCCAGGTGATCAATGCGCTCGTGCTGTACAGCGGCATGCAGGCGATCCAGCAGATGCACAACAAGCCCAACTCGTCCACCAGCTCGATCACGACGTCGCCCACGATGGACATTTACCGCCAGATGATTGCCGAGCTCGACTCTGAGGGTAATAAATAAATAATAATAATTTTTATCCTTTATTTATATGTGGCTTTTTGTTGTTTTTTTAAGGCCGCTACTTGATGTTCAACGCGATGGCCAACCAGCTGCGCTACCCCAACAGCCACACACACTACTTTAGCTGCGTGCTGCTGATGCTCTTCTCGGAGGCGACGCAGGATGTCATCAAGGAGCAGGTCACGCGCGTTTTGCTGGAACGTCTGATCGTCAACCGCCCGCACCCGTGGGGCCTCCTCATCACGTTCATCGAGCTCATCAAGAACCCGCGCTACGCCTTCTGGTCGCACCCGTTCACCCGCTGCGCACCCGAGATCGAGCGCCTGTTCGAGTCGGTCGCCCGCTCGTGCATGGTCAACATCCGCGACATGCAGGGCGCACCTGGCAACGGCAGCGGCGGCAGCGCAGGCACAGCCGGTGGCCAGGGAAGCAGCGTGCTCGACCATTAGTAGAAAACTAGGTAAAAAAGAAGAAGAAAAAGAAGCAATGTAAAGGATCAATAGAAAACAAAGATTGCCTGCCATTCCGAAAAAGAAAAAAAATACAGACTTGATCAACTCGAGCAACTAAGCTGAAAGTCGCAAAAAGCCTCGGGTCGCTTGCCGTCGTAGCCGTACTGCGCGACATCGTCGTGCTCGTCAAATGGCGCAGTGAGGACCTTGAACAAGCGGTGGAGTTCGCTGTAGTCGCCGCCATCGGCCGCCTTGATCGCGTTCTGGGCGAGGTAGTTGCGCAGGACAAACTTTGGGTTGGCCTTGTTCATGCTCTCGCGGCGATGAGCAGCGAACTCGGCCACCGACTGTTTCGAAGAAGAGAGCTCACTGAGGACGCGGGTCTTGTACGCTGCGATCCATGTGGCCCACTTGGCGCGATCGCCCTCGCTTTTCTCCTCGGCCGTGAGCTTGTCCAACTTGTCGTAGGCCTCCCACTTTGCCGTCTCGACCTCGATAAAGTCTGGGTCGCCGCCGGTGATGATCAAAAACGTGTTGAGGTCGCGCTCCTTGAGCTGAGCGAGAAGGGCGAGCTGGTGGCGGTGGTACCTGGGCCGCGACGCCCGCTTGAGCTCGCGCAAGGTCGAGCTCATCGAGACGAGATACTCGACCAGATCCTTGTTGTCGCTGCCCTGGCCCAGATCGAGACGAGCCAGGGATCGGAACGTGTTTGTAAAGTCTGCGCCGGTAAGCTCCATCGTGTTCCACAACGCGACCACGAGCTCCTCGTCGCCCTCGAGGGTCAGCCGCGCCACGCCTAGCTTGCGGCCGAGCTTGGCCAGGTAGTGCTCCTTGTAGGCTGCGTCGTACTCGGCCTGGACGATCTCTTGCCCCAGTGCAAACGGCATCGCCTGGGCATAGTCGAGGGCCTCGGCAAACTTGAGCAGGTTCCACTTGACGACCTGCGGCTGGGCCTCGAAGCGGTAGCGGCCCTGCTGGTCGGTCGTGTTGGGGATGAACTGTGGGTCGTACTGGTCGAGGAAGCCGAATGGGCCATAGTCGATCGTGAGACCGAGCACACTCACTAATGCAAGTATTTATTATTATTATTATAGTGTATTATGACGCATGGTACTGTTGTCCGTGTTCATGACGCCGTGCGTAAAGCCCACGAGCTGCCACTCGGCGACCATGCGGGCCGACCGAACGGTCACCTCCTTGAAAAACGCCTTGTACTTGTCGATCTTGTCGCCAGCGCCCTTGGCAATCTCGGGAAAGTGCAAGTCGATCGTGACGTCGAGCATCTGCTCCCCCAGCTTGTCCTACCGCACACGGTAAAGTTAATTTAAACAATTTTATTTTATTCCTACAATGCCGGCCGAGGGACCCGCCGTGCCGTCCTCGTCGCTTGCAGGCTTGAAGATCTCCCAGCTGCCAAACCTGAAGAAGGTGGGTGCGAGCCGCAGCACGACGGCGCACTTCTCCTCGACAGGGTTGCCGTTGTACATTGGGTCGCGCACCGTCGTCGTCTCTGACACGACCAGCGTTGCCGCCCTCGTCGTGGGCACGCCCAGGGCCCACATATGCTCCGAGCACAGGAACTCCCTGATGGACGATCGCAGCACCGCACGGCCGTCCGCATGACGTGAGAACGGCGTCAGCCCCGCGCCCTTGAGCTGCAGCTCCCATCGCTCGCCCTTGTCGTTGAGCACTTCGCCCAGGGAGATGGCTCGGCCGTCGCCCAGCTGGCCCGCAAACGATCCAAACTGGTGGCCTGCGTAGCAGTGCGCGAGGGGCTCGGGGCTGCCGGGAAGACGTGCATTGCCGGCCACGCCCGCGACAAGCGTGGCGTCGTCCTTGCCATTGGTGACCTCATCGATGCCAAGCAGACGCAGCGCCGCAGGGCTCGATGCCACCAGCGTCACGTTGTCCAGCGGCGTCGGCGTCGCGTGGGCAAAACATGCGCCGCGCACCTGGCGGATGGTGGCCCTGGTGGCCGATGCGGGCGTGGGGTCGATGGGCAGGCGGGCTGCCGTCGACGCGGTGCTCGTGTCAAAGTGCAGCTGTCTGGAGGAAGGGGAGGAACTGGAGGTCGACATGGTCGCGGCACGATCGATCAAGGCGGCAACGGGATTGTTGTGGCGCCGAGGGACAAAGAACAGCAGTGCTTGCCTAACAAAGGCGAGACACATTCGGGAAAGTTCTGGTCTGTTCTTTTTTCCCAAAGTTTTTGGGCTCGCTTTTTGCTCCTCAGACTCTGCACTGATTTGCGTACGCACATAGCGCTAACCATGCTGTTACGCATACTGTGAAACGAACGCACGTAATTTTTTTTTATTTTTATCTCTAGATCAGCAATGAACTCATCACTCATCAGTCACTGTGGTTTGTACAAGCAAACAAGCAAAGAGAGGTTAAGTTCCTGGCTGGACGTACGTACTGTAGAACAAGAAAAATTTATGTATCTATTCCTTTTTTTAGTTAAAGGATTTGGTTGCGCTCGGCACCACGGGGTTCGAGCTGGAGGGAGAGGTCGTACAGCTCCTTGTCGTCGCCCTCCTTGGGATCGGGGAGGTCCTGCAGACGCATGCGCAGCTCGGGATAGTCGCGCAGGTTGAAGGGCTTGTTCTGGTACAGCTGGATCTCGGAGATGACAGAGTAGTCCAGTCGACGCTTGGAAAAGTTGATGAGCCCGTTGAGCTTGTCTGGGTTGCCGTCGTCGATAAACGTGAGGTCGGCCAGGTACACGCCAATGTACGGGATGATCGGCGGCTCGGCCTTGTGGATCTCGGCACGGTACTGCTTGTAAGAGCTCTCGGCGCTCATGAGCTTTTCGAGCGTCTCCAGGTTCTTGAGCACGTTCTTGTTCAGCTCGGCCTTGGTGTGCTTGAGGCGCGTCACGGCGGCTGCGTTCAGGCCGGCCACGAATGCCATCAGCGTCGAAAAGTTGTGCAGCAGGTACAGTTGCTAAAGAAAAAAAACAAATTTTATTCGCGTTTTAATTTTATTATTATTATTATTATTATTATTTGTAATTACCCAGGCAATGTCGATGATCTTGGTCATGCGCTGGGCACGCTTCTTGATCTCCTTCTTGCTGAGGATGGCGCGGATGACCCACAGCACCATCTTGTTGAAGCGGGCAGAGATGTTGAGGATGTTGGCCGAGGTTATGGCCGAGGTCTTCTTGTTCCAGTTTTGGTTGAGGAACTCGGACGGCTTGATGGCCGCAAACAGGTCAAACTCGATCAGCGTGAGCTGGCGCGCAATTTCCTCGGGGTGGTACTGGAACAGTTTGGGGTTGGCCACAAAGGGGATGCGCGGCATCGGCGCCTGCTGGATGTCGACAATGTAGTCCTTTTGCTGCTGGAGTGCGCCGTCCCGCTGTTTCAACGGGATGCGTGTTCATTATGCCATCCATGTACCGTAATTGCTATTGCATCATACGAGCTTTTGGAACAGCGAGATGATCTGCTTGGCAAGCTTGGGATCGTCGACTGCCAGAACTTCGCGCGCAAACTTGAGCACCTCCTTGCCAACCTCGGACAGGTTCTCGTGCTTGTCTTGGTAAAAGTCCTTGGAGTACTTTTCGAGCCACTGCTTGAGAAAGTTGACCACGCGCAACTGGATCGGTCGGCGCACGTTGCGCTCAAAGTCTTCGTAGGCCATTCCCTTGGGGACGGGGACATAGTATCTATTGATCGTTGGCACATTTAAGCAAGGAGAATAAATGTAAAACACACCGTTCGCCGATCTTGGTCATGAGCTTGGCCGGGGTCGTGAACGACTGGTACGTGAGGAGGAACATTTTCATATAGCTCAGGTCGTGGTTCTTGTCGTCCGAGAGCTTCTCCACCAGCTTGTTGAGCGAACCGGCGGCGATGATGGGCGCGTTGCTGGACGAAGGCGACTCTTCAAACTGGATGTTGGCATCAGACTCGTCCCAGATGTTGACGTCCTCGCCACCAGAGTTCTCCGACGTCTGCTTCTCCCAACCGGCGTTCTTGGCCTTCAGCACGACGACAGACGAGGGCGCGACCTGGTGCGATGCAAGCGAGCGCTCCAGGTCGAGCACCTTGCCGTCCACCGTCGCGAGCTCAGCAAAGTCGTGTTGCTGGATGCCAAGTCGTCTGTTGTTGTTGCACGAATAAGCAAACAGATATAACTGCCGTTGATTGTACCTGATAAAGGGAACAAGGATCTTCTTGATGGGCTTGGTAAAGTCGACCAGAAAAGCGAGCTTTGCCGAAGGATCGTAGGCTGGGGTGACGTAGAGGGGGTTGGGGCACACGCACAGGTCGAAAAAGTCCTTGTGGTTGAGGTCGTTCGCGGTCATGTCCATCGGCAGGACCTCGCCGTTCTGGGTCATGAGGACGTGCCGTTCCTCCTCGTACATGAGCGCGTCGTTGAGGCGGATGAGGTTGATGATGTCGCTCACGGTCGCTCGCAGATCGACGAGGATTGTGGCGGCACTCTCCGATGTCCCGTTCGCAACCGTGCCTGTGTCTCCCCAGTCCCCTCCTTTGACAATGGTGACCTGGCGAAACTTGTTTTTGTACTCGAGTTTGCTCTAAAAATTTTTTTTAATTTAGGACCCTATTTGCAAAAAAAAAATTTTTTTTTGTCTTTTGTCTTTTACCTGGTTCTGGAGGTCATAGTCCTGGACCGTCTTGGACTCGTCGAGCCACATGTTGGCCTGTGGGCTATAGAGACCATACAGGTAGGGCGTTTCGCTATTGACTCTGCGCGTGACCATCGCGTTGACCTCGGCAATCGACGACGTCTTGGGCACCTTGAACGTCAGATTCATTTCGTTCTCCTTGACGCTGATCTTGAGGAGCACGTCCAGGCTCATTTTACGGAGGTCGATCGGGTGCTGTATTTTTTTTTTAAATTTCTAATTTTATTTAGTGCCGTATTAATCTACCTGAGGGTCAATATCGTATAGTTCCAGGGTGCGCTCCTGGTCGAGCCAAATGCCTTTGGCCGCATAGTAGAGGCCGTATTGCTCCGGCTACGTTGTGCGCGTTATTAGACTAGGTAAGAGGTTGTTGACGCACACGTACATTCTCGTTCACACTGCTGTCCTTGAGCAATGCAGCGATGGCCTGGCGGACGGTCGTGCTAAAGTCGTACTGGAAAGAGGAGAACGGCGAGTTGGCAGACGCAACTGCTCCCGCGGGGCGCGAGATCTGGACAATCCCCTTCTCCTTTGTGTTTTTCAGCCTGAGCTCATCCTGTCGGCGGCCCCCAAAATGGATGCTCAATTTATTTCATGGTTCCTGAGTACGTACGCCCTGCTGGATGCCGCACTGAAAAAGATTGGACGCAAAGTCGAGCTGCTGCCGGTCCATGCCTCCCCGCGCGACCTTGTATAACCGGTAGTCAAAGGCGAAAAACTTGTCTGGGTCGATTGCAAACTCCTGGGCCAGCAGGTTGACGGCGGTCTCGACCAGGCAGTACGGGCTGAGCTTGACGACCTTTTGGCTGCGCTGGTGGGCAATCGACAGCGCCAGCTTGGTCGCATCGGCCTCGTTCACTGCCGGGGTCTTGCGCTGCTGTTGTTGTGGCTGCGACTGTTCCTCGTCCGACTCGTCTACACACACACACACACACACAAAAAGGTTAGGACTGCTCATGCATTCTTTGCTAGGTGGTACCTCCGTCGTCTTCGTCGTTGTTGTCTAACAGGGCAGGGCAGGGGGGGTTAGGCAAAACAAAAACAAAACGGGTGCGAAGGTACCGTCCGTTGTGTACAGTGCTGTCGCTCCCCGAGACGTCTTGGGCGCGGGCACGGGGCCCGACGGCTTCGAGTTCTGGTGGTACGTGGGCGTGGCATGGTTAGGAAACGCATGTGCACTGCAACGGACGTACGCTGCGCGCGCTAATCTCGTCCACACTCATGTCGTGCGCAAGTCGGAAAATAGCAGCGGCCACGTGGTCATGATGGTTTTTTTTTTAAAAATTTTATTTCACGCATTGCCGCTTTGGCAGGACCGCCGATTGTCCTCCTAAGCGCGGGCGTCCTCTCGCATTCTTTTTTTACGTTAAATAAAAGACGAGTGTCGTGGAAACTGTGTTGATTCGATCGGAGCAGACTGTGTCACTAATGATGGGCAATCGCCTCAGTTGCCACCTTGTCTCTTTTCCCTGCGGGGCGCCTGTGTCGTTCCTGTGTCGTTGTCTACGCCTCTCCCAGATAAAAATTATTTTTTTTTAAAAAAAGAAAAATAAACAAAAGGCGTAAAAAGGCGTGTGCATCGTGTGAAACTCGGTCAGAGTGGTCGCAAGGAAAAAAACAGAAGCAGTTTTTCGGTGTTTTCCCCTCGGACAGTCGCCGTCATGTACCAACAGCAGCAGCAACCCTACTACTCGCAGCAGCAGTACCCTCAGCAGCAGCAGTACCCCCAGCAGCAGCAGCAGCAGCAGCAGCTCCCCCAAGGTACAAACAAAAAAACAACCCGTTCCTAAAAATAAACGTGCTCACACTCCCCCCCGCATTGCCAGGCTGGGAGTCTCGCGTCGACCCCAACTCGGTACGTTGCTTGCTTTCCCTTTTGCTCTTTGCTTGCCTAACTCTTTGTTATTAATTACTACTTATCTACTACCCCAAAGGGCCGTCATTACTACGTACGTTTCCCGCGTGTGCACCTTTTTGTTTACCTTTTTTGACATCCTTCCCCCCCAAAAAAAAATAAAATAAAATAGATTGACCACAACACGAACCAGACGCACTGGCAGCTGCCGCAGCAGTACTCGTCGTACCAGGCCTACTCTGCGCCCCCGCCCGTGCCCGCCTACGCTCCCCCCACGTACCAGATGGCCCAGCAGCACAACTACTATGGTGGCTACCAGCAACAGCAGCAGGCCGCCGTGCTTCAAGCCGAAATGGCCATGGGCGCCGGCATGGGCATGGGCATGGGCGCCGGCATGGGCATGGGCATGGGCATGGGCATGGGCATGAACCCCGCGATGGGCATGGGCATGGGCATGAACCCTGGCATGGGTGGCATGGGCATGGGCATGGGCATGGGAGGCATGCCGATGGCCGCAGCCGGCATCGGAATGGGCGTCCCCGGCACCGTCGGCCTCTCGTACGACACGGTCCAGTCCAACGGCTTCCAGACAACCACGACCGCACGCGACATGTTTGGCGACCGGGTGTCCCAGTCCACCGACATCTACGGCGATGTCTCACGCTCGCAGCGCGACGCCTTTGGTGACCAGTCGACCTACCAGCGCGACGCCTTTGGAGATCAGGTCTCGACACGCCGCGATTTCCTGGGCGACAGCGATGTCGACCGACGCGATCGCTTTGGCAACGAGGTCGACGTCAAGACCAACTTCCTCGGCATGCAAACCATCACCGAGCGCGACGCCATGGGCGATGAGATCAAGATCCACAAGTTTGGCGGCCTCAGCTTCATGTCGGGCAATATGTTTTGAAACTCGAGGGAAAAAAAAAACAGAAAAGATAATCCGTACTTTTACTTCTTGACTCCAACTTCCTGTGATTTATTTGCATCGTGTGGACAGAATGGCACAAAAATAAACCTAGGTGATGGGAGGGGCTTAGGCACTGCCAAGGACAGTGGCGCACTCGGTCTTCTTCTGTCGGATGGCCACGTCCAAAGCGGTCCTTCCATCTGTTGTGACTCCATGTATTTTAATCCGAAATAATTATGCCCTTACTTTCGTTGCGCAGCATCTTGTCGGCGCCGGCATCCAAGAGCAGGCGCACCATCGCGGCATCCCCGCTCAAAGCAGCCGTGTGCAGTGGCGTCCATTTCTCTGTATTCTTTGAATAAACGGACATAAAACAAAGGAAAACGCACGCTTGTTTGTCTTGTTGACATTTGCGCCCCTGTCCAGCAGCAGCTTGACCGCATCGGTGAAGCCATCGCGCACAGCGATCTGGAGGGACGTCCGTTGCTCTGCAAAACGGACCATGAGAAAAAGATTAAGGGATAGATTGCTACCAAAATTCTCGTTTGCCCAGTTGACGTCTGCACCCTCGTCGATCAGCGTCGTTATCGCCGCAAGGTCCTTGTCCTGGGTCGCCCAGTAGAGCCGCTCGCTCACGCTCAGGACGCGTTCAGTGGTCATCCCTGGGATACCGAGAAACAGCGATGTAATTTTTGCCACCCGAGCCGATAAGGCGGAAAAGCGCGCGCCATTTCTCATATTCTTTCCAGGCAAACCTTGGAGATGGTCGCAAGCATTACAGAGGGGAACTGAGTAGGCGGGAACTGATGAATAGAATATACTGCGTAGTAGAATTAATAGGGCGAAGGGACCAAGGGTGGGTTGGCTTCAAAATCTTCGGCCGTGTACTTGCGCACACGCGGCTCCTTCATCAGCAGCTCGATCCTGAAATCGTCCGGGAAGCGATCGGGCTTGGGAATGTCCAGGTCGGCCCTGCAATTAGTGCAAACATATAGTTTTTAATTGCAACGAAGAAAAAGGAAAAAAACTTCTTTTTCTTTACTTTGTGAGCGTGACCCGAATTCGGCTGGCAATGTAGGGATCGCTTGGCTGGAGGAGCAAGTTGATCGACGAGGACGAATTGGACATGGAGTGCGCCGTCTGAGGATGCGGAGGAGAAGGCGATGTAGGCCGTGGCGACGTCGTTCGGGGAGGAGTCATTGGCACAGCCAACGTGCCAGGGACGGGAGGAGGGGACGTCGTTGCGAGCTCTTTTGACGGGCTGCGTTGGAAAAAGATGAGGCGCGGAATCCGCATGTTGCGTCCTTTGGGCTGGGCAGGTGCCTCCTCCTCCTCATGGTCTGAAAAGTGAGTGCGTTCGAGAGGGTGCAGCTCGTCGTCGCTCAGGGCATGGCTCGGCGACAGGGGCGCTGTCGACGAGAGCACCGAGGCCTTTGCCCTTGCCTCTGATAACTGTTTAAATAAATAATAAAAATAAGATGCGCTTAGAAAACTAGTGAGCAGTAGAACCTTTTCATCGGAATCATCGCCTTCTTCATCGTCGTCGTTGTTATTGTAATCGTCGTCTTGCTGATCGTCGTCCTCTTCCTCGTCTTCCTCTCCGTCGTCCCCGTCGTCTTCGTCGTCCTCCTCGGCATCCGCGACGTTGCCCTCGTCGTCGCCGCCTCCGACTGCAGAGACATTGGTGTCGCCGCCGCCGCCGCTGCCGCTTGAGGAGGCCGCCTGCATTGCGGGGCTGAGGATGCCCAGACGCTGCGCAAACGTGATGACGGACGAGAACAGGTGGCGATCGCTGTGCTGGTGGCCTTGGTGGGCGTGCGGTGTCGCGGACGAGTCTTCCGAGGGCGGTGCTCGGCTCGAGTGGACCAACGGTGGAGGGACCATAAAGTCCTTGTCCAGCTCCTCGGTGGCGTGGCAGCCGTGCAGGAGGAACCTCGTGTTGATCTTGAACGAAAACATCTCCTCGTTGGAGAGACGCTCCTTGTCGAGCACGCGGACGTAGACGTCGTCGGTGAGGGGCACGGTCTTGCACTCGATGACGATCTGCGTGTCGCCCTTGCCGACCGAGTAGTGTCCGTTCGGCGTCGTCTGCATGATGCGCAGCCCGTTCATCCACACGCGCACAAACGGATCGCACCCGCCGTACACGTCAAACTCGGGGATGGGCTCAAAGACCATGACCGTGAGGGCGTACAGCTTGGGCAGGGGCATGGCCATGCCGCTCTTGACGTACTCTTCGTAGTAGCGCACGTAGCGTCTCGTGGAGGGCCGGACGGACTGCTGCTGCGCTGATTGCTCCCCAAACAGCTAATTATCGATAAACGTAAAACATAAAATAAACAATAAATAAATAAATAAAATACCCTGCTGTTGTAGAGATTCAGGGCCTCGTCCGTCGAGGCGACGGTCTTGCTATGGACGAGGTACGCACAGATCATGATCATCGACTGCTCATTGTCCTGATCGCCCGGCCGCCCGTGGATCGCCGCCACGTTCTCCTTCTCCGAGTGCAGCCACTCGTCCAAGGCCTTGCAAAAATCGACAATGGTCTGGAAGGTGGGGCCCAGACCGTGGACGGGGAAGCGGACGACGTGGCCACCAAGGGTGCGCGGGTCGTAGCCGCCCGTGTTGCCTGGGACGAGGTTGAAGATCTTGTAGTGGTCCTTGTGCGTCTTCTCAAAGTAGGTGAACACGTCGTGGATCGGGTTGGACAGCAGCTTGTCGACCACGCCCGTTGCAGGGAAGCCCATGGAGATGAGGCGATCGGGCACGACATAGGCCAGGTCGAGATGTGACGTTGTGAGCCGAGTCGATCGCAGCGAACCAATGAGCTTTTTAAACATGCCCGATGCCCGTTTTTCGAGGGTGTGCCAGTTTTTGTCCTAAAAAGCATCGTAAGCATTATCATTAAATTGGAATGGGTAGTAGTTACGGCCACTTGCATCCGCTCTCGCTTGAGCTGATCCAGTCTCTCCTTGCGTTCGGCCACGAGGAAATACGTGCTCTTGATGGAATTGTAGCCCTCGAGAACGATGGCCTCGAGGACCTCTAGCCGTGCGTAGCCAAAAGCAACGGTCTGTTCGAGCACGTCCTCGTTGGCTTCCGCAACCACGCTGGGCCGGTGGGGGAGGTAGTTGCTCACGGGTGCGTCGTAGCCCTTGTTCATCCACGGGTGTGCCATGATCTCCTCCATCGACAGCCGCTCCTCGCCCTTGACCTTGAGGATTTTGCCGATGAGGTCGCGCACCTCGGGGGAGAAGTGGGTGGGGTAGTTGACCTTGCCCTCGAGGATGCGCTTGTACATCTTCTCGACGGTCGAGCCCATGAATGGCAGCTTGCCAGAGAGCGAGGCGTACAGGATCACACCCAGCGACCACACGTCCACGGTGGGCCCGACGTACTTTATGCCCGTGACGATCTCGGGGGCGGCGTACTTGGGCGAGCCGCAAAACGTCTCGAGGAGGCGGGTGCTGTCGTACAGGTTGCTCAGGCCAAAGTCGATGATCTTGGGCTCCTTGTTGTCGTCCAGGAGTATGTTTTCTATAAACAGCAATAATTGCACGCACGATGGATTAGAAACAACCGTAACGACGGATAGCTTTGTTACCGGGCTTGAGGTCCCTGTGGACGACAGAGTTGCGATGGCAGTAGTCCACCGCAGAGACAATCGCGCGAAACATCGGGCGGAACTTGTGCTCGTGCAGAAAGCCGTGGTCGGTGATGTACTGTCGAGTGAGTGCATTTCTTAGTTGGCTGGCTACGTAGCTAGCGGGTGGGTGGGTTACCTTGAGCAGCTCGCCCTTGGGCACGTACTCCATCACAAACACGACGGCATCGGGCGTGTCCAGCACCTCGCTCAGCTGCACGATGTTTGGATGGTGCAGCAGCGTCAGCAGCCGCGCCTCGCGCGTCAACCTCTCCTGCTGCCGCGGCTCCAGCGTCGTCTTGGCCACAAACTTGAGGGCCACGCGCTGTCCCGTGATGTTGTGCACGCCCAGACGCACCGAGCCGCTGTAGCCCTCGCCCAGCTTGCCGCGCACGCGGTACGAGCCCACAGTGAACGTCTCCGATGCGCTGCGGCCGCTGCTGCGTCGTCGGCCGGCACGCGCGCGCTTGGGACGCGGCGATGACGACGCCTTGCTGGGCTTGGGCATCGCGAGAGAAAGAAAAACAAATCCTCTGGGTTTGATTTCGATTGTTTCCGGGGTAATCGATCTTTTTCCTTCTTCTTCTTCTTTGCAAGCCTGAGAAACAAAAGGTCGTGCACTCTGTTTTCGGCGGTCGGGGGCTCACGGGGGACGATGCGGGAGCAGGATGGCGAGTCGGGGAAAAAGAAAAAAAAAAAGAAAAGAAAGTGAAAAAAAAAACAATTTCAAAATCTCAACCCAAGTCAACCAAGGGGCGGTGATTTATTTATATTTAATATAAATCGATAGTTTATATTGAATATAAATTTTGGAATTTATATTGAATATTAAAATGC